>Ga0209698_10001224_pt1 | contig 29770 bp, 21 predicted proteins | sample LitLauG_LLR_2012_FD_187203 | JGI IMG/M metagenome (GOLD analysis project Ga0209698, IMG submission 187203) | Freshwater sediment microbial communities from Pennsylvania, USA - Little Laurel Run_MetaG_LLR_2012 (SPAdes) (version 2) | ecosystem: Environmental > Aquatic > Freshwater > Creek >... | reverse complement strand
CCAGCTCCACCCCGTGCTGCTTCAGCGCAGCAACGACTTCGCGGTCGTGCTCCTCCCGGGCCCGCCCCTTTGACGGAATTACCAGCGCCTCAAGCCCGCGCTGGCGCGCGGTCGCGATTCCCGCCGCATCGGCCTTGTTCGAAATGACCACCGCGATCCGGGCGTCGGGAATGCGGCCCGCATCGATGCTGTCCGCGATCGCTACGAAGTTCGACCCGCGTCCGGAAAGAAGAATGCCAAGGGATTTCATGGGGAGCAGCTTAGGAAACAGTGTGATCCACCTTCTGGCAGCGCCTCGCACACTGTCATGCTGAGCGAAGAACGAGATCGCGCAGCGAACTCGTTCGCAGTCGAAGCATCCCTACCCAGAACGTATTGCTGGGGGTAGGGATTCCTCGCTACGCTCGGAATGACAATTCACGGGGCCAATATACAGCAGCGGAAGCTCAGCTATAGGTGACTTTGCGCTCGCCCCTCACGATCCGGCCGATCGTGTAGCCCTTTTCGCCGACCCGCTCCAGCACGGACTGCGCCTTTTTGAATTGCGCCGCCGGAACCACCATCAGCATTCCCATGCCCATGTTGAAGGTGCGCAGCATTTCGTCCTGGGTCACGTTCCCCAACTGCTGCAAGTGCTCGAAGATGGGAAGCACAGGCCACGTCCCCAATTCAATGGCGGCAGCCGTTCCACGCGGCAGCACGCGCGGCAGGTTCTCGGTTATACCTCCGCCGGTGATGTGCGCCAGCGCGGCAACGCAGCGCGCATCAATCAGTTTCTTCAGCGCCGGCCAATAGCTCTTGTGGGTCCGCATCAGTTCGTTGCCGACCTTGTTCTTGATTTCGTTGACGTAGGTCTCGGGCGAGTAGTGGGCGACTTCGAAGAGCAGTTTGCGCGCCAGCGAGTATCCGTTGGTGTGCAACCCGTTCGAAGCTAGCCCCAGGATGATGTCCCCGATCTGCACATCCTTGCCGGTAATAATGCGTTCGCGGTCGACCACACCGACGATGAAACCCGCCAGGTCGTACTCACCATCGGGATAAAATCCGGGCATCTCGGCCGTCTCGCCTCCGATTAGCGCGCAGCCATTGTGCTTGCAGGCGTCGGCGATTCCCTCCACCACTTTCTCGGCAATCGCGGGATCCAGCGTTCCCGTCGCCAGATAATCCATGAAAAACAGCGGGGCCGCTCCCTGTACCGCAATGTCATTGACGCAGTGATTGACCAGGTCGGCGCCCACCGTGGAGTGCAGGTCCATCTCAAAGGCGATCTTCAGCTTGGTGCCAACTCCGTCCACGCTTGAGACCAGCACGGGATCGGCGTACTTCGCCTTGTCCACCGCGAACAGCCCGCCAAAGCCCCCAATCTCGCTGAGCACGCCGCGGGTGAAAGTCTTGTGTGCGAGGTACTTGATGCGTTGCTTGGTGCGGTTGGCACGGCTGATGTCTACACCGGCGTCGGCGTAGGTGATGGGTGTCGGGCTGGACGGGGGAGTCTTGGCCACAGATTTCTCTTCCGTGAGTGCTCTCTATCCTGCGTGGGTTCAGGGCCGGCGCTGAAACAACTGTTCCTAAGGCCGCTCATTGTAGCACGTTCAACTGATGGGTTTCGGAGGCGAGCAGAGAGGATTCGGATCACCGGACACGCCAGATACACTTCAACACTTTCCGCGGACGCGCACGCCCGTTCGCAACTGCCCACCGGACTAATGGGCGATAAAGTCCGAGAAGAAGTAGGCTAAAACTCCGAACAGCGCCAAGCCACAGATGCCGTAACAGGTGAGAACCCACGCACCTCGGCCTTCATGTTGCCTGGTAGTAGCAGAGGACTGCTCGGTAGCAGAGACGACAGGGGCCCGATCTTCCATGCAAAACACCTCCGACGGAAAGATCGTGGCGCATCGACGTTATGCGTCACGCCCGCTCCGCATCGCGGCGAAGCAGGACTTCACTGCCCGCGATTTTACCCCGGATTGACCTCTTGGGAGAGAAAAATGTGATGCCGATCACAAGCTTTATGTGCAAATTCATTGTCTTAATGAGAAAATCCCCCCGACCCATAAGCGCCAACTTAAGAATTCCTTCCGTGTTTCCCGTGATCCGCCAATTGCGCAGGTCACGGTGCCCCGGACCTGCGACGCTGATTTTACCGAATGCGTTTCCGCCCAGTGACGAAAGAAAAGAAATAAGATGCCGAGCTACGTCGGTGAAGCTCTTCGCCTGCTAGCCGGACAGCTTCTCCTGGTCTATTTCGGTTCGGGCGCCTCAACGTCGGGCTTGATGTCGACGTTGTGGTAGACGACGATCTGCCACTCGCCGCTGCGCTTTGCCATCACTTGCAAAAGACGTGTGCGGAGGCGGCCTTTCGTGTCGAGGTGAAGACCGGGAGGCGCACCGCTCTTAAAGCCCGAAACCCATGTCAGAGTCTCGCAGACGGCAACGTCAGGTGTGAGGAACCGCAACGACACGACTTGGAGCTGTAGGATTGAGCCCCGAAAAGGCCCCTTGAAAATGATCTCGTGCCGATCACGGAATGCCTGCCGCCCGGTAAAAAACATTCCCATAACGTTTGTAAAGGTCCCATCAGCAGCGAAGTGCCTGGAATATCCATCAGTGTCGCCTTGGTTCCAAGTGGCGATCTCGTCATCGAGGATTTTACGAATGGCCCCCTCGTCAGGCTTCGATTGCGCAGCTGCAATGACTCCGGCCAACAACACAATGATGATCGCCATCGCGTTCATACAGACTCCTCGCCGAACGGTCGGGAAAGTCTACACCTTGGTTCACTTGTCGGTATAGTCGCGTAATCGCACATTAGCCGAGAAAGCGGGCAAGAGCGGATGGGCCTATGGCCTACCAAAGATAATGAAAATCGGGTGCCCCATTTCTCGCGCGTTTTATGCGCGAGAAATGGGGATTTTCGAATGAGCGCAGTCGACAGGGGCTATCCGCCCGCCGCAGCCCGGTTTTCGGCGCCCCGTGGGATAATGAGTGGGGTTCCTTCTTCTCTCTATGCGTGATTTTTTCTTTGCCCTGCTCCTGTCCTCGCTGCTGGCCAGCAGCGCAAGTGCCCAACAGTCCAGCCAATCTCCCCCAAACCCCGCTCCGAATGCGAGTTCCGAATCGGTACCCCAGGGAAAGAGTGCGGACAAGACCCCCATCGAGGGTCCCGCCCAAAAAACTGGTGTCGCATCCAAGCTCCCGGAAAAAGCTCGCGACTACTCCCAGGAATCCTTCGTCGTCGAGCAGATGCACTCGCGCTATCGCTTTGAGGCAGACGGCACCGGCCGCAAGGAACTCATCGCCCGGATCCGTGTGCAGAGCGAAGCTGGCGTGCAACAGTGGGGCCAGTTGCAGGTTGGGTACAACTCCGCCAACGAGCGCGTCGAAATTCCCTACGTGCGCGTGCTCAAGGAAGATGGCACCGTCGTCAAAGCCGGCGACGATGCTGTCCAAGATCTGAGCGCTCCGGTCGAGCGCGAAGCCCCGGTTTACACCGACTACCGCCAGAAGCACATTACCGTTCCGGGCCTGCGGCCTGGCGAGGTGCTGGAGTACGACATGGTGACGATCATTCACACTCCGCTCGCCGCCGGTCAGTTCTGGACCGAATACGAGTTCGACAATCACAGTATCGTGCTTGACGAAACAGTAGACGTGGACGTTCCCGCCGACCGCCCGCTGAAGCTCAAAAATAAACCGGGGAAGGACCCGAAGGTCAGCGAAGAGAAAGGCCGCCGCCTCTATCACTGGACCAGCTCTCACCTGGAGCGCGAAGACGACGAGAAAACCAAGGACAAAGACAAGAAGAAAAAGAAGCGTCCCGATGACGACCGCCCTGACATTCAACTGACGACCTTCGAAAGTTGGGAGCAGATCGGCCGTTGGTACGCCAGCCTGGAGAAGGACCGCCGTGCCCCCTCGCCCGAGGTAAAGGCCAAGGCAGAAGAGCTGACCAAGGGCCTCAATAGCGACTTAGACAAAGTCGAAGCCCTCTACGATTTCGTCGCCAGGAATTTCCGTTACGTCAGCCTTTCGCTCGGAGTCGGCCGCTACCAACCGCACGCCTCCGCCGACGTGCTCCACAACCAGTACGGCGACTGCAAAGACAAGCACACACTTCTGGCTTCAATGCTTCAGGCCGAGGGCCTGCACGCATCATCCGTGCTGATCAACTCCAGTCGCAAGCTTGATCCCGATGTCCCTTCGCCCTCGCAGTTCGATCACGTCATCACCATGTTGCCGATGACGATGACCAAGGGGAGCGGAACCGAAGAAGTCTGGATGGATACCACCGCGGAAGTCGCACCCTTCCGCCTGCTGGCCTTCACCTTGCGCAAGAAGCAAGCGCTGGTGATTCCTCCGGCAGATCCGCCTTCCACCGTTGCGCCGCACCTCGAGGAAACGCCGGCAGACACGCCCATGCCCGACACTGAAGTCTCCGACATCGAGGGCAAGATCAACGACATCGGCAAGCTCGAAGCCCATGTCCACTACCAGTTTCGCGGCGACGAGGAATTACTGCTGCGTTCCGTCTTCCGCCGCGTCCCGCAAGCCAACTGGCAGCGCGTAGTCGAGAACGTGAATGCCAGCCTGGGCGGCGACATCACCAATCTCAAAATCAGCGATCCGGCCGCAACCCGCGAGCCGTTCACCATGTCTTACGACGTCTCCAAGGTGAACTTCCTCGACTGGTCGAAAAAGAAGACGGACGTTGTTTTGCCGCTAGTGCAATTCAGTCTGCCAGATATCGATGACGACGATACTGACGGAGACGCCGAGCCGCTCAAGCTGGGGCCGAAGGCCGAGTACTCCTACAACATCAAACTCGAATTGCCGTCCAAGTACACTGCCCACGCTCCGTTGGCCTTCTCCTTAAAGCGCGACTACGCGGCCTATGAAGCCGCATACAAGGTGGAAGGGGGTGTCTTCACCGCCTCCCGCAAGCTCACGCTGCGTCAGGATGAGCTTCCCCCGGCTCGGGCCTCCGACTACCAATCGTTCCGCCGCGCCGTCGGCTCCGATCTCCAGCAGCAGTTGTCGGTCGAAAGCAGTGTCGCGGGAGCGCCGGTTCCTCCCGCCGACATGAAGGCCGACGATCTGGTCGAGAGCGGCCGCGCCGCCATTCAGAATGGCAACGTGCCCGTCGGCATTGCCCTGCTCAAACGCGCGACCGAAGTTGATCCCAAAAATAAATTCGCCTGGAACAATCTCGGCCTGGCCTATTTCCAAATGCGCGACGACGAGCACGCCATCGCGGCATTCAATAAGCAGATTGAAGTCAATCCCTACGATGATTTCGCCTACAACAACCTCGGCCGCGTCTATTGGAACGAGCGCAAGTACGACGAAGCCGTCAAAGCCTTCAACAAGCAACTGGAGAACAATCCCCTCGACAAGTTTGCCCACAGCAACCTGGGCGCGATGTACGCCGAGTGGCACAAATACAACGAAGCGGTTCCGGAACTGGAGAAGGCCGCCTCTCTAAGTCCGGACAGCGCCGAGTTGCAGGTTAGTCTGGGGGACGCCTACCTTAATCTTGGGCAGGACGACAAAGCCCTTGCCGCATTCGATCACGCCGTCGAACTCTCCGCCACGCCGCTGGTCTGGAACAACATCGCCTACCAGCTCTCGCTCAAGAAATCGCATCTCGATAAAGCCCAGCAATATGCCGAGTCCGCCGTATCGGCCACAGCGGCGGCCCTGCGCAACGTCTCGCTCGACCGCCTCACCCAGCAGGAGTTGCCGCTGGTCTCATCCTTGATCGCCTACTGGGACACGCTGGGTTGGGTGCACTTCGCCGAAGGCGATCTCGCGACCGCTGAAAAGTACGTCGCCGCCGCCTGGGGCCTGGGACACCACGGAGAAGTCGGCGACCATCTCGGACAAATCTACGAAAAACGTGGCGACAAAGACCGCGCTCTGCGCACCTACGCGCTGTCCATGAACGGCCTGCGCCCCACTCCTGAAACCCACGACCGCCTGGCTACGCTCGCCGGAGGTGGCACTAAAGCTGATGCCGTCGTCGCGCGCTACAAAGAAGAACTCCAGCATCTCAGCACGGTTGACCTGGGCAAAGCCACGCAGACCGGCAACGCCGACTTCTTCATCCTGCTGAGCGGCGGCGCCGGTTCGCAATCCCGAGTCGACGCTGTAAAGTTCGTCAGCGGAGACGAAAAGCTGAAATCCTTCACCGAAGCCCTCCACACCGCCGACTACCATCTAACCTTCCCCGATGACACCCCGGTGAAAATCCTCCGCCGTGGAACTCTCTCGTGCTCGATGACCACCGGCAAATGCGAGTTCTCCCTGATGCTGCCGGATGATGTGAGAACGGTAGATTAGGCGGGGAGATTGAGAAGTCAAACAAGAGGGAACATGTGGCGATTAGCTGCTCCCGCTGTCCAGCCGGGCAAAGCCCGGCGGCCTCAGTCCACGAACGATGAGCTGACCAGTAAGTACCATGCCGCTTGATAGCTAGCCTGCCGAGCAAAACTCAAAAGCGAGTGTCCACTAGCGGAGACAAAAGTCTCACCTCTTGATCTGCGAAGTCTATTCTCGCGAGATGGTGATGTAACAGACCACCACCGGACACTATTCTCTCAATGCCGATCTTCACGTAGACCGTACGAGCATCCTCCGACAGAGAAACGAGTTCACTAATTGAAAGACGCCCGTGGGGCTCCGAGAACCGCAATTTCTCCGGAGAAATGCAGAGTACAAGTTCCTTAGTCGCGAGGTTGAAGGAATACACTCCGTCCCAATCTCCTCCTGTTCGCTCTTTTTCCCACTTGAAGGAATTGAATACTACAAGCGTGTGGCTGCCGCCAGTCACCGGAGACTCGTAGGATATGTCGTCAGTGGGGCTGCCAACCTGTTCGTATGCCTCTGCGTCCTTGTGGCGCACGAACAATCTCGCCGGGAGAACAAGGCTGCGGCGCAGCTCGAGAATGAGCGTCTCAGCGGCAATGTTGTAGAGGAGTCGTTGGGACCTGTATCCGGCAGGAAGCCCGGGTGATTTAGGAGGACCGCCCAACTCCTGGGGCGGGCTCGCATTTAGCTGCTCGCGAGCCATTTCGAGAGACAAGCCTCTCTCATTCAGCAGCTTCGCCGCAAAGCAATCCTTTTCTCGCAGCACGCCCAGCAAGAGGTGGCCAGTCCCAATAAACTTGTGCGAAAGGTGGTCGGCCTCATCGGCGGCATAAGCAAGAATCCGCTTACATTCGTTGCTAAGGGGCAAATCGACCGAAGTCGAAACCTTCTCTCGGATAATCGTGTGCCCTTCGATCTGTTTGCGGATAGATTCAACCGAGGCATGCGAACGTAGGAATTGGTTGGTAAGGGCTTTGTCTTCGCGCAAAATCCCTAGCAGCAGATGTTCTGTCTCAATATATGGAGAACCGAACTGGCTCGCCTCGTACCGCCCAAAAAAGATGGTGCGCCTCGCTTTTTCTGTATACCGTTCAAACATGTATAGCTTTCTACGGCGCACCACATTTTAGCCGGTTTAGTTCCTGACTGTCGAAATACACCAATCGACCTAGGCCCTATCCCCTGCGCCCTCATATCCCGCACCTTCGTTTGTGCCAAGCCGTAGCCTGCTCATAGGCATAAGCCACCCGCAGCACCAAATCCTCCCGCCACTGCGGCCCCGCGATCTGCAACCCGATAGGCAGCCCGCTCTGCGTGAAGCCGCAGGGAACCGAGATCGCCGGCAATCCCCACACATTGAACGGCCGCGTATTGCGTAGCAGTTCGAGTTCTGCTGGACGCAGAGCCTCCGGATTCGCCTTCAACTCCGCAATCGACGGTGCCGGCAGAGGCGTGGTCGGCATCACGAACACATCCACGTCGGCAAAAACCTGCCCAATCCTGCGCCGAGCTTCTTCCAGCTCGTGCCGCCGCGAGATGTAGTCCGCCGCAGAAACTTTATCTCCCGATCGAATCCGCCGCACCGTCTCCGCCTGATACGACTCCGCGCTCGCAGCAACGTTCGCAGCGTGATACGCGTATGCCTCTGCGGCCTGCAACGTGCGGTCGGTAGGCACGTCGAGCTTCACCGCCTTCATCTCCGCTACGAGGCTCGCGATTCCGTTCAAAGCGTGCTCCAGCGCTGCCGCCACTTCCGGATCAAGATCGTAAAAAAAATAGTCGCGCGCCACACCCACCCGAAGTTGCCTGGCGTCTTCGCGCAAGGCACCGACATAATCGGCAACCGGAACATCGCAAGATGCAACGTCGCCTGCATCGTATCCCGCAACAGCCTGCAGCACGAGCGCCGCATCCGCCACGCTCGCCGTCATCGGCCCAACATGGTCCAGGGACGAAGACAACGGAATCACCCCCCGGTTCGACACGCGCCCATAAGTCGGCTTAAGCCCCACGCACCCGCACAGCGCAGCCGGCTCGCGAATCGACCCCGCTGTGTCAGTCCCAATCGCCGCGCAGCAGAGTCCTGCCGCGACCGCCGCCGCAGATCCTCCTGACGATCCTCCCGCAATGCAACCCACATCCCACGGATTGTGCACATCGCCAAAGTAGCTGACCAGCGAACTGCCGCCGTAGGCAAACTCGTGCAAATTATTCTTCCCCACAATGACCGCCCCGGCAAGCCGCAACCGCCGCACCACTTCCGCATCGCGCTCCGGAACCCGCTCCTCATGCAACCCGCTCGCCGACGTAGTACGCACCCCAGCCGTGTCGATCAGATCCTTTAAAGCCACCGGTACTCCGTGGAGCGGCCCCCGCCACTCCCCGCGCCCGATCTCAGCCTCCGCCGCCCTCGCCTCAGCGAGCGCCGACTCAGCCGTGACGGTAATGAACGCATTGAGCGCGGGATTCAGCTTCTCGATCCGCTCCAGGCAAGCACGGGTAATCTCAACCGGCGAAACTTCTCTTCGCCGCAAACCTTCGGCTACTTCAGAAATCGAATGGAATGGAGTCATAACGAAGCCAACCCATTGTAAAGGCCCTATGCTGTTCCTCTGTGTATCCCTGTGCCCTCTGTGTTAAAAGCTTTTCCGTCAGTGACCCCGATCCAAAAGTCCTATAATCATCGAAGTCGGTTTTATTGGGGGCCAGAAAAAATCATGCCAGAGATGACGATCGCGCCCGTTGCGACGCACGGTTTCTTCGTAGACGGCAGATGGTGGGAAGACGGCGACGTCGTCGAGATTCGCGCGCCTTACGATGGCACCCTGATCGCCCGGGTCGTCCAAGGACGCCGGGAACACGCCGAAGCCGCCATCGCCGCCGCCGTCAAGGCCTTTGGCACTACGCGCCGCCTCCCCGCCTTCGAACGCCAGCGCGTACTGCGTCGCATCTCAGCCTCGATGGCCGAGCGCAAAGAAGAATTCGCTCGCACTCTGGCCCAGGAAGCCGGCAAGCCCATCAAAGGCGCCCGCATCGAAGTCGAGCGCGCCGTCTTCACCTTCAACGTGGCTGCGGAAGAGAGCACGCGCATCTATGGCGAATATCTTCCGCTCGATTGGCAGGAATTCACCGCCGGTCGCTGGGCCATTGTGCGCCGCTTCCCGCTGGGCCCCATCGCCGGCATCACGCCCTTCAATTTTCCAATCAACCTGGTCGCGCACAAAGTCGCCCCGGCGATCGCGGCTGGGTGCCCGATGGTCCTGAAGCCGGCCCCGCAAACCCCGCTCTGCTCGCTGCTTCTCGCCGAGTGCGTACAGCAGGCTGGTTGGCCGGACGGCGGTCTCAACGTTCTTCCTCTCTCCAATGAAGACGCCGGCCTTCTCGTCACCGACGACCGCATCAAGCTCATCAGCTTCACCGGCAGCGTGCCCGTGGGCTGGGACATCAAACGCCGCGCCGGTAAAAAGAAAGTTGTCCTCGAGTTGGGCGGAAACGCGGCCGTCATCGTCCACAGTGACGCCGACCTGGCCTACGCCGCCGACCGCTGCCTCACCGGAGGCTTTGCTTACGCCGGTCAAACCTGCATCTCGGTCCAGCGCATTCTGGTGGAGCATTCGGTCTACGGAAAGTTCGCCGATCTCCTCATCGAGGGCGTGAAGAAACTCAAGGTCGGCGATCCGCTCGACGACACCACCGACGTCGGCCCGCTGATCCGCGAGAGTGACGCCGTCCGCACGGGCACTTGGATTGAAGAAGCCGTCCGCGCCGGCGCCCGCCTGCTCTGCGGTGGCAGTCGCAATGGACTTATCGTCGAACCCACGGTACTCACCGGCACCAAGCCCGACATGAAAGTGAACTGCCAGGAGGTTTTCGGCCCCGTCGTAACCGTCGAGCCCTACAAGGATTTCGACCAGGCCCTGCGCATGGTCAACAACTCGGCCTACGGGATGCAGGCCGGCGTGTTCACCCGCGACGCGAAACTGCTGTTTCAGGCCTACGACGAACTGGAAGTCGGCGGCGTCATCGCTGGTGACGTTCCCTCGTTCCGCATCGATCACATGCCCTACGGCGGAGTCAAAGATTCCGGCCTCGGCCGCGAGGGCCTGCGCTACGCGATCGAAGAGATGACCGAACCCAAGTTGCTGGTCATGAACTTGCGGTAAAGACGCGAGCGGCGCTCGCACCGCAGGAGCCTTTGTCCTCCGAAAGAGTGGAGTGCAAGGAAAGCCCCAGCCGCCAAGCGGCGAAAGAATGCAGCCCATGGCGCAAGCCGTGGGGACAGGCGGCATGGGAAAACAGCAAGCCCCGGAGGGACGAAAGAAACGGCAGCTCCGCCGGTGCGCCATCTCACGTTTGAAATTCAACCCTCTTCCAGATCCTTCCATATCGTCCCGTTTGAATTCTTTTTCATTTACGAATTCCAAAAAACGCGACAAAAATCCGCCAACTATTTATAATCTCCAGTTTCACAACCAACTAGGAAAGCCAGTGGGTGGTTTTCTTTTTCGCCGTTGCTGAACTAAACAAGCATTACCAATAAGAGCGGACGATCCGCCGGGTCTCCTCAACCAGATCTCACATACGAGAATGGCGCAGATTTTTCATCGCAGTACGAATACCCTGTCCCGGGCCACAATTTTTGGCGCGGTATTTGTAGTTGCCGCCCTGGCCTGGATGGCGATGGAAGTCCAGCGTTCGCCGTACATTACCTATGCCGGAGTTCGCAAGCCGCAGCCCGTGCCCTTCAGCCACCAGCACCACGTCACCGGGCTCGGCATCGACTGCCGCTACTGCCACACGTCAGTGGAAACCTCGAGTTTCGCCGGCATCCCCCCGACGAAAACGTGCATGAACTGCCACTCCCAGATCTGGACCAACGCTCAGTTGCTCGAACCAGTGCGCGCCAGTTACCGCTCCGGCGAATCCCTGCAGTGGACGCGCGTGAACCAACTTCCGGACTTCGTCTACTTCAATCACAGCATTCATATCAATAAAGGAGTCGGCTGCAACACCTGCCACGGCCCAGTCGACCAGATGCCGCTGATGTACCAGCAGGAGAGCCTGCAAATGGAGTGGTGCCTGAGCTGCCATCGCGCGCCAGAAAAAAATCTGCGCCCTCGCGATCAGGTATTCAACATGCGTTACCAGCAGCCCACCAGCGCGAGTCCCGTGGTGGTCGATGGCCACAGCTACACCGATCAGGACGAACTCGGCACAGATTTGGTCAAGAAATACAACGTACGCAGCGTGAAAGATATTACGACCTGCAGCACGTGCCATCGCTAAACCGGTTGCGTGGCACAGAACCAGCCGCGGAGCGGCGAAAAAATGCAGCCCACGGCGCAAGCCGTGGGTAGAAGTCGCAAAATGAACAAGCCCCGAAGGGGCGAAAGAAGATGAACGACACGAATCATCCCGGCAAGCGCGAAGACATTTGCCCCGGCAAAAAGGACAAACTCGATCTCGCCGCGGTGCGTGCCGGGATTGACGCCGCCACGGCCCACGACGCCGCCCAAAAAACCGGCCCCGAATACTGGCGCAGCCTGCAAGAACTAGCCGGCAGCGCAGACTTCCAGGAAGCCCTGCATCGCGAATTCCCCAAAGGCGCCTCCGAATGGGTCGACTCCGTCTCCCGCCGCGGATTCCTCAAGGTCATGGGAGCATCCCTGGGCCTGGCCGGCATGACCGGCTGCGTCCGACTCCCGCTTGAGCCCATCGTCCCTTACGTTCGCCAGCCGGAAAACGTAATCCCCGGCCGCCCTATGTATTACGCGACGGCCGTCACGCTCGGCGGATACGCCAGCCCCGTGCTAGTCGAAAGCCATCTCGGTCGTCCGACGAAAATTGAAGGCAACGACCTTCACCCCGCATCACAGGGCGGCACCGACATCTTCACGCAAGCTTCAATCCTCGGCCTCTACGATCCCGACCGTTCGCAAACGGTCACGTCGATGGGCGATGTACGTTCGTGGCAGGCGTTTCTCGGCGCCATCCGCGGCCCGCTGAGCGCGCAGAAAGCGCTACAGGGTGCTGGCATCCGCATCCTGACTCCAACAATTTCTTCGCCCACGCTCGCCGAGCAACTCCGCAATTTCCTGAAGCTCTATCCGCAAGCCAAGTGGCACGTCTACGAGCCAGTCAATCGCGACAACGTCCTCGACGGCGCAAAGCTGGCCTTCGGACAGCCGGTCGAGACCCACTACGATCTGGCGAAAGCTGACGTGATTGTCTCGCTCGACGCGGACTTCCTCTACGCCGGATTCCCCGGCAACACTCGCTACATTCGCGATTTCGCGAGCCGCCGCAATCCCGACACGCCCATGAATCGCCTGTACGCAATCGAAAGCACGCCCACTTCGACGGGCGCCAAGGCGGACCACCGCTATCCGATGCAGGCCGCGACGTTCGACAGTTTTGCGCGCTTCCTCGCCTCGATTGCCGGGGTTTGGGGACAGGATGCTGGAACCTGGACAGGGACATTCGGGGGCCAGGTCATGAACGACCTCATGGTTCATCAGGGATCTTCTGTAGTCATCGTCGGCGATCACCAACCTCCGTCCGTGCATGCCCTGGCCCACGCGATGAACGCAAAGCTCGGGAATGTCGGCAAAACCGTCGTCTACACTGACCCGGTCGATGCGAATCCGATCAACCAGACCGATTCCATCAAGGACCTCGTCGCCGACATGCGCGGGGGCAAAGTCGATCTGCTCGTCATCCTCGGCGGCAATCCCGCCTACGATGCGCCGGTCGATCTCAACTTCGCCGACGCCCTCAAAAACAGCAACATCCCCTTGCGCGTTCACCACGGCCTCTATCAGAACGAAACCGCCGAGCTCTGCCAGTGGCACGTCAGCGCAGCCCATGAACTTGAGGCCTGGGGTGATGCCCGCGCCTATGACGGCACCGTCAGCATCATCCAGCCGCTGATTGCTCCTCTCTACAACGGTAAGAGCGCGTCGGAATTCGTCGCACTGCTGTCTGGCCAGGCGGATGTCACGGGCTACGATCTCGTCCGCACCTACTGGCAGAAGCAGCACGCGGGAGCAGACTTCGAGCAATTCTGGCGCAAGTCGCTGCACGATGGTTGGATTGAAGGCACTGCGTTCGAGCCGAAGCCAGTTGCCGTCAGGCAGGACAAATTCCCAGAACCTCCCAGCAATAACGCCAAATCCAAAAGCATTGAGCTCAACTTCCGCCGCGACCCGACCATCCACGACGGCCAGTTCTCCAACAACGGCTGGCTGCAAGAATTGCCCAAGCCGATGACCAAGCTCACCTGGGACAATGCCATCCTCATCGGCCCCAAGATGGCGCAGGAGGAGGGCATTAAAACGGAAGACGTGGTTGAGCTGGAACTGAACGGCAAGAGGCTCAAAGGCCCGATCTGGATTCAGGCCGGCCATCCCGACAAGTCAGTCACGGTGTTCCTCGGCTACGGCCGCACTCGCGCCGGCCGCGTCGGCACCGCCCAAGGTTTCAACGCCTACGCCCTGCGCACCACCGCCACACCGTGGATCGCCGCCGGCCTGCAAATCCTCAAGACCGGCGAAACCTACAAGCTCGCCTCGACCCAGGGCATGCAGAGCATGGACACGCCCGACGGCGGCCGCCGCCCGCTGGTCCGCGAAACCACGCTCGCGGAATACCGCAAAGAGCCGAACTTCGCGCAGGAAGAAGAAGTCCCGAAAGAACTCACGCTCTACACGCCCTACCCGTACGACAAAGAAGACTACGCCTGGGGCATGGCGATCGATCTGAACTCCTGCGTGGGCTGCAACAACTGCATGCTGGCCTGCCAGTCGGAGAACAACATCGCCGTAGTCGGCAAAGAGCAGGTCGTGATCGGTCGCCACATGCACTGGATTCGCGTCGATGCCTACTACCAGGGCGACCGCGACAATCCCAAAGCGTTCTTCCAGCCCGTCCCCTGCATGCAGTGCGAGAACGCGCCCTGTGAGGTGGTCTGCCCCGTCGGCGCCACCAATCACACAACCGAAGGCCTGAACGACATGGTCTACAACCGTTGCGTGGGCACGCGCTACTGCTCGAACAACTGTCCCTACAAAGTGCGCCGCTTCAATTTCCTGCTCTTCCAGGATTGGGATACGCCGCAATACAAGATGATGCGCAATCCCGACGTCAGCGTGCGCAGCCGGGGCGTCATGGAAAAGTGCACCTACTGCGTACAGCGCATCAACGAGCGCCGCATCGACGCCGAGCGCGAAGATCGCAAGATCAACGACACCGAACTCCAGACCGCCTGCCAGCAGTCATGTCCCGCGGGCGCAATCGTATTCGGCAACATCAACGATCCCAACAGCAAGGTTTCGAAGTTGAAAGCGCAGGCCCGCAACTACAGCTTATTGGGCGAACTCAACACCCGCCCCCGCACCACGTACCTGGCGGAAGTTCGCAACCCGAACCCGGAGTTAGAAGGATGAGATGAAACATGTGGAGACAGCCGCCTCGGCTGTCCGGCCAGCGCGAAGCGCGGCCGAGCCGTAACGACAGAGGCGTATCAGGGCCCGGCTTCAGCCGCGCCGCTAACGATGTTGGTGGAAGGGCCCGGCTTTAGGCGGGCGTCAAGAGCCGAATACGAAAACGGGCTTTAAGCCCCTGAGGGACCTGGCAAGACGCATGAACGAGCAATACAAATCGACGATCGACGCCGACCGCGCCCCGGTCATCGAACCCGGCCACACCTTCGGCACGGTCACGGAAAAAATCAGCGCCATCGTCCTGACCCGTCCCGCTTCCAACGGATGGTTCGTCGGTTTCGGCCTCTTCTTCATGCTCACCATGATGATGCTGTTCGCTATTGGCTACCTCTTCCTCAAGGGTACCGGCATCTGGGGCGTGACCATCCCCATCGGATGGGGCTTCGCCATCGTCAACTTCGTCTGGTGGATCGGCATCGGCCACGCCGGCACGCTCATCTCTGCTATCCTCCTTTTGCTGCGCCAGTCGTGGCGCAACTCCATCAACCGTTTCGCCGAGGCGATGACTCTATTCGCGGTGGCTTGCGCCGGAATCTTCCCCGCGATTCACGTTGGTCGTCCCTGGCTCGCATATTGGTTCTTCCCGATTCCCAACACTATGAGCGTCTGGCCGCAATTCCGCAGCCCGCTCATGTGGGACGTCTTCGCCGTCTCCACCTACGCCACGATTTCGGCGTTGTTCTGGTTCATCGGCCTCATCCCTGACCTGGCCACGTTGCGCGATCGCACCGAAAACCCGGCGCTGAGAATTATCTACGGCATGCTCTCATTCGGATGGCGTGGATCGGCTCGCCACTGGCATCGTTACGAAACTGCCTACCTGCTGCTCGCCGGGCTAGCCACGCCTCTTGTGCTCTCCGTTCACACGGTCGTGAGCTTCGACTTCGCCGTCGGCATCGTCCCTGGATGGCACACCACCATCTTCCCGCCATACTTCGTCGCAGGCGCCATCTACTCCGGCTTCGCCATGGTCTTGATGCTGGCCATCCCCATCCGCAAGATCTACGGCCTCGAAGATTTCATCACCGAACGCCATCTGCAGAACTCCGCGAAAGTCATGCTGGCTACCGGACTCATCGTCGGCTACGGCTACATGATCGAGGCGTTCATGGGCTGGTACGGCGGCGATCGCTACGACGCCTTCACCCTGTGGAACCGCCTGCACGGCCCCTATGCCGGTCCTTATTGGATGCTGCTGATCTGCAACATCTTCATCCCGCAGGTCCTCTGGATACGAAAACTGCGCACCAGTCCGGTCGCTTTGTTCTTTGTCTCAGGCGTGATCCTGATCGGCATGTGGCTGGAGCGCTTCGTCATCGTCGTCATGAGCCTGCACCGCGACTTCCTGACTTCGTCCTGGGGCATGTACTACCCGACCCGCTGGGACTGGATGACCTACATCGGCACCATCGGCATGTTCCTCATGCTCATGTTCTTGTTCCTGCGCGTGCTGCCGGCCATCTCGATCTTCGAAATGCGCACCCTCCTGCCCGAAGCGGAGGTGAAAGAGTGATGCGGTTCGCTGAAAAACCGGCCAGGGGCGAGACCGGGAAGGGCACCACCGGGAAGGGCACGACTTCAGTCGTGCCGCCAGAGCCGCCAACTGGAGCGGCTTTAGCCGCTGAGGGTCCACGAGCCTCGATGCCGAGGTTGGCGGTTTCGAGGTCGGGGTCGAGGTTCACAATATGAAGCGCGACCCCATCTACGGCATCATGGCGGAATTCGACTCTGCCCAGGCCCTGATCGATGCGGCGCACGCCACGAGCCAGGCCGGATACAAGAAGATCGACGCCTACAGTCCCTTCCCGATCGAGGGTCTGGCGGAAGAAATCGGTTTTCACCATGACGAAGTTCCACTGGTCGTGCTGATCGGCGGCATCATCGGCGGCCTTTCGGGATATCTGATGCAGTACTGGATGTCGGCCGTCGACTATCCGCTCAACATCGGTGGCAAACCGTATCATTCTTGGCCCGCCTTCATCGTTATCACGTTCGAGATGACGATCCTATTTGCCGGAGTCTCAGCCGTGTTCGGCATGCTGGCTCTGAACGGCCTGCCCATGCCCTACCACCCGGTGTTCAATGTCCCGCGTTTCTCGTCGGCATCCAAGGACCGCTTCTTCCTGATCGTCTTCTCGTCCGACAAAAAGTACGATCCCGCAGGCACGCGTAAGTTCTTGGAAGCCCTTTCCCCGCGCTCGGTTTCGGAGGTGCCCAGCTAAAATGCCGCACTTCCGCAAACTTTTGTTCTTGGCGAAAGACCCATGTGGGGACAGCCGCCCCCGGCTGTCCAGTCGAGCGAAGCTCGACCGTCCGTCTGCCGCGACGACATCGAAACTCGGGTGCCCCATCTTTGCGCGTTCTGTGCGTAAAGGTGGGATTCCACGAATGTCGACACGATGGGATTTTCGGAACGCGATGTCGTGCCTCTCGCCGCGTGGACGGGGATTTCGGGTCGGCATGCTTCTAATCGCGATCTCTCTGGCGTCCGCCTGCCGCATCGACATGCACGTGCAGCCCCGCCAGAACCCGCTCTCCCGCAGTGACTTCTTCTCCGACCAGCGCTCGGCCCGTCCCCCCGTCGAAGGCACCATAGCCCGCGGCCAGTTGCACGAAGACACCTATTTCTATACCGGAAAAGTCGGCAACAATCCCGGCGATGTTTTGCCGTTCCCTGCAACCAAAGAAGTTCTCGAGCGCGGCCGCGAGCGCTACAACATCTTCTGCGCTCCCTGTCACTCCCGCGTCGGAGACGGTAATGGCTTCGTCCCCTCTCGCGGCTTTGCCCGCAAGCCGCCGTCGTTCCACATCGTCCGCCTGCAAAAAGCGCCTGTGGGATACATCTACGACGTCATCACCGAGGGCTTCGGCATCATGCCCGAATATGCATCCCAGATTCCCCCGAACGACCGCTGGAATATCGTGGCCTACATTCGGGCACTGCAGCTGAGCCAGAACGCGACCACGGACGACGTTCCCGCTGGCCAGAAGATTCCCTCCGAGCCCCCGAAATTCCGTGAGCCCGGATCAGGAGCCACGTTGCCCGTGCTGGCCCCCGAGACAAAATCCGAAGAAACGATGCCCGAAGGGCAAAAGCCTGAAGCACAAAAGAAGGAAGACCAGAAATGACCGCGGCCCCAGCGACCCAACTCGATCTGACGGCCCCGCCGGTGGTGAAGAAGATTTCCCAGCGGTCGCTCGTCGTTGGCGTTGTCTTCACGGTGCTCGCCGTTGTCTTCGCCGTCATTTTCCCGAACGGACGCGAGGAGTTCTTTCGCGCTTACCTGCTCGGTTTCATGTGCTGGCTTGGCATCGCCCTGGGTTCGATGGCGATCCTCATGATCCGCCACCTGACCGGCGGCGGTTGGGGCATGGTCATCCGCCGCATCCTGGGCGCCGCCATGCGCACGGTGCCATTGCTCGCGGTCCTGTTCATCCCAGTGATTCTCGGGATGAAGCATCTCTACATCTGGGCGCGGCCGCTGAGTGAGGTCACCGACAAGCACCTGCGCGAGCATCTCGAAGACATCACCAAAACCTATCTCAACCCGAGCGGATTCATTATCCGCGCGGTCTTCTACTTCGCTATTTGGAATTTGCTCTCCTTCCTCCTGACGAAGTGGTCGAAGCAATCCGATCATACGGGCGCCCCGGACAATACCGACCGCTTCAAAGTAATCGCCGGCCCCGGCCTTATTCTCTACGGCTTCACCATCTCCTTCGCCGCCATCGACTGGGTTATGTCACTCGACCCCAGCTGGATTTCCACCATCTTCGGCCTAGTCATCCTGATCGGCGAAGTGCTAACGGCCATGTGCTTCGCGGTCGTGGTCGAACGCATTCTGTTCAACTACAAGCCGATGTCTGAGATGCTGAAGGCCGACTTCGTCCACGACCACGGCAAGTGGATGCTCGCCTTCACCATGGTTTGGGCCTACTTCAATTTCTCGCAGTGGCTCATCATCTGGGCCGGCAACCTGCCGTCGGAAATTACCTATTACATACGGCGTTTGAACGGCGGCTGGGGATACGTCGGCCTGATCATCGTGATCTTCCACTTTGCCGTGCCCTTCACGATTTTGCTCTCGCGCCCCTTCAAACGCGACATCCACCGGCTGGTCTGGCTGGCCGTATGGCTGATCCTGATGCGCTTTGTGGACATGTTCTGGATCATCGAGCCTAATTTTTCGCATACCTTTAAATTCACCGTCGCAGACGTGGTCGTGCCCTTCGCCATTGGCGGCTTGTGGCTGGCCTTCTTCTTCCACAACCTGGGCGCGCTGCCTTTGCTGCCGGCCTACGATCCGTCAGCGGGAGAAGTTCTGCACCCGGCGCATCACCACGCACAGAGTTGAGACCGTATGACTGACGAGACCAAACCCGCGAATTCAACAGGCCATGGTAGCTACGAGCGCCGCGACATCGGCGTCGCTGGAGTGCTGTATTTCCTGGCAGGCCTGGCTTTCGCCGGCCTGATCGTTCACTTCATCGTCACCGGCCTGTTTTCCTATTTGGACAAGCAGAGCGAGGCCCAGCAAACGCCGGTAAGTCCGCTGGTCGCCAATGCACCCACGGATACGCGCCATATCCCGAAGGAATATACCGGCGATTACGAAAGATTTCTGAAAGAGAACTTTCCGTCGCCGCAACTGGAAATCAACGAGCGCAATCAACTGGACAAAATCCGCCTGGACGAAGATAAGACCCTGAGCACTTACGATTACGTCGACCAGAACGCCGGGACCGTCCGCATCCCGATCGATCGCGCGATGGACCTAATCGCCGAGCGCGGCCTACCCGTGCGCGCACAGGCCGGCGCAACATCAGTAGCGGCCAAGAGTGCCGACAAAAGCAAGACAAAGGAAACCAGTCAGTGAGCAGTCAGAATCACAATTCGACAGGAGCGCAGCAGTCGCCGGAAAAAAGTTCCGCGGGCGTCATCCTGAGCGTAGCCGTTCTTCAGGCGGAGCGAAGGATCTCACACCGCAACGCTAACAACCCGGTATCAGCGGTCCGCATCATGCTTTCACTCATCTTGCTCGCCTCCACCGCGTGGGGACAGGCGATGTCGAAAGGCATCATGTCTCCGCCAGCCAGCGTCCGTCCCCCATATCTTGAGAACGTCGGCATCGAGCAGCATCTCGACGGTCAGGTGCCTCCCGATCTGACTTTCGTTGACGACACCGGCCACACCGTCAAGCTCGGAGATTACTTCGCCAAAAAGCCCCTGATCCTGAACCTGGTCTACTACAACTGCACCATGCTCTGCGGAGAAGCGCTCACCGGCCTGACCGGTGCCATGAAGATGGTCAAGTTCGACGTAGGCAAGGAATTCGAAGTCGTCACAGTGAGCTTCAATCCGCAGGAGACGCCGCAGATCGCCGCTGCCAAGAAGAAAGATTATCTGGCGCGCTACGGCCGTCCCGGCGCCGCGTCCGGCTGGCATTTCCTGACCGGGCCTCCAGAATCGATCAACGCCCTCACCAAGGCCGTCGGCTTTCAATATCAGTACGATCCTAAGAACAATCAGTACGCGCACGCCACCGCCATCATGGTGCTGACCCCGCAAGGCCGCATCTCGCGTTACTTCTACGGTGTCGATTTTCCGCCGAAAGATCTGCGCATGGGATTGGTCGAAGCTTCGCAGGGCAAGATCGGCAACGCCGTCGATCAGGTGCTGCTCTACTGCTATCACTACGATCCGGCGACCGGAAAATACGGCGCCATCGTAAACAACATCTTGAAGCTGGGGGCCGGAGTAACAATCGTTTTTCTCGCCGGCCTCTTATTGATTTTGTTCCGGCTGGAGAAAGCCGCGCCACGAAGAGTCTCGAGTCAAACAGGACCGAGTCAAGCAAGATATGTTCGATAACTTTCCATTGTGGCCTGATAAGGCCTCGACCGCGGCGGGTAACGTCGACGCCCTCTTCATCTTCCTGGTCATCGTGTCCGGGATGATGACCCTGCTCATCTTTACCGCCGTCGTCTACTTCGCCGCGCGCTATCGCCGGCAGCAAGGCGTTCAAGCCGAACAGATCGAAGGTTCCATTCCGCTGGAGTTGACCTGGTCCATCATCCCGCTCGGTGTCTTCATGGCGATCTTTTTCTGGGGAGCAGTCGTCTACTTCAAAGGCCGCACGCCTCCTCGCGACTCGACCGAAGTCTACGTCGTCGCCAAGCAATGGATGTGGAAGCTGGAACACGCCGAAGGCCAGCGCGAGATTAACGAACTGCACGTCCCCGTAGGCCGCGACGTGAAGCTGATCATGACCTCGCAGGACGTCATCCACAGTTTCTACGTGCCCGCCTTCCGCATGAAGCAGGACGTGCTCCCCGGCCGCTACACCGTCGCCTGGTTCCGCGCCACCAAGCCCGGCACCTATCACCTGTTCTGCGCCGAATATTGCGGCACGCAACACTCGGGCATGATCGGCTCCATCGTGGTGCAAGAACCCGCTCAGTACGAGGCCTGGATGAGCGGCGGCACCACGGGTCCACTCTCAGCGACTGGCGAAAAGATTTTCGCCGAACTCGGCTGCGTCACCTGCCACCGCTCCGATACGCAGGGCCGCGGCCCGAACCTGCAGGGAGTCTTCGGCATGCCTGTTCAGCTTGAAGACGGACGCATGGTCACCGCCGACGAGAATTACCTTCGCGAAAGCATCCTCGACCCCGGCGCCAAGATTGTGAAAGGATTCAAACCCGTAATGCCCACGTTCCAGGGAATCGTGAGTGAAGAACAATTGAACGCCCTGGTCGCCTACGTGAAATCGCTGTCCAAGCCCGGCACGCCCGGGCCGAAAACGGCAGAGGCCGCACCCAGCAAAGCCCCAGCCAAGGGAAGTCAGGTGGAATGAGTATGGCTACAGCAACAGCTCAACCGGTTGAGCGCGTCAATTACCTGAACAAGGAGTACGGCGTTTGGTCGTGGCTGCTGACCACTGACCACAAGCGCATCGCGCTTCTCTACCTGCTCTCGATCACCTTCTTCTTTTTCATCGGCGGCTTCTTCGCCCTGATGATCCGTCTTGAGCTGCTCACGCCCGCCGGCGACCTGGTGCAGGCCGACACCTACAACAAGCTCTTCACCATGCACGGCATGGTGATGATCTTCTTCTTCCTCATCCCGTCGATACCAGCGGTACTGGGCAATTTCCTTGTGCCCATGATGATCGGCGCCAAGGACCTGGCTTTCCCCCGCGTCAACCTGCTGAGCTGGTACCTGTACATCATCGGCGCCATCATGATGTTGCACTGCATGTTGACCGGCGGCGTCGACACTGGCTGGACCTTCTACACCCCGTTCAGCACCGCCTTCACCAACACCAAAATTGTCGAGGCCGGACTCGCGATCTTCATCGCCGGATTCTCTTCCATCCTCACCGGCCTGAACTTCATCGTAACCATCCACCGCATGCGCGCTCCGGGCATGACCTGGTCGCGCCTGCCGCTGTTCATCTGGGCGCACTACGCTACCAGCATCATCCAGATTCTGGGAACACCAGTCGTCGCCATCACCATTGTGCTGGTGGCCGTCGAACGCACGCTGCATCTCGGAATCTTCGACCCCAAACTTGGCGGCGATCCCCTGCTCTTCCAGCATTTGTTCTGGTTCTACTCCCATCCCGCCGTCTACATCATGATTCTTCCCTCGATGGGAATCGTCAGCGAGATCATCGCCTGCTTCGCGCGCAAGCGTATCTTCGGCTACAGCTTCGTCGCGATCTCCTCCATCTCCATCGCCGTCTTCGGATTCCTGGTCTGGGCGCACCATATGTTCGTCGCGGGAATCTCGGTCTATGCCGCGCTCGTCTTCTCCTTGCTGAGCTACTCGGTGGCCGTTCCCTCTGCGGTCAAAGTCTTCAACTGGACCGCCACTCTGTACAAAGGCTCCATCCGCTACGACGCGCCCATGCTCTACGCCTTCGGCTTCCTCGGCCTGTTCACCATCGGCGGATTGACCGGCCTCTTCCTTGCGTGTCTCGGCATCGACGTGCACGTCACCGACACCTATTTCGTAGTCGCCCACTTCCACTACATCATGGTCGGCGGCGCGCTCATGGGATATCTCGGCGGAATGCATTTCTGGTGGCCAAAAATTTCCGGCAAGCTCTACCCCGAGGGCTGGGCGCGGCTTGCCGCGTTGATCGTCTTCATCGGCTTCAACCTCACGTTCTTCCCGCAATTCATCCTCGGCTACGTGGGCATGCCCCGCCGCTACTACCAGTACCCGCAGGAATTCCAGGTGCTAAACGTACTCTCGACCGCCGGCGCAACGGTCCTGGGCGTCGGCTATCTGCTGCCGATGATCTATTTCCTGTGGTCGATGCGCTACGGCAAGCCCGCGCCCGACAATCCATGGAACGCCGCCGGCCTGGAGTGGAAGACCCCTTCGCCGCCCACAACGTACAACTTTGAAGAAGAGCCGGTAGTGACGTGGGAAGCCTACAACTACGACGAGATAGACGCCGCGCACAAAGAGGAGGTCCCCGTTGCCGGATAGCCAGACCTCGTCTAGCCAAGTAATGGCCGCCGTTCACAGCGAAGCCCACGGCGAAACGCACAACCCCGCTCTGCTCCACCACTTCGCCACCGAGGAGCAGCAGCGCGACGCCTCCAGCTTCGGCATGTGGATCTTCCTGGCCACCGAAGTCATGTTCTTCGGCGGCCTGTTCTGCGCCTATCTGATCTACCGCCGCTGGTATTTCGGAGACTTCGCTGCCGCTAGCAAGTCCATCGACGCTTTTCTCGGTGGTACCAATACCGCCGTCCTGATCTGCAGCAGCTTGACCGTCGTGCTCGCCATCTGGGCCGCGCAGACCGCCCGCCGCGCCCTGATGATCATCATGCTCCTACTGACCATGCTCTTCGGCCTAGCCTTCCTTGGCATCAAAGCCGTCGAGTACAAACAGAAATTCGACGAGCACCACGTTCCCGGCGCATCGTTCAGCTTCGAGCACGAATCCATTCCGGGCCATCCCGATCAATACGCCAACCCGCGCCACGCTCAGATTTTCTTTGCCCTCTACTTCGTGATGACCGGGCTGCACGCCCTGCACATGATTGTTGGCCTCGGCATTTTCGCCTGGCTCCTGTGGATGGCCTGGAAGGGCCGCTTCACCCCCGAATATCACACACCGCTCGAGATTGGCGGACTGTATTGGCACTTTGTCGACATCGTCTGGATCTACCTGTTTCCCTTGCTCTACTTGATCGACCGGCACCCGTGAGGCTTGCATGTCTGCACATTCGAAATCATCGCCGTTAACAACCTACTTCGCCGTCTGGGGCGCGCTGCTTGTCGGGACCTTTCTCACCTACGAGGCGGCGAAAATCGACCTCGGCGTCTTCAATGCTGCCGTCGCCCTCACCATCGCCACCACCAAAGCCCTTCTGGTCGCCCTCTTCTTCATGCACCTGAAAGGCGCGAGCGAAAAGCTGCTGAAGCTGGTGGTCATCTCGACAGTATTCTTCCTGCTGATTCTTCTAGCCCTCTCCATGGCCGACTACGGCACCCGCCTGTGGAGCTAGCAATGTGGGACGGACACTCTTGTCCGTCGCTTTTGATCTTGAATTTGGCTTTGGTTTTGAATTTGGCTTTGTAATTTGACTTTGGTTTTTTAATTTGACTTTGATCTTGCTTTTCCTTTGCCTCCCCAACAACCCCAACCCCGACGGACAGGAGTGACCGCCCCACGGAAACACTGCTTCCCCTCCCGATCTGCGGTATACTCGCGCCGTCGATTCATCACCACTTTCTTGGAGGGTGATTTATGGCATTCTGCAATTCCTGCGGCGCAACTCTCGATGCCGGCACAAAGTTCTGCAATAAATGCGGCGCCGTCGTCTCCGGGACACCATCGGCTCCCGTGGTCCCTGCTTCCGCGGCAGCCCCGACCGGCGGCAGCAGCGCTCTCAAAATCATCTTGATCGTCGTCGCCGTGATCGTTGTCCTCGGAATCCTCGGCGTGGCGACGGTCGGCTTCATCGGTTACCGCATCGCCAAAACCGCTCATGTGACCCAGCAAGGGGACCGCGTAAAGATTGATAGTCCGCTGGGCTCTTTCAGTGCTAACGATCCTGAACAGGCAGCGAAAGACGTCGGCGTCGATGTCTATCCCGGAGCGCAGGCGCAAAAGGACGGCTCAGTCGACATGACCATCGCAGGCATCCACACCGTCGCCGTCGTTTTTCAATCCAGCGACGCAATCGATAAGGTCTGCGATTTCTACAAGACAAGATTCCCCAACGCCGCGGTGACCACCTCGGACCAGAGCCATTGCAACCTCGTATCCACCGACCGGAAAAACACGATCACCATTAACATCGAGCCCACCGGCGACGGATCGAAAATTCAAATCACCAACGTGACTAAGAAAGCCTCGTCGTCAAACTAACGAACCGGCCCATGCAGGATTCCGTTGCAGCACGCGCGTCCGCCTCGACGCCCTCCCTGACCGATGCCGCCGGGCTGGCGGAGGCTCTACGCGCTCGCATACAAGGCGAAGTTCGCTTCGACCGCGGCAGTCGCGCGCTCTACGCCACCGACGGATCCAACTACCGCCAGGTTCCGATCGGCGTAGTCCTTCCCCACGACTCAGACGACGTCCTCGCCGCCATTTCTCTCTGTCGCGAATTCGGCGCTCCCTTGCTCTGCCGCGGCGGCGGCACCTCCCTCGCCGGCCAATGCTGCAACGTCGCCGTCGTGCTGGATTTTTCCAAGTACATGGCAAAAATCCTCGAGATCGATCCCGCACGCCGCATCGCACGCGTGCAGCCCGGAGTCGTGCTCGATACCCTCCGCAATGCCGCCGAAAAATATCACCTGACCTTCGCGCCCGATCCCGCCACCCACGACCGTTGCACCCTCGGAGGCATGATCGGCAACAACTCCTGCGGCGTCCATTCCGTGATGGCCGGCAAGACCGACGACAACATCGAAGAACTAGAAGTTGTCACCTATGACGGCGTCCGCATGAGGGTCGGTCGAAATCTCATCGATGGTGGGGTGCCCCACTTCTCGCCGCCTTTGCGAGAAGTGGGAAATTCGCCCAGTGGCCTGGAAGCATCGCGCCGAAGCATTGACCGCATAAATCAGATTCACTCCGACCTCAAGCAACTAGCTGACCAATACGGCGATTTGATTCGCCAAAAATTCCCTAACATCCCCCGCCGAGTCTCCGGATACAACCTGAATTACCTGCTTCCCGAAAATGGCTTTCATGTCGCCCGGGCTCTTGTCGGCACGGAAGGCACCTGCGTCACCGTTCTCGAAGCAACGTGCCGCCTAGTCGAGAGCCCGCCCCAACGTGTCCTGCTCGTGGTCGCCTATCCCGACATCTACCAATGTGCCGACCACGTCCCCGAAATCATGGCGCACAAGCCCATCGGCCTGGAAGGCTTCGACGACCTTCTAGTCGGCTACACGCGCAAAAAAGGCATCAACGCCGAAGGACTAGCATTACTGCCCGAAGGCAACGGCTGGCTGATGGTTGAGTTCGGCGGCCAGACTTTATCCGAAGCTGAATCTCAAGCCCTGCGCCTGATCGATTCGCTCGGCCGCAGCGCGAGTCCACCGAAAGTGCAACTGTATTCCGGTGCGCGAGCGAAACGAATCTGGGATGTTCGCGAGTCAAGCCTCGGCGTCACTTCCCACGTGCCCGGCGAGCCCATGAACTGGGAAGGCTGGGAAGACGCCGCAGTAGCTCCCGAAAAACTCGGCGGCTATCTCCGCGACCTGCGCAAGATGATGGCAGCCTTCGGCTACAAAGGCTCGCTCTACGGCCACTTCGGCCACGCCTGCGTCCACACCCGTCTCAACTTCGACCTGCGGTCGAAAAACGGCATCGTCAAGTTCCGTAAGTTCGTCGAAGAAGCCGCTGATCTGGTTGTCAGCTACGGCGGCTCACTCTCCGGCGAACACGGCGACGGACAATCCCGCGCCGAGCTGCTCCCAAAAATGTTCGGCTCCGAACTGATGGAAGCCTTCCACCAGTTCAAGTCCACCTGGGACCCGGACTGGAAGATGAACCCCGGCAAGGTGATCAATCCGAACAAGCTCGACGAGAACCTTCGCCTCGGCGCGAACTACGCTCCGTGGGAGCCGGAAACGCACTTCCATTTTCCCGCCGATCACGGCAGCCTGTCGGAGGCAACTCTGCGGTGTGTAGGCGTAGGCAAATGCCGCCGCGACGAAGGCGGCGTGATGTGCCCCAGCTATCGCGCCACCCGCGAAGAAGAGCACTCGACCCGCGGCCGCGCTCACTTGCTCTGGGAAATGACCCAGGGAGAAGTCATCCGCGACGGCTGGCGCAGCGAAGAAGTCAAGCACTCCCTCGACCTCTGCCTGGCCTGCAAAGGATGCAAGAGCGATTGCCCAGTGAGCGCCGACGTCGCCACCTACAAGGCCGAGTTCCTCTCGCACTACTACGAAGGCCGCGTCCGCCCGCTGAACGCCTACGCCTTCGGCAACATCGATCTCTGGGCGCGCCTGGCGTCAACCGCTCCGGGCCTCGTGAATCTGACCACGCAGTTGCCGTTCCTCCGCGACATCGCCAAGATGGTCGCGGGAATCCCCGCCCAGCGCACGATTCCACCCTTCGCCCCCGAAACCTTCAAGCAGTGGTTCCGTCGCGCTAGGAGACAAACTGACATGGGTGCCCCACGTCTCGCCGATTTTGCGAGACGTGGTATTTCCGTCCCCAACCCTGAGGCCCCGCCCGTTCTCCTCTGGGCCGACACTTTCAATAACTACTTCCTCCCCGCAACCGCCCGCGCCGCAGTCGAAGTCCTTGAGACCGCCGGCTTCCGCGTGGTCGTTCCGCAGGCGAATCTCTGCTGCGGACGCCCCCTCTACGACTTCGGCATGCTCGACCGCGCCGAATCCCTGCTCCTCGAGATCCTCGACGAACTCTCCCCCGAAATCGAAGCCGGAATCCCGATCGTCGGCCTCGAACCCAGCTGCGTCGCCGTCTTCCGCGACGAACTAATCAACCTCTTCCCCAACGACGCCCGCGCCCAAGCCCTCTCCCGCCAAACATTTCTGCTCAGCGAATTCCTCGACCAAAACTGCGGAAATTCGCCGCTACCGCTCTTCGAGCGCAAAGCCCTGCTCCACGGCCATTGCCATCACAAGTCGATCATGAAGATGACCGCCGAAGAGTCGCTCCTGCGGCGCCTCGGCATCGACTTCCAGTCCCCCGCTCCCGGATGCTGCGGCATGGCCGGCTCCTTCGGCTTCGAGCACGACAAGTACGACATCTCCGCCGCCATCGGCGAACTCGAACTTCTCCCCGCGGTCCGCAAAGCCCCGCCCGACTGGCTGATCATCGCCGACGGCTTCAGTTGCCGCGAGCAGATCGCCCAAGGCACAGGCCGCCACGCGCTGCATCTGGCTGAAGTCTTGCAGATGGCGCTGAATCCCGAGTCCCAATTCGCCCGTGATCCCTTCCCGGAATCCGCCGCGGTCCGCCAGCGCGAAGCGGAAGTCCGAGCCTCCATGAAGCAAGCCGGCCTAGGCGTTGGAGCCTTGGCTGCCGGCGCATTTCTCCTCTGGAAATTCGCCCGCCGCTAAGCCGCATGTGGGACGGACACTCCTGTCCGTCGCTTTTGATCTTGAATTTGACTTTGACCTTGTCCTTGGTTTTGTCACCAACAACCCCAACCCAACAGCGACGGACAGGAGTGTCCGTCCCACACAACCAGGTCCCACACAACCCTCGCTCTTTCAGTCATTTACCCATCATCGGCTCCATGCCAACCTCCCGCCTATGGCTCAATCCCCCCGTTTCTGGGACAATAGACCTAGTCTCGTCGCTCCTTCTAGCGACGTCCGTGCTCTGGGCTCTGAAGCCAACGTCACTCTATGGATGGCAAACTCTCAACCACGATGGTAGGTCACGACGTCGCGCAGTCGACCTCCGCACATTTGCAGGTCTCTTCCCAGCCATCCCTCGACAAATCCGCCGCAGCTCCATTGCGCGGCTCCGTCCTGGTCCTGATCCAATTCGACGTCGCCGAAGAAATCCGCCTCGACGAACTCCGCAAGATCTTCGGAGCCCGCACCGCCGAAGCCAGCTTCAAGAAAGCTCCAGCCTACGTCCGCTACCAGCGCACTCCAGTCGAAGAAACGCTCGACCCGATCATCCTCGACAGCGGAGAGCGCCTGGAAGGCCAGATCAAATACTACGATTACGGCGTAGTCAGCCTGGTCTTCGAGCTCCCATTTTCCGGAACCTGGGAAGACCTGATTCAGGTCTCCTGCCGCTGGACCTCCGACACCAACTTCGAATCCGTAGCCACGCGCATCGCCCGCCAAAAGCTGGAGCGCGCCGCCCCTGCCATGATCAAGCCCTACCACGTCGACGGAGTCGCCGGCACCAAGGGTGGCGAGGTTCAGAGTAACGAGTGGCTGCAAGAGGACTACTTCATCTTCCACCTGCGCGAGATCGAAGGCGCTCCCTCGGCCAACGACCTGCTCGCCGCCGAAGGAGACAACATTGCCCAGGTCGTGCGCGGCGAAGTGTCGAAGCTCTCAGAAGGCGAGCGCCAGGAGATTCTGCAGTCGCGCATCTCCTACTATCCCCACGATCTCGCCGTGATCGGATGGAACGCCGCCTTCATCTACGACACGCCCGCGGGCGCCGAGACCGCGATCCAGCTCCTGCAGTACGCCAATTCGCAGTTGCTCGAGTTCCGCCACTACGACGAACTGCTCACCACCGAGCTCGAAAACGTCTACGACTTTCTCGACGCCGGAGGCACCAACGTATGGTCGCGCTGGCGGACGGCGCGCGCCGCTGCCAAGCTGCACACCGTCCTGCTCGACGTCAACGAACTGACCGAGCGCGCCGACAACGCCATCAAGTTCCTCAGCGACATGTTCTCGGCGCGCCTGTACA
>Ga0209698_10001223_pt1 | contig 29786 bp, 35 predicted proteins | sample LitLauG_LLR_2012_FD_187203 | JGI IMG/M metagenome (GOLD analysis project Ga0209698, IMG submission 187203) | Freshwater sediment microbial communities from Pennsylvania, USA - Little Laurel Run_MetaG_LLR_2012 (SPAdes) (version 2) | ecosystem: Environmental > Aquatic > Freshwater > Creek >... | reverse complement strand
CTCGATGGGCAGCTCGATCACGCCGCTTGGCTGGCCATCGATCGTAACCTCGTAGGCGTCGTCGCTGGCCATCAGGCTGCTGTCGTAAAGGAATCCGGCCTCCCGCACCTGCGTCATGGTGAACCGACTCATGGCCCACGACGGCGCCCGGTAGCTTACAGGCCGCTTGCCGATGGCCTTCGTCAATGCCGCGATCGACTGGTTCAGAAGGTCCGGTTCCTCGACTTCGTTGTTGAGCACGCCGAGATGCTCGTGAATCCAGCCATGCACGCCGATCTCGTGGCGGTTGCGCGAAAGGATTGACGGGATCAACTCCGGGTTGAGGGCCGCGCTCACGGCTGGAATGAAGAACGATTCCTGCCGATCTTGGCTCCGAGGATCTCTCGCGCGGCCGCGGGCACGTTTTGTCGGTCGAGCAGTTGCAGAATCCGCGGCAGACCGTGACTGACGCGGGTTGACGGAATCCTTCATGGCAAGCGCTACGCGCCGCGAACAGCTCGCGGTCCTTGGGGCGGAAACCTTCGGAATTTCACCCGAGCCTCGCCATCAGGATCGTTTACCAGCCTGCTCTCTGTGCCGAAGACCATCGTCGCGCGCTGGCCGCTCGTGTACGCGGGCCATGAGGGGAGTCCGTTATGGTTTGGATTGCCGGTACGGGCAAATGCAGCCGAAGCGCCGGCCAATTGTTTGGAGAGATTCTCCGAATTGGGATATCGTACCAGCCGGAGTACGAGCGGTAACTCCGCGGTGTGGAACGCTCGATACCTGCCGTCGAGGATCGGCGTGTTGTACGTGAAATAATACATGTATGCGGGTGCCTTGTCCTGCTCCGTCTTCCTCTCCGCCTAGCTGATGGCGTTCATCCGCGTGCCTCGGTCACTGGTAATGAGAAAGAAGAGGTCGCTCGGTGTTTTGGCATCCGGGTGTCCTTTGCGGTAAATCTCGATCAGTTCCTCAATGTCGTTCTTTGGCAAAGCGAGATTGTCAGCAAGTTTGGAGCGCAGGCTCGCTTCATCCAGCGTGAAGGTGGACGCGTCCCGGTTACCGATCAGCCAGGCCGTTTCGTACTTGCATGTTCCAATGATCATTGGCACACTCGCTGAAACCTCCGGAGCTTTGGGGTCCCAGGTCTGCTGAGGAATAGAGCGGCCGTCAACCAGGGGACCGCCGGCCAAACCCGATCCGGCAGCGAAGAGTTTCTCCGCGGGGATTTTTTGCAGTTCGTCAACCTGGGATTCCGAGAGCCCGAACTTATCCAGCAGCGCTTTCGCGCGTGTGACGGCCTGTTCCCTGGTGGAGGCTCGTAGTGACGACCCACTTTCCACGATGGCCCTTCCGAACAGACCGCTGGCTGCGGGCATCGCCATTAGCGCGCTAACTTTTCCGCCACCACCGGACTCGCCGAAAATCGTGACATTCTTGGGGTCGCCGCCAAAATTCGCAATATTGTCGCGCACCCACTCGAGTCCGGCGACCAGATCGAGTTGCCCTGCATTTCCAGAATCGGCGTACTTTTGGCTGAATTCCCCCAGATAGGTGTGCCTGGCGAATCGTTATCACCACTTTTCCCCGGGAGTGGCCCTCTCGGTAATACCGGAAAGCTTCAGCGGCCTCCGTTAACGGGTAGCGCCTGTCGATGACGGGCTTTACTTTGCCGGCTTCAATAAGCGCCTTCATGAGAGCCAGATCTTTGTTTGGTATCATATCAACGCCCACCCACCCACCAGTTTCTTACTCCCTTTCGTGGAAAGCCAGGGTCCCAGGATCATATCCTGGAAGATCCTCTTCAAGGAAGGACTTCCGGCGCTGACATAGATTCCATGGGGGCTCAGTGCGCGCTTGAAATCGAGAATCGAACGATACTGTATGGCAAATATGAGGTCATACCGCTGGCCACCTCGCGCGAAATCCTCATTCGTGTAGTCAATGACGTGGTCTGCGCCGATCGCGCGCACCATATCCAGATTCCGCGTGCTGCATACGCCGGTGACTTCAGTCCCGAAGTACTTGGCAATCTGCACCGCGAAGGTGCCCAGGCCGCCGGACGCACCATAGATCAGAACCGTCTGCCCCTTCTTAATCTGTCCCTTATCACGGAGACCTTGCAGGGCGGCGAGTCCCGCTTGAGGTACGGCGGCTGCTTCTTCGAATGTCACATTTACCGGTTTGAGGGCTAAAGCAGTTTCAGGAACACATACGTACTCAGCAAAAGCACCAAAGCCACACTCTCGGACGAATCCCCAAAGACTTCATCCCCCTGCCTAAATTGCGTTACGTTTCGGCCCACCGCTGCAACCCGCCCTGCGATGTCGTTTCCAGGTATTTTGATGACTGGTTTCAGAATTCCGGAGCCCATGAGGCGGACAAAGAACGGCTTGCCACTCACAAGGACCAAGTTGTGAGTAGTCAGACACCCCCCGCAGAGCGGGTGGCTTGATGAGTTGGGCCGCCTCAAAGGCGGTCGGGCCGTGGGTCTAGGCGTCGCGCGTTGCGCGCCTTATTTAAGGCTTCAGAATTGGCCGCTTCCATCCGCGGCATCCTGCTCGCGGATGTATTGGCGCACCTGCTCCAGTTCGAATCCCACCGTGGACACCGCGTAGCCGCGGGCCCAGAAGTGTTCGCCGGAGAAGCTCCTCTCCTTACCGGAAAGCCGGGCAATTGCAATTGCGCTCTTCCCTTTAAGAAAACCAATCACCGAAGCGACTGGGTGTTTGGGCGGGATCGTGATGCACATGTGCACGTGGTCCGGCATCAGGTGCCCCTCCACGATCTGGCACTCCTTCTGTTTCGCCAGCGCGTGCAAAATCGGCCCCAGTTGACGGCGGATATTTCCGAAAATAACATTCCGCCGTCGTTTGGGCACAAAAACGACATGGTACTTGTAGTCCCACTTGGAGTGGGCTAGGCTTTGATAAACGTCCGACATTTGATCCTCCTACGATTTGGTCATCAAGCCACTTGAGGAGGATCATACTCCCGGAACGGTCAAACCTTTTCAAGTCTCACTGGTCGAACCAGTGGCTTGCTCTTTGAGTCACGGATGACGCGTGAACTCCCACCAGGACTTCATCGTCCTCAGGAATCGGTGTTTCAATCTCTTTTAACTCGAGAATATCAGGCAGTCCGTATCCTGCGCATACAAGTGCTTTCATTTCAAATCGCCTTTGTTTCGCCTATTGCTTAGTGCTCGAGTCCGCGCCGTCCCAGCTGAAGGAGCCGTCGGCCGACCAGCGGCAGCCACAGCAAATAGAGGGGACCGGCAACTGCCATAAGCATGACTCCCGCGAACGGTACGAAGGGTCCGAGAACGGCGTGGGCCAGGTCGAGCCCATGCGTCACTATACCTGCGTAAGCGATTGTCCTGGTGAAAACGTCGCTGCGAAGCATGACCACGGATATCATCACCGCTCAGGTCTGCAGCAGGATGGCCCCGATCCTGGCGCCGGTCCCGTGCCAGATGTCGGCGGCCAGGACCGCCTCTCCCGCGGCTTGGAGCTGTACTCTCGCGGCCTCGGTCGTGGCGGCCGCATACTTGTCGCTGAGGGGGATCATCGAGAGAGCTGTGGGCGTTGCGAGAACGAGCGTTACGCCGGCGAATACTAGCACCGCAGACAGAGTGACGTACGCGTAGTTAGCCCGCCTCAGAGCTGCAAACAGGCCCAGAAATAGCAGATAGTAGAGCGGCATCGCGAACATGGTCGGCAGATCGAGGCGGAGTAGCCCGAGGATCTTGTTTCTCTCGAGCAGGCTGAACGCTTCGGAAGCCGTCGCGGGCTGTCCGCCGAGGACTACGAGTTGCACCATGGTCGCAAGACAATAGACCACGAGAATCCACGCGGCAATTCCGCCCAAGCGGCACAGGCCGCTCCAGTCCGGACCGGAACCACCTCCCGCCTGCTGCTCATCCCGCATCAATCTTCCCCCGGCGCTTTCAGCACCCGCGCAACAATCAGCGTCAGATCGTCCGACTGGTCGCGGCCCCCAAACTCCTGCACAAGGTGAACAATGGCTTCCAGTGTTTCGGCGGCCGGACGATCGCGATTCCCGTCCAAGGCGGCGATCAGGCGATCCTCACCGAAGTCTTCTCCCTGCTCGTTGGTAGCCTCGGTGATCCCATCAGTGAATAGCGCAAGCACGTCTCCAGCGCCGAGTACGGTCTCCTCCACTGCACAGTCCCAGTCCGGAAAAACCCCCGAGATACATGCCGTGGCGACGAGCCTCTCGACGCTGCCATTGCTTCTGAGAAGAACCGGCGGATTGTGGCCGCAGTTCACGAAGCGGAGCCGCCGGCCGCTGTCGTCGTACTCGGCCAGGAACAAGGTTGCAAAATGCTCCGGGGCGGTCGATTCGTAGAGCAGCCGGTTCACCTGCCGCATGATCGCGCCGAGATCTCCCAGCCCGGCCGTACAATGAGTCCGTAAAGTCGCTTGAAGACTCGCCATCAGCAACGCCGCCGGCATTCCTTTTCCGGAGACATCAGCCAGTGCCAAAGCGAGTCGACCCTGGCCAAGGTCCAGGAAGTCGTAGTAGTCTCCTCCTACCGCGCGCGCCTGAACACAGCGGCCGGCGTAGTCGAGCATCTTCATCAGCGGCGCGCGTTGGGGGAGCAGCCGGGCCTGAACCTGCCTGGCCATGTCTAACTCGTGAGCCCCACGCCGTTCAGCCTCGAGCCGCAGAGCCATCCTCTCCGCCAGGCGGATACTATCGATGGCTGCTCCGGACTGGCTCGCCACGGAGGCCAGCAATCGCCTGTCCTCGCCAGAGTACGGTTCTTCCGAAAGCCGCGGTCCGAGCACGACGGCCCCCACCAGCCGGCCATCGCGAGCCGGCATGGGAACGATGCACTCGGGATGCAACGGCTCTAACATCGAAAACGGTGCGAAGAACCCGGAAGTGGATGGCGGCACATCCCATGGCCGGCCGCGGCGGGACAGTTCCTGGAGCACCGGCAGGTCCGTGGACACAACCTGCAACTGTGTAGGGACGCTGTCTCCCTCCGCCCGCAACTGGCCATCCGCAAACTCCACATAGATGGTCAACGACGAGGGGTGCAGCGCCTGCCTGATCTGCTCATCCAGCAACCCCGCCAGCTCCGGACAACTGCGAGCGGTTCGGATTCTTTCGGCCAGGTCTTCCAGGATCTGGCGCGCATCATAGTCGCTTCGGAAAAACGCCCGGTCGATTCGTTGTCGCACGATGTGCTGTATCCGGGCGCTCGCGACAGCCAGCAACCCGCCGACGCCGGCCCCCGCCATCCCGGCCATCACAACTGAGTGGGGCCCTGGCTCCAACCCCGCGAAGAATCCAGAGAAGAATTCGACGAACACCCAGGAGACCCCAGCGCCCGCCGCTGTCATAAAGAGGGCAAAGCCACGCCTCACCAGCAGGTATCGTGCGCTCCGCTTCAGAAGCACCGGTATTTCCATCACCCGGTGCTTCACCACGGCGTAGGTGAATGATAACGGAACGAGCGTGAGGGCGGCGACAACGGCCACCCACACCCAGAACGGGAGCGTCAACGGATTGGCTTCCTTCCCAGTCCGGAACACGTAAAGGGACATGGCCAGCATTGGCGCCAGTCCAGCCACCGTCCCCACCACCAGCACACGAGTTTTCCGCCTGGCCTCGGCGGTGGGCGCGCGCAAGCCATTCCAGGTCAGTGAAACCAATCCGAGGACAAACGAGCCTAAGACGTACGCCACAAAAATCGGGTTTGGGTCGAACCGTTGCCGGACGAGCTCTCCGATTTCGTATGTCGTCGCAGAGGAACCCGTCGAGGCGACAGTCCAGACCAGGGGCAGTTCGATCACCGCCGCGGTGCCGGCGAGGACATATTTCAGCCAGGGGACCCTCTGGTCCAGCGGTGACGCGACCGGGAACACGGCGAAGAAGCAATAGAACAGCGCCGGCAACAGGCCGCGAAAGGCGAACTGATACGTAAGCGCGAATCGGCGGATGCCGATCGGGACCAGCGGTTCCGCCTCAGGGGTCACCCAGCTCGCCAGGGCGATGAACCCAGCGAACATGAGGGCCAGCAGCCATGCATTTCGATCCTCGAGGCGGAGGAAGAGTACCACCATGCCGACAACGAGAAAGAACACGGGATAGGAGAGGAGCGATTGCATGATGGCGGCCTGGGGCAATGTAGGCCGGACCAGTTCGGGTGGCAGAGCGGGAATTGTGACCTCACGCCGCTGACGGGCGCCCGAACGGTTCTCTACAGTGAGTGCGACGGTGGAGCCCGGATTGCCTCTCAAGACCGAGTCCACCCAACGGCCGATGTTGTCAAGAGGCCTTCCATTGATCTCGACGATTCGGTCCCCAGGATGCAAACCGGCCTTTTCCGCTGGGCTGCCGTGGGACACGCGGACCAGGTGAAGCTGCTTCCGTTCGGGAGAGAACGGCCGGAACGCTACGCCGATAGCGTTCTGCGGAAGAATACGGATGTAATAGACCCAGATGCAACTGTAGATCGCTGTCGCCAGGGCAAACAGCGCCGCCAGTAACACGAGCGGCCGCGATGGCGGGCGTTGAGGCAAGCGCTTCCGGGGCTCCTGTCAAAGGGTATCATCGCATCCGGATGTCCGCAGCTACGAGTCGCGCTCATGCAGCGGCGCGCCACTCAACATCGCGATCCCGGTCGCTTTCGCCAGCGATAAGCGGAGTTTAGTGATTCATGTGGGACATTTTCAATGTCTCGGGCGCAAACTGCCAGCCGGGCGAATGCTCGTGGTACTCCTCGCTGCTGGGGTTTGGCTGGGGTGATTGGCCTTGAATGCAGGACGCCGGATCGGTGCTGGCGATGGGGTGTAGAAGTTGCTCTCACTCGTTCCGCAGCGTTCGCATCGGATCTACCAGCGACGTTCTCCGCGCGGGCGACCACGATGCCAGCACCGTAACAAGGAGAAGCAGCAGCGGAAGAACGGCAAAGACCCGGGGATCGAGGCGGTTGAACGCGACGTTGAGAAGATCGACGTGGCCAGACGGCAGGCGAAGGAACTCCCCACCAGACCCACCGCGACCCCGGCCGCGCCGAGTTGCAGCCCCTGAGCTCCATCCACACCACCGTCCGCCGGTCCGCTCCAATGGCCATACCGATGCCGATCTCGCGCGCGCGGCGGCTCACCGAATAGGCCACCAGCCCATATAGGCCCACCACCGCCAGAATCAATCCCATCAGGCCCAGGCAGCACGCCACGGGCATGATGGAGGGACGAACGCGGCACCGCGCCACGACGTCGACCATCGGTAGGATTTCAGCTCTGGCGCACTCCGGCGGTGAATCTCCTGAAGGTGCCGCCGTTCTCGTGTTCCTGAACAGGATTGACTCTTGCCCGAATTCTCCTTACTCTGACTTCAGAGTGCACGCGATCAATCTCTCGTGGTCGGGAAACTCGGATCGTCCAGAAGCACATTGGTCAGATACGGAAGGCAGCGTCCGTTATCAGGCTCCGTGGCTCAACGATCCCTCGTTGCAAAGGGGTACGATGAAACTCGAGCAGACACTTCCCGATTTCGCGAAACTCAGCCCCTTCGGTGGCAGAAACTGGTTCACCCTGAATCGCGTGCGATGATGTTACCGCGTCGATCCTGCAACCGCAGCCTTGACCCCACGCCGTCGGCCGACTCCGGCAGCGGGGTGGGTCTTGCGTTCTTTTTGGGCCGGATGCCCGTTGGTGCTTGACAGCTCGGCGACAATCGTCTCGACAGCGGTGGCGGCCTCTTGGAGCATCTTTTTAACGGGATCGGGGCAATCCACAAGTTCATCCCCCACGGCGGTCAACAACCGCTCTGCTTCCCGATCTTCTTCAGCGCTTTTTTGGCTTTCATCGAAATGTAACACTACCTCCGGCCGTATTGTAGCGTGAGTCCTGCGATGTTGGTAAGCCCACCGGACTCCGGTCCCGTCATGGAACGGGTCGAACCCGACTGAAGCTACCGGGCTGGGGTCTGAACCGTGTTCGTACCGAATCTCCGGCCCACGACTGAACCCCGACAGCGCCCTGACCCGAACCTACTTCCGGTTGAGTTCCGTGGCCCGGGATTTCGATTAAGGATACGCAACCGCTCTTCTTTCATGTACTGGGCGAGAATTGGGGATGGCGGGCGTATGCGACTGAAGACGGCCAAGCCGAATTGCGCGCTCTTGATCTCGGCAACAGCGGTGACGGGTTCAGCATGGCCGCTTTCGGCTCTTCTGTGGAGCCGGTTTGGCGAGAAGGCTTTTGCGGGTTCGATGTTCCTTCTTGGCTTCTCTCTCGGACCCTGCCTCGCGGCATACGCCGTCCTTCCCCCTTAAGCGCAAGCATTCGGTTTGGAGAAGCGTTACCCCTGAGCGGTACCCGAGGCTGATAGACAGGCGTTCGAATCGGCTTATCGATGTGCGTTGAGCACATCCGGACTACCCCAGACGAGGCACGGCCTGGCGTCCGAGTGGACGAGCTTTCGGTAAGCGGCACAGTTCGCTACGATCGAGGAGATGTTAGGAACTCCTGACTGCAATCAAGGAGGCCAGCGCCATGAAGGATTTGAGCGGGATTCATTTTCTGCTGACTTACTCGTGCACGAGCACTTGCGATCACTGCTTCCTGCATTGCTCGCCGGAAGCGCGCGGCACTTTCACCTGTGAGCAACTCCGCCAGGTCTTCGCGGAGATTGATCTCATAGACACGGTCAAGACGGTTTACTTCGAGGGCGGAGAACCCTTGCTGTACTATCCAATCTTGCTGGAGAGGCTCCGATTGGCTGCCAGACTGGGCTTGCGGACGGGCGTCGTGACGAACGCTTACTGGGCCACATCAACCGAGGATGCCGAGGCCTGGCTCAGGCCCCTCCGGGACATCGGGATCGCGGAACTCAGTGTGAGCGATGACGATTTTCATCAGAGCACCGGCAAACACAATCCTGCCAAATCGGCCTTGGCCGCTGCAAGGAACCTGAGAATCTCCTGCGATGCCATCTGTATCGAGTCTCCGGCCCCTGCTGCTTCCCGGAGAGAATCGTTAAACAAGGGACAACCAGTTATCGGCGGCGGTGTTCTGTTCAGAGGACGCGCGGCGGAGAAACTCACGCCTGGACTGCCGCGGAGGCGGCGTGCGGAAATGACCACCTGCCCGCACGAAGAACTGGAGGCGCCCGCACCGGTCCACCTCGACTGCTATGGAAATGTCCACATCTGTCAGGGCTTGAGCATGGGCAATATGTGGGAGACGCCGCTCTCTGAACTAGTTCGCGACTACAACGCCCGTCAACATCCAATTTGTCGCCCTCTGTTGAGAGGGGGCCCGGCGGCACTAGCCAAAGAAAACGGACTCGATTTGCCGGACGACTTCGTCGATGAATGTCATTACTGTTACACGGCGCGGAAAGTCATCATCGAGCGATTTCCCGCATATCTCGCTCCCAAACAGGTCTACGGATTGCGCTAGCCGATCCATTCCAGGGGTTGTCCTATCCGCATTCGCGCTCTCCAATTCATGAACCACCGCCAGCTAGCGGTCTTTTCCAGATACTTGCCACAGCCTTCTCGCACACGTTGGCACACGCCGGTTCCGACGCGTTCCAGTGCTTGCTGAAGGATTTGAGCAGGGTCTCCTTCCTATCGCCTGCCACCTCGGTCCAGGATCGCCCAATGGCTAATGAACCTCGAGGTCCGTAAGGCGGGGCTGTAGCCGGCGGCGCCTCCGCGCGGCAAGGTTACGCGTGCGCGGACCACGGTGGCGGTTGCCTAGCTGTCGTTATGCTCCACAGTAACAATGATCTTTCCTTGGGTGTGCCCTTCGATCAGATGCCGGATTGCCTGGGGCACTTGGTCTAAAGTGTAGTGTTTGTCGATGACCGGTCTAAGTCGGCCGGTCGCCATGAGATCGCGCAGAACGGTCAGGTCCTCCTGGTTCGGTCTCGCCAGGAACGGGATCAGTTTCTGGCTCACGAAACAGGACATCACAAGCATGTTGATCAACCGAACCACAACGCCGATTCCGCCTGGTCCTCCAACCGCGACATAAATCCCATTGGGAGTCAGCGCCCGCCTGCATGCGGACAACGGATGGTTGGCGAAGCAGTCGAAAATCACGTCGTAACGCAGGCCGCTTGCAGTGAAATCCTCTTTCGTGTAGTCGATGACCCGGTCCGCGCCGATGGACCGGACCATCTCCAAGCTCGTCGTCCTGGACACGCCGGTAACATCGGCGCCGAATGACTTGGCGATCTGCACCGCGAACGTACCCACGCCTCCCCCGGCGCCGTGAACCAGGACCCTTCGTTCCGGCTGAATCCGTCCCTTATCGCGTAGACCTTGCAGCGCAGTGAGGGCTGCCACCGGCGCGGAGGCCGCCTGCTCGAATGTCACGTTGGCCGGCTTCAGGGCCAGAGTCGACTCGGGAGCGCATACGTACTCGGCAAAGGCGCCATGCCGATGGAGCCATACCGAGGTACCCGAGGCCTGCGGGTTGTCGATGCAAACCCCGAACACCTCGTCGCCGGGCTTGAACCGTGTGACGTTTCTACCGATCGATTCGACCTGGCCGGCTACATCGACGCCTGGCCGGCCTGGACGCTCCGCCGTTGGCTTGTGGAGCCCGAAGATGAGGCGCACCAAAAACGGTAAGCCCTTCATTTCGCCGTTATCGAGAGGATTGATGGAAGCGGCGCGGACTTTGATCAGGACTTCGTTGCTGCCGGGGGCTGGCTTTTCGATTTCTACGCACTTCAGAACGTCTGGTGAACCGTAGTCGGTATAGACGATTGCCTTCATCTGGACACCCTGTCAACCTGGCCCCACCGGGCGGCTTTCCACACGTTCGCTGGCCGCCAAGAAGGGACGTTGTGATCTTATACGAGATGGCGCATCGAATGTTCCGGCGGGAGGGTGGGGGCGCACTGCGTTTGTGCGGCTTAATGGGTCTCACAACGCTCATTGAAGGGGCCGACGTGGTGTTCGGTGGCAACCGAAGACGATCAGTTGTCAGTGGGTGCCCGGCCCGACGCTTGGTCAAAGCCGTGGTTCAGGTCCGCGCCTCGGGGATGAGGGAGCCTCTGGACAGAAACCGAATCGGGTCCCCTGCAGATCCCGTTCAGTCGAGGGCGATGGCCGGCAATTCCCGACGATGCGCCCCCCCCGCACTGGGGCGATGATATTCGCCCTCCGGCGGCCGAAACGCCGCTGATCTTTCTTCACCAAACGAACGGCACGAGCCGCCAGCGAATCCGCTTTGCATAGGCAGCGTAGCCGTCCAACTCGGCCTTCAGAGTGTGGTCCTCAAGCACGGTTCGCACGATCAACACAATCGCTCCCAGGGCCGCCGGCAATAGCGCCCACCGGCTTGCGAGCGCAAGTGGCGTACCCAGAGTATAGGCCAGCAGGCCGGCATATCCGGGGTGCCGAACGTGCGCGTAAGGCCCACTCGACACCACGGTCTGTCCGCGGTCACGTTGAATTCTCACTGTTGCCGAGAAGAAATCGTTCTCGGCGATCGCCCATTGTGTCAGGCGGCCGCCGCCGACCACGAGCACGAAACCCGCCGCCGTCCATCCGATGCTCTCGAGGTTCGCCCATCTGAAGCGGTGGTCCAATGCGGCCGCTATCCACGTAAACAGAGGGAATACAAAAGCGAGCAGCGTCACGAGAACCTTGTCCCAGGGTTTTGTGCCCGGCTGCATCTTTGATCGCTCGACCAGCAGGTCGGGCTGCCGCTTCATTTGGCGTAACGCAAGAGCCTGGAAGGCCATGAAGACAGCTACAAGCAGCCAGGCGGTGGACCACTTCCAGTCGCCCGAGCCGCCGAACAGGACTCCGATCAGGATCGCGAAGAACACGACACCTTTGACGACCGCTTTCCTGGTCGCATTCGCTATGTCAATCGCAGAAGACATCTGCGCACCTTCATGTTCCGGAGCTTCCAGTACCCAACCGGGAACGGCAGCATCCTCTGATTGCGATACCGCGTATGAAAAGTCCCAACGGGATCAAAACGACCATGCCCATGGCGCCAATCGTCAGCAACCACCACAGACGTACGAGCACCCGTAGTGCGCTGTTCGACGATGAGAAAGACAATCAACCCAATAAACAACATGCTCGCCTGGAATAGCAGCCCCAGTCCCACCAGTACCCTAAGATTCTTCGCCTCCAAAGCGCTACTCCGCCGATCAGCAACGCGCAACTCGGCCCCGGTCGCCATCAGAATGTCCGTAGCAGCCAACGCCAGGTCAGTCGCGTCGATCTGGGTGCCCTTCAACAAGCATGTGGTCATCAAGCTAGTCGCTCGTAGGAACGTAACAATGGCGAGACCAGCGAGGACAGCTCCGCTGAACTTCTCGGGCACAAAGCCGGCAAGCCGTTGTTTCACCTCGCTTCCATCTACGGAGGTCATGAGGCCTATCATCGTGTACAGGCTCGCCGTAACCAACGCCAGATGCAAAACAAACGCCAGGTTGAAGGGCGTGCAGAGCAATGGAACGAGGTAGTTATACAACACGTAGAGCAGAGCCCCCGGCCAGAGAAGGAGTCCCGCCCAAAGACCGCGCACGGCAAGCCAGATCGATACCAGCAGAATCGGCATACCGATGACCAGGTTGGTGACGTCATTGGCAAGGAATGCCCGGAGTAGATTGGCGGCCGGATAAACCCTCGCCGGGTCCAAGAGCGCCAACACCGAGGAAACTGCGGCCAGGATCGCTGTCGCCACTGAGGCGCCATAAGCAAGCGAGAGGCTTCTCCGGACCGGAAGTCCAATGCGGGGGACATGCGACCCATTCATGATTCTGCGGCTCCCTGCCAGCCGGATGATCCGTCGAGTGAGCAGGTATCGAAGAGCTGGATCCACTTCCGCCGGCTGGTCCACTGGAACCTTCGAGAATATCAGGAGCGGACACGCGATAGAAGAGATCTCAAGACCTTGACCTTGATAAGGATCTCGGATACTACCGCATACTCCCAAAAGATCTGCTATGCTACGCGCCATGAACAGCATCGGCATTCCCGAACTAGTAATCATCCTTCTCGTCTTATTGGTACCGCTCGCCTCGATTGCAGCCGTGGTCTGGTGGGTCGCACAGCGGAAGGGGAAGGGCATCGGCTCGAAGTCGTGCGGCCACTGCGGACAGCGCATCCCTGACATCGGGAGCTTCTGCCCAATTTGCGGACAGAAACTGCAAGCGTCTTAACGTTGGCAGCGAACCGCACGCGCCGATCTTCACGAACTTCGGCCTAGCAATGTCGAGATGTGGCTCAACTCGTGTCCTGGGTTGCGGTGACGTGACCGAAGGGAAGCGCGGGATGCTTGCCGGAACGATCGCGAGCCGTCATACGTCGTCGGCTCGACGCACGAAATCGAACCCACCGCCAGCCTCGCCACGGCGCGTGCCTTCGCCATATCGAAGCGAGTATTGGGGGACGTTAACGGTTACTTGCCAGGAATAGCCGACCCAGTCTGGGAGAAACGAGACGTGTGGAGGGTAGCATCTGCGCTGACATTGGGATTCGCGGACTGTCGGTCAGGGCCATCGGCAGATCGATGCCAATGCGACCGGCTTCCGCTTTGGCGTGGGACTCGCAGTAGGCCGTAATGGTTCCGCCGCGGAAGAGGTGGGTGGCGGGTTGGTCACAACAACGCTCTTGACAGAATACCGTGTCACGCTGGAGAACCTTGACGTGCGTTTCCGCTTGGCGGTGTACCATCGTTGATTATTGTCGCACGGGTACCCGTTGCTGCCCCAGGTTGTTTACAACCGGCTCTCGAAACCGCGCCGGTTACAATGGGAAGTCGAATGGCCGAAGTCAAGATCCCCACCGCCTTGGGCGAGATGCCCGCTTGGTCGGCGACTCCTCAGACGAGCGGGCCGTGGCCGGGCGTTGTCGTCCTCCACGACGCGGCGGGGATGAGCCAGGACCTGCGAAATCATGCCAACTGGCTAGCGAGCGAAGGATACCTGGCGGTGGCACCCGATCTGTACTATCCCGGCGGGAAGGTCGCCTGTATACGCTCCATGATCCGCGATGCGGCCGCCCGCCAGGGCAGGTTCTTCGCCGATATCGATGCTGCCCGAACGTGGCTAACGCGGCAGGATGGCGGCACGGGCAAGATCGGGGTCATTGGTTTCTGCATGGGCGGAGGCTTCGCTTTGCTGCTCGCCCCCGGTCACGGGTACTCCGCGTCGAGCGTGAACTACGGCGGCCCGCTACCGAAAGACGCCGAGAACTTGCTGGCCGGTGCCTGCCCCATTGTCGCGAGCTATGGCGGCAGGGATCGCTGGGCGGGGGGCGTGGCCGATCAACTGGAGCGGACACTGACGGCGGCTGGCGTGGACCACGACGTGAAGGAGTATCCCGACGCCGGGCACTCGTTCCTCAACAACCACCAGAACCTGTTCTTTAAGATGATGAAGGTCTTCGGCATCGGCTACCACGAGCCCTCGGCTCAGGACGCCCGCCGACGCATCGTCGCCTTCTTCGATGCGCACCTTAAATCGGTTGGAGAAACGAGTATTCCGTAAGGAACAGCCGCAAGCAACATCCAACTGCGCAACGAGTATGCCCGCGAGCAACTCGGCGTGAAGATGTGAACGCGCCTCGATTGCCGATTTTGTTCCAGCCTCGCTCGTCTTGTTCCCGCCAGGAAACCGCACCGCAGTTGGAGCACTTCAATTCCAGAACGCAGAGGTGCGGCTTCAATTCGGTCCGGCGTACCTCGCTCATCGTGCCCTGATTGCATTGTCTGCAGGGGTGCAGGATTTCGGGTTCTTTCGCTTCTTTTACTATGCTGGGCACTCTGGCTCCTTTTCGGATACTGGACCGGCCGGGTCCAATCTCTCTGGTTGATAATTGCACTCCAATGTGACGGTCATATTACTCGCACTCACTGATGTCTGACACGGCCAGGCCCTACTTTACCCCCTGCACGCGACGGGCACTGGCCATAATGAAAGGCAGTGGACAAGACCGTTGATTCCTACCGTTTCCTTGATGGCATCGCAAAACGAGTGATGCAGCACTGGTCGGCGATGCGTAGGGGTCGGGCGATCCCCTGGACGCCCCTGGCTAAACCGCTGTCGCAATGCACGGTGTCGATGGTCAGCTCGGCGGCCTTGGCGCTGAGGACCGATGCGCCATACGACGTGGAGATCGAGCGCCGCGATCCGTGGTTCGCCGATCCATCCTATCGAATACTGCCGCGAGGGCTGAAGACCAGCGATGCCTCCGCCTACCACCTCCACATCAATACGGACTTCGCCAAGGAGGACATCAACACCGTACTGCCGCTCGAACGGTTGTATGAACTGGTGGAACTCGGCGAGATCCGGGCGTCGGCTCCCTCGCACTACTCGTACTCCGGATACACGCTGCGGCCCGCCGACCTGTTGCGGGACAGCGTCCCTTGCATGGTGCGTCGGCTGCGCGAGGAAGGCGTGGACGCGGTAGTGCTGGTTCCAGTTTGACCGGTCTGCTGCTGGTCCGTAGGACTGGTGCAATGCGAGTTAGAAGCTGCCGGGTTTGCCACCCTGTCGCTCTCGATGATTCCGGAATTGACGGCGAGCACCGGAGCCCCACGCATCACCGCCCTCGAGCACCCGTTCGGAGCTCCGATGGGTCCGTCAGGTGACGCGGCTCGCCAGCGGGCCGTGTTGCTGGCGGCGCTGCAAGCGCTCGAACGGATCGCGCAGCCCGGCACCACGGTGCACCTGCAATTTGAATGGAACGGTCCGCCTAAGCCATTGATGCATCCCGCAGAGGCGCCTCCAATCGCACAGTACCTAGTGCGGCGACCGTGGCTGTTTCCGAAGTTCCTGAATCGAACTCCTCCTGTACGTCCTGACTGATCGCCAGCGCGGACGCCAGTCTCACGGCCGGTCCGTCAATAACCCGCCGAGGAAGAACCCGAATCCGAGAATCGAATCGCAATGCGGACAAGAGTACATGATCTCCTTCTTGATCACGCCGGAGATCTCACGTTGAACTCCCTCGGGCACGGAGAGATCAGCGGAATTCCGCCGTGTCTTCTCCAATGTGACGACCTGTTTACAGTACGGGCACTTGGGCATGCCAGAATCTTATCAGGACGCGAAAGGTCGCGGAGGGATTCCTGTCAACGCCGTTCACCTACGGCCGTTAAGATTTGCGCAAATGAGCGGAACCCTGCACGAGTTGAGATCGACATTCGAGCGGGAGACTAACCGCTCCCTCGGAAGGCCAACGGCCGGGGCTTTGGTCTGCCGCTGGCTGGTAATCGCCGTGTTCGGGTACCTGCTCCCGGAACACCAGGCAACTGTGTCATGCTCTTTTGAGCAGGGCTCATCTTTCCCGTGGCACTCCTGAATGGAAAGCTCCGCCGGGAAAATCTGACCGGCCGGTTGAATCCACTCTCCCGGCTAATGGGCAGGAGCGTCCTGATGGTCAATCTGCTCTGGGTCGTGCACCTTCCTCTACTGTTGGGCGCGCCCGCTTCTACCCGCTCAGGTTGGGAACCGGACTGCGCATTCACTGGATCGTCTATTCCTGGATCATCCAGCATCCAGTCTTGCGCACCGGACTGTAGTGACCGCTTGGTCCGCCTTTCCGAACCGCCGCATGCTGGCTGTCCCCGCTGTGATCGTGACTGTGTATTTGATTTCGCTCGTCTTGATAGCCCGGCGCCCGATCCCTACCACTCGTAAAGTTGGCACTGACGTCCGGCACGTTTAAATTAGTCTGCTTGTGAATTCACTCTCGCGTAGGCTCTGCTCGCCTCTTTGCCGGATATCTGCTGTGCGTGATTTCAACGAAAAACCGGCGCTCCACGCGGCCGCACCCGGCGTTCACGGGACAACAACACAAGCCCGGCCGCGAAGATCAGTGTCGATGGAGCTGCCGAGCCAATGCCCAACGGCGTGATCGCGAGCAAAAAGAGAATGGCGCCGGCGTAAGCCAATCTTCGCCAAGGCACCGGAGCTAACGCCAATCCGCCCACGCAGATCTGGCCGCAAGCGATCGCTACAATGAATTCCCTCGTGTGCCGGGCGAAAGCGCCGTAGATGAATTCGCGATATTGTGGAAAGGCGTGCGGGCCAAAGGCCTGCACGTACGTCTGCGGCGAAGTGAAACCCATCCACAGATTGAAGGCGCCCACCACAACGAAACCGAGGCCGGCAATCCAGCGCGCAACACGCGGCCAGCGCCACGCTACGAGGACATAGGTCACCGCAGCTGCGTGCGAGGCGATGTACGGCCCCACCATTTTAGGGTCCATTCCGCCCCAATTATAGGCCGGAAGGGAATCGTCACGGGGCTTGACGAGCACTTCAGAAAACAAACCGGACAAAGCGTCAGTCGCACCGTCCAACAATGAGGCGATCCGCCCACTAGCGCACTGTGTGAGTGTGGTTCAAACAGTTCCCGGACGCCGGTCTTCCTCCTTGTGCCGCGCGAGCCTAGCCGGACGCGGTCTGCATGATGGCCAAAGAAATGGCGTTCGGGCCCTGTATTCGTCGTACGCCGCGCCGAACCGGATCTGCAGTTCGCGCTCCTCGTACCACGCAACGAAGAAGATCCAACCCGGCGATACGCTCACGGCGAGCCACGCGATCATCCAGAGCGACCGGTACATCAATCCGAGGGAGAATAGCCAGGCCAGAGTGCACAGCAGCATCGGATTGCGGGTCCACGAGTACATCCAGTCAGTCGCCAAGCGGCTCGATAGTTTCACCGCGAAGGGAGCGCCGAGACCACGCGGCGCGAGGTTCAATACAGTCAGAAGTGTCGCAACACCGGTCACAACGGAGAGCAACATTCCCAGGTTCGGTGGAAATCGAACCAGTGTGCCCGGCGGCGGCCGCTGCGGCTGGAAGGGCGACCCCGATCGCGACGCTGGCCCCCGTGCGCGGGTTGGCCAGCGTTGGGGCCGGCGCATCGCAGATTGAAGGGGTGCTCGGAGCCCTGATGGGGCGAGTAGCCAAGACTCCAGGCGTCCGGTTGATCGTGATCCGCAAAGAAGTCAGGGCGTTGGCCGTCGATCCCGAGGTCCGCGTTGTCGCCATCACCCGTGACAGGCGTGTGGTGGTTCCCGCCGTGGAGCAGCGGACGTTCGCTATACCGGCGGAAACCCGGAGCATTGCCGCATGACGACCTTCATGAAAGATCCCGATGCCGTTCTGGACTACTCCGTCGATTGGTCGAAATGGCTGGCTGGCGATCAAATCGAGACGAGCACGTGGTTCGTCAGCAACCCTGCCCTCCAACCGTCAGACGACTCGAACACCACAACCCGGACCACCATCTGGCTCGCGGGAGGCGTAGCGGGCCAGTGCATGACTTCACCAAATCCCAGACGCCCACACCGGGCCAATACTATTGCGTTTCTGGAAAGGTCAACAGCGCCGACAGACTCTACCTGGTGATCGAGTCCATCAAGCCGGATTCCAAGCACGGTCGATCTTCCACAGTCCCTGCTCCTGCTGACGGCGCGGGAGGATCGTCAATGGCCTGACACCCCTCGGCGTGGAAAAATCACCGACCCCTTGGTTGCCGGTGTCCGGCGGCTGGCGCCGGCGTGTGCCCGCCGACCCTCATCGCCGCTTTTTTGGCAGCACCAAAACCGGCCAAAGTGGTGCCGTTTTATTCCGGCGCTAACACGCTGGTGACAAACGTCAGAAAGTCACCAAGTTCTGCAACAGGAAGACCCAACGGATTTGTGGTTGGGTCACCGAAGAGTTCGAGGAAGGCGGCGGGGAGGAAGGTGTCGGTGAGTTCGAGCGTGTAGCGGCGGGTGGATCGCAGCCGATCCGCCTGCTCCAATCTCCCTGCGATCCGCTGCTGCTCGGACATCCCTGGCAGCGGGATTGAACATTCCCGAAGAATAGTCGTGTTCAGCCCTTCCATGATCGCCCCCCCTGGCCATCCGGGCGAGCTGGGAGGCAACCAAGTCACTATTGAGCGCGTAGCAGAGATAAGGTGGAAATACGCGGTTCGTGTCGACGCGCATCCTGAAAAGGTGTGAGTCGAAGATAACACGACCGACGTCGGGCGGTGCAAAGGCAGCCCTCCCGATTGTGCCCATCGTCGTGACAAGCACGTCATCTGGCAGGATCTCGTAGTCGGAAAGCTCCTCGAACTTCCGTGCGGTGATGAAGCGACGGAAGCCCTTGACGAACTTGTTGGGCAGCACGTTCTCTATGCCAGCAACAGGAATGCCGCTTTCAACAAGCTCCGTCTTCTTCAGCGAGCTTCCAAATGGACCAATCTTGAACGCCCCGGAGTCATTCAGCGCGAGCTCACCGACTTGGACTGTAGGCGTCTTCACGGCTTGCCCAGTCTTTCCTTCAGCACAGCAACTTCGCCTGCCACAACTGCCTCCAGCCGCGCCAGCCGCTCCAGCGTGACGCGCGGCTGCTCGTAAAACTCTTCATCCTGCTCGACCTGCCGATACCGGCTGGCGGAGAGGTCGTATTTGTTGGCCTTCACCTGATCCTTGGTGACCCAGAACTGGCGCGTGAGCTGGTTGATCTCCGTTTGCAGCGGCGTCATCCGGGACTGGAGTTCAGCAAGTTCGGCCTCGGCCTTTTCGCGGGTGGCGCGGGCATCGTCGGCGGTCTTGGAGACGACCTCTTCGAATTTAAGGCGGTGGATGATGGCGTGGTGTTCGAGGCGGTCCTTCTTCAGGGGGGCAATTTGCTCTTGCAGGTTGGCGAGCCACTGAGCGCGCTTCTGCTGGAACTTCGCATCCCGCCGGTGATTCCAGCAGTCCAGCACGTCGGGAATGTCGTTTTGGGGGACCTTCTGGCGTTTGTCGTCCAATGAATAGCCATCGTGCTCCATGTCGTAGAACCAGATTCTCTCCGTCGTGCCACCCTTGGTGAACAGGAGGACGGCGGTGGAGACGCCGGCGTAGGGTCGGAAGACGCCCGAGGGCATGGAGACGACGCCGTCGAGGCGGTTCTCCTCGATAATCTTCTTGCGGATGTCAACGTGAGCGTTGGAAGAGCCAAACAGCACGCCGTCGGGAACGATGACGGCGGCGCGGCCGCCGTTTTCGAGCAAGCGCAGAAAGAGGTGCAGGAAGAGGATCTCGGTCTTCTTGCACTTGACCGGCAGCGTGGGGTTCACGTCTGCCGCGTCGATTGCGCCCTTGAAAGGCGGGTTGGCGAGAACCATGTCGTAGGCCCGCTCTTCGGTGAACGCCTTGGAAAGAGTATCCGTGTAGCGGAAGTTCGGAGCGGCGATGCCGTGGAGCATGAGGTTCATGCTGCCGATGCGGAGCATGGTCATGCCCGAGTCGGAGTCGAAGCCGGTCAGGGCCTTGGTCTGGCTAAACTCGTATTCTTCCTTCGTGAGTTTGCTGCCCGTCAGGCCGTGGGGGTAGCCCTCCTCGTCGTAGGTGATGTCGCGCCGGTCGGTGTGGGTTTCGAGAAGATACTGCCAGGCGTTGACGAGGAAGCCGCAGGTTCCGGCGGCGGGGTCGCAGATTCGCTCGCCTGGGCGCGGATCGCGCATGTTGACCATCATGCGGACGATGTGGCGCGGCGTCCGGAACTGCCCGTTCTGGCCGGCCTTGTTGAGCTTGCCGAGCAGGTACTCGTAAAGGTCGCCCTGCACGTCCTGGTTGCTAGGTGGGCTCTTCGAGGGCTGGTGGCTGGTCCGGCCCGGCGTGAGCTCGTACACGGGTGGCGTACACCACTACACTGTCGAAAAGCTTGTCGGCAGCCGACAAATATTCAAGCAAGAGGCTATCGAGACCACGGAGGTCATGGACGCCAACGAACTCTATTGCTACGACGTCGTAACTCGACGACCGCTCCAACTCCTCCACTTCGTGAGGATGCTATCAGCACCAGAGTCCGAGGAAGTCGCGTGCTACTTCTACAACCGACTGGAAAATACCGGCGTCCGCTGGGTCTCCTACCACTTCGAAAAGGAAGCCGAACGCATCGAGCCAGACTCATCAGTGATCAAGCTCATCAACGAAGTAGAAGAGGACGGCGCGGCATGACGCTGCGAGAGCTAGGACAGAGCGAGGGACGGGACGACCCGAGCACCAAACCCGATTAGGCACAACCTTCGCCTCCCGCATCGCCCCGACGTACTCATCCCATCCCACGAGCCGCACGCGGCATTCTTCGCAAACGAGCAGATGCTCCTCGATCGGCGTGGCGTCGGCCAGGGGATCAAGCGCGTAAACTTCGAGGTCGTTTTCGCTGATGTGGCGGGTTGCCGCTGCCGATGCCGGCATCCACCACGCCGGGGTGTTCAACGGGCATACAGTAAGAGTTCCTGGGGTATTCGGTCGACGCGATTCGAATCTCCTCTTTCGCCCGGGCTTTCAACGCGAGCATCAAGAACCCAATCAGACTGGGGAGGGTCGCAGAGATGGAACCACCCGCCGCGAAGGTAACGGCTACCGTGGAAGTTAATCGCCTCGCGTTTGGAGTATGTCACAGGAAACGAGGCGTCCTGCAAGTCGTTCCCTTACCGGCACTTGACCGAATCACTGAATCGCCCGTCCCTCACGGTTCAACCAATGTTCAGTTAATGTCTGAAGCGGTCCTCGCGGGTTCCTCGGCCATATCCGTTGCCGCGGCGAAGACTATAGAAGGGCGGCTGTGCTGCGCTGGTTGGTTTCAGAAGTGGCTGCGTGAACTCGGAAACGAGTTCCCAGCCTACCCTCACGATGTTCGGGTCGAGCTCAACCTGCTCACCAATCGATTACGGCGAAGCGATATAGTATCCGGTGATGCCGCCAGTTGCGCCTCTTGATGTCTTTCTCTCGTACAACAAAATTGACCTTACTTTTGTTGAAACCGTGGCGCGACGACTACATCAACGCGAAGGCCTCAAACCGTGGCTCGACAAATGGCACCTCGTTCCAGGACAACCATGGCAGCCCGCAATCGAAGAGGCACTAGGTAGATGTGAATGTTGTGCCGTGTTTGTCGGCGCCAGTGGTGTGGGCCCGTGGCAAGCCGAAGAAGCGCGAGCGGCCATTCAGCGACGTGTCAGTGACTCTTCAGCGTGCTTTCGGGTAATCCCCGTACTCCTACCTGGTGGGAAACGGGACCCCGACCCTGGCCTACCGCCGTTCCTGGTCGCCCATACCTGGGTCGAATTTGAAACGCTTGAAGACGAAGACGCCTTTCACCGCCTCGTTAGCGGCATTCGGGGTGTCGAGCCAGTTTCTCTAAAGGCGCGCGACGAACACGGTTTGCGAGCGAAGTATGTGGTTGTACTGACTGCCAAAATCGACCAAGTCGATAAGCCTCTCGTCGAGGCCATGGTGGCACACCTGCGGCGGATTACGGGAGATGCCACATTGACCTTGGAGCGAATAGACCCGGGATCCGTGAAGCTTAGGCTGGAGGGTACTCAAGCCGGGTTCGACTGGATCGAGCTCTTGCACAAAACCGGCCAGCTAACGGAACTCCTTGGCTTCCAGATCCAAGCTGTGCTTCCCGGAACTGGTCAAGCGGCAAATCGCTATTACGAGAAGGACGGGAACCTCGACTTCTTAAATGGCCTTGCGGTCGCCATAATCGGGTATGGGAGTCAGGGCCACGCGCACGCTCTGAACTTGCGCGATTCGGGCGTGGATGTGGTGGTCGGCCTCTACCCCGGCAGCAAATCCTGGGCCAAGGCCGAGGCCGCGGGACTCGAGGTGAAGGCCACGGCTGACGCAGCGAAGGAGGCGGACGTAGTCATGGTCCTGGTCTCTGACCACATTCAAGCCGACCTGTATCACGAGGAGATCGCGCCCCAGATGACCGCGGGCAAAACCCTCATGTTCGCGCACGGCTTCAACATTCACTTCCAGCAGATCGCGCCGCCTACGGACGTGGACGTTTCTATGATAGCGCCCAAGGCGCCGGGTCATCGGTTACGCGAATTGTATACCGAGGGAGTGGGCGTGCCGGCCTTGGTGGCGGTCTATCAGAATCCGAGCGGGCAAGCCCTCAAGCGCGCGCTGGCATACGCCCTGGCGCTAGGCTGTCTCAAAGTAGGAGTGATCGAAACGACTTTCCGCGAGGAGACGGAGAGCGGTCTATTCGGCGAGCAGTCGGTGCTCTGCGGTGGTTTGAGCGAGTTGATCCGCGGAGGCTTCGAGACGCTCGTAGCGGCGGGATATGCGCCCGAGATCGCCTACTTCGAATGTCTCCACGACCTGAAATTGATCGTCGACTTGATTCAGGAAGGCGGCCTCGGCTACATGCGCTACTCCGTCTCCGACACCGCCGAATACGGTGACTATACGCGCGGCCCGCGCATCGTGGACGAGCGGACGCGCGCCGAAATGAAGAAGATTCTTTCCGAGATCCAGTCGGGCGAGTTTGCGCGCCAGTGGATCAACGAGAACAAGACCGGTCGGAAGAACTTTCTGGCCATGCGCGAAGCCGCGCGCATTCAGCCCATCGAGAGAGTCGGCCGCGAGCTGCGCGCAATGATGACGTTCCTCAAGTCCAGGAAGCGTCTGCCTGAGGAAGAGCCCATTAATGCGCCGCTCAAGAAATGAGCGTCTGGGACATCGCCAATCCCGGTTTGCCGAACGCTCTCGGCACTCACGGTTTAGGCCGTGTTCAGTTAATGTCTGCACGGGCAGGGATTAATGGCAGCGGTGAGCATGAGACTGGAGGGAAGCCAGCGTGGGCAAGTCCGATGGTCACTCAGGCCGCCTATGCGGCGGCCTCGACCTTTGGATGCTGCAGCCGGTGAAGGAAATCGACCGCCTGCTGGGCCTGTGCGGCGGCGAAGAAGATGGCGTGAGGGTCGTTCTTTAGGACCTTGATCCAGCTCCCGATATAGGCAGCATGGTCGTCACGGATCTGCGGCGTCAGTTCCAGATCGGCCGCCAGAAATGCACTGGACAATTCGGCCACCAATTCCTCGCGCGAATACCCTTCGTCGCCCCAGCTTCTAACGCCGAGATCCCGGTTCAAACGAGATGGATGTTTCGTCCAGTGGGCACATTCATGACCGAGCGTGTCATAGAACGAAACGGCATCCGAAAACGCTTCGAACGGCGGCATCTGAATGTAATCTCCATCCATCGCGTAGTAGGCCCGGTTCCCGGCGTAGCGGATCCTGGCGCCCGTGTTGGCAAAGAATTTCTCAGCGTGCGTGATGCGCTCGGCAACCGAGAATCTCGGCTCTGGCCGTGTGTAATAGATTTCAGGCAGTCCGTCGATCTGCTCGACGTTGAACACCGTGTATGCCTTCAGGAACCGGATGGCTCGCTCGACTTCATTGCCGTCGGGATCCGATTCGGTCTTCGTGACGGAATTGGCGTAGACCACCAGGCTGCCTCTCTCGCCCTTGCGCACATGAGCATTCAGCTCAACCGCCTGGCGGAACGTCATCCAGATGGGTGCCGTAAACCCCTGGGTTGCCGCCGAAGCCCAGAGCATCAGGATATTGATGCCGGAATAGGGTTGACCCGTATAGCGCAGCGGTCGTGTGATCGGTCCCGCGGCGTGTTCGTTGTTCCAGGGTTGGATCCAGGGTCGGACGCCCTGCTCCAGGGAGCGGATGATCTGCTCGGTGATGCGGGTGTAAACGTCTTGCCTCTCTGTGTTCGTCATGGTCTTGTCCTTTCTGCGTTTCCCGTAACGCGAGCGTCCTAGGGGCCGGACGGCACAGAGTGAGCCGTCACCGGAGGGAAACGGCCCACACGGGACGAGCGCAGCGAGGAATGGAGCGGGCAGGCCGTTGACGGCTCACGCCGGCTGGCCCACGATCGCGTGAGGTTTCGGGAAACCGCAGAGGACAGGCCCGGACACGGGGTGGGGGACGTTGGCCGCGCTCACGGGGGCGGAACGCCGGTCAGTGAGTCTGGGCATAGACCATGCCGAGAAGGAAACCGATGGTAGCTGCGCCGAAGGCCATCATAACCAGCGAAGTGAAGAGTTCCAGGCGGAGAGTACGGGTGAGGGAGCGGACGTGGTCGGCAGCATTGTTGAGGTCGGTTTGCATGGAGGAAAGTGCGGTGTGGATACGTTGGCAGACGCCGCGGTTCGGGTCGGAGAATTGCGCCAACGCCGAGGCCAGCTGTTTGGAAGCGGATGCAAGGGTGGATGCGTGCAGGTTGATTTCCTGGGCCAGCGCAGGCAAGCCGGTTTGCGCGATTCGCTGACGGAGACTCTCGGTAAGGGCTGCGGCGATGGCTTCGGGATCCATGCCAGTCTGAATTTCATCCGGGAGGTGCTTGAGCCGGGCATCGAGGAGGCGGTGATAAGCGACGATGGTCTCGGTGGCATCGCGGACGGAATCGACTGAAGCGGTGAGCACAGCCTCCAATCGCTGGCGTTCGCTGGTAATCAGGGATGGAGTTTCCCGAGTAATCAAGGCCAGGAAGCCCATGGCCTCGGCGAGGTGGAGGACATCGTCGTTGGGAGCCAGATTCTGGAGATGTGCCATGCGGCGATAGAAATGCTCCCGGAGGTGAACCGGGAGCAACTCAGCGATAGCGTCGAAAAGACTGTCCACTTCACCAGCCCCTGGAGTCATGGGAGTAGCAAGTGGGCTGCCTTGTCGAACTCGGCAAACAGGCGGCGGCGGTAGGCCTGAGCCCGCAGGACGAAGGATGTTTTCTGTAAGAGTGGCACGGAACTTTGCCGGCCGGCGACATGGCCCAGGGTGGCGCCATGCTGGCGAGCCGCGTTTTCCAGGTCGGGCAGGCGAAACTCCATGGAGACGACCACAGGGGGGAATGTTTCACGAAAGCGCTGGGCTTCGAGGGTTTTGTGCCAGTAGGAGAAATCAGGTTGAGGGTTGGGGGCGTTTTCGACAATGAGGTATGCGACGCGGTGCTGGAGACGGGCGGCCCAGGCCAGGACACTGTCAACGGTGGCCGGGTCTGGAGTGATGATGCCGATGGCGGTAAAGGCTACTCCCAGTTGGCCGATTTCATCGTGCATGGTGTCGAACCAGTCCAGGGCCACAGCCCCAGATCCGGCGCCCATGTCGGCGATCACAACCGGAGTCGCCTGAGCGGAGTCTTCGGCCAGGTAATCGATGAAAGCATCAAGGCCGGCTGGGGTGTGGATGTTGATCTTGTGGGCGGAGCTGGGGAAGTAGTGTTTGAGGGAGCCGGCGGCTTTGTTTTCTGTATCGAGGTCCAGGAGGGTGAATGGCACGTGGGCGTTTTGGAACCACTCGGCGAGAAGGGTCATGACCCCGGTTTTGCCGACGCCCCCTTTGCCGCCCATCGAGAAAACGACGCGCTTGGAGGCCGCGGGGAACGATTCGGAGTTAATGTTGACGAACTGGGTAGAAGCCATGGTATTAATCCTTTCTGTCGGGAAGCAGAGTCAAGGGTTGGCCCTCGACATATTCAAAACGTGGTTTTGCGGGTGCCGGTAGGCGCGCTCGAGCAGCGCGCTCTCTGACAGCTTGAATACGGGCGGCAACCTCGGTGGCCTCTGGCGATTGTCCGATTGGATCACTCGGATCTGGGAGTGGAGGATTGGACTGGTCGCGACGACGGGCCCGGGCGTGCATGAACGCGTAAATGGTGCTTGGGGCTACAGCCAGGTTCAGGTTGCCGGCCAGGAACTGGGCGATCTCATCGTAGGTGAGTCGCTTCTTGCGGAGTTCCCGGATGAGGTCGAAGTGCGGTTCCAACTTGGAGCGGAAAGGCTTGGGCGGAAGCTGATTGAGAAGTTGACGGATTTTCGGATCCATGGTGAGTTCCTGATTAACGAACCGTGCGAAGAAAACGGAGCAGAATGCGCACCGACCGGAGCACCTCGGCACGGTCCTGTAGCTTCGGGGCGCGGTCCGGCTTCGCTCGCGGTGCTGGGGAGTCAGCAAGTGTACGGGCAGGAGGCACCTCAAGCGTGGGCCTGGAGGGTCCAGCCGTCGATTCACTAAGGAGAGAGCGGAGCTTGAGGAAATTGTGGAGGGGGCTGGGAGCCACGTGAAGTTGCAGATGAGAGCCGAAGAAGCCGGCGATTTCCTGGTAGGTACGTCTTTTGCGCCGGAGTTCGCGGATGAGTTCGCGATGAGGCTCGAGTTTCGAGCGGAACGGCTTGCTGGGCAGTTCTTCAAGGAGGCGGCGGATATTTTGTTCCATGTGAGAATCCGTGGGTGTATTCGAGGAAATTCGAACGGGATTCGATATTCCTTCGAGGAAATTTGAGGTTTTGAGGAGGTCGACTTCGAAGAATCTCGAAAATACTCGAATGGTATTCGAGAAATCTTTGAGGTTCTTCGGTGTGGGTGGAGGGCCTTCGCGCAGGAGGCGCGAAGCCTAAGCCGCAGGCTTAGGCATGGTGTCTTTGCTTTAACTTCCTCGCGGATGGGTTGCATTCTCTCGCTTACTCCTCGGTCCGAGCTTCGCTGACGTTCACCTCGTCTATGCGCACCGGGTCGGCCACGGTGGTGAACCGGTCGGTGCGCGCGGGCTGGCGGACGGCCGTGACCCGTTGTGCGGCCAGGTCCGCCAGCAGGCGGTCGAGTCCGCATCCCCTCACTACCACGTCATGCGTGGTGAACGCGGCCACGACCTCCGTCAGGTCGCCTTCGGCATATATGAACCGGTTCCACGGCAACACGTAGGTGCGTTGTAGCTGGATCACCTGCAACGTGGGATAGCGCTGCGGTTCGGTATTGACGGACCAGGGAACTTCGATTTGTGTTTCAGGATTGATAACCATAGCTTTTTCCTTTCTTGAGTTCAGTCTGTTGCTGCAATAAGTCTTGGATTCGTTGGTCTTGGCTTAACGGCTGGGTGGCGTCTTCAGCCGGGGCTTGCGGAGGAATCCGGCGTGAGGCGGCAAGACCTCTGGGCGTGTCGGCGTCTTGTCGGGCGTTCAAGGATTGGGATTTCCGTTCCAGCTCGGAAGCCGACTGGCGTTGCCCCGAGCGCATGATCGAGGACCGGAGCTGTTCCTTGTCGCTGGTGACCACGGTGATGGCTTCCCGGCCACGGGAAGCAGCGACGTAAAACAGTTCCTTCGTCATGGAATCGGCGGAGATGACGACCGCATCCACGGTCTTGCCCTGGCTGTTGTGAGCCGTGACGGCATAGCCGTAGGTAAACTGGCGGTAATTGGCGGATAGGATGCGGCCGTCTTCCAAACGGATCCGGCCTTGGCCATCGAATCCAGCCACGGTGACCAGTTCACCGTTGGTGGCGCGGAATCCCGCCTCCCGGCGGTTGGCCGTGAGCAGGAGCCGGTCCTGCGGAGCGAGGTCGATGGTCTGGCGTTGGTAAACCTCGAAGGCTCGGGCTTGTCTGGCGGTGAAGGTGCGTTCCTGACCCTGGGCATTGCGGGCGACGATCTGGCGGGCTTCGGTTCGAATCACTTCCAGGGCTTCGTGTTTCGCGACACCCTTGACACCGCGGTGAAACTCCAGGATCTGGCCTGCCTGGAAGTTGCGGGGGTCGCTCTTCTGGGCAGTGGTGTAGTTCAGTGACAGGTGGCGTTGGAAGGTGACGCTTTCGCCCAGTTCGCCCGAGGACTTGCGGGCAGTGCGAATGGCGGTGGTGACCCGGTCGATTTCCTCATGCGTGGGCGTGACAATCAGCACTTGGGAACGCTGGCCTTGGGAGTTGGGCCGGAGACGGGCTTGGCAGTACGCCTCTTCGACGGTCCGGGCCCGTTCGGCCAGCGGGACCAGGCGGACGGCGCCGATCTCTTCCAATTTCTGGAAGCCACTGGCGGGAGTGCGACGGAGTTCCTCAATGGCCTGGCGATAGCTGAGGTTCGTCTGGCGCTGGACTTGGGTGAGGGAGGTGCTTTTGAGTTGGGATTCCTTTTCGAGGACGCGCAAGGCGTCGGCCGCCTCGACGCTTTGGATCTGTCGGGTATCACCGCTAAAGACAATGCGGAGCCCGCGTGCCTGGGCGAGATTGAGGAGATCCAGCATTTGCCGTCCGGAAAGCATGCCGGCTTCGTCAACGATAAGGACCTTGCCCGTAACTTCAGCTTGCAGCTGCTGGTCCTGGAGGAGGCGTTGGACGGACACGGCATCGCTGAATCCGACTTTGCGCAACTCGTCCACCGCGCTCACCGTAGGAGCTAAGGCCAGGACCTGGCGGCCTGCTTCCGCCAGCCCGCGATGGATGTCGTGGAGGGTGGCAGTCTTGCCGGTGCCGGCCGCGCCACGAAGATTGACGGCACGATCGCGGGAGCAGAGGATGAACTCGACGGCGTGCTTCTGCTCGGGCCGCAGGCGGTCGGAGGCCACGAAGTGAGGGCCGCCGAGGGGCTCGAACTTGCCGAGGCCGCTGTTGACGGCGGCGATCATCTGGCGTTCGCGGTCGAGGCCTTTGCGGGTGGCGATTTCGGTACCGGCCCGGAGGACTTGCCCGGTGGTGTGTTGGAGATGGAGTTGCCCCTGCAACTGACGGAGTTCGATGCGGCCGCGGCCGTGGCGAAGGGCTTCGGAGAGAACTTTATAGTCGTGGGCAACGGAGACGCGCTCGAAGACGTGGTCTTCGGCGTGGTGGAGGGAGGGGGCCGGGTGGTCAAAACCCTGCACGTGGGTAGGTGCGGCGGATTGCGAGGCTTCGCGCAGGGACTGCAAGGTTACTGCTTCGGCAGGATCGAGTCGGGCTTGTTGGCGGGCCTTAACTTCCGGGGTGGAGATTTCGATGAGTTTGGCAGCCCGGGATTCCCGAACCAGGAGAGCGATTTCGTTGTCGGACGGGGCTCGGCCATTGGCAACGATGAATTCACCTATGGCCTCATCCCGCTGCTGGCTGCGCTGGCTGTACTTGAGGATGAGGCCGTCGGAGACACCGCCGATCTCAAAGCCGAGGTCCTTGCCTTTGGAATCCCGGCGATCTACGACGCCATAGCCCAGCTTTCGAACGTGGTGGGCA
>Ga0209698_10001222_pt1 | contig 29802 bp, 35 predicted proteins | sample LitLauG_LLR_2012_FD_187203 | JGI IMG/M metagenome (GOLD analysis project Ga0209698, IMG submission 187203) | Freshwater sediment microbial communities from Pennsylvania, USA - Little Laurel Run_MetaG_LLR_2012 (SPAdes) (version 2) | ecosystem: Environmental > Aquatic > Freshwater > Creek >... | reverse complement strand
CAATCCAGAGAATCCATATGAGTTTGCGCATTCGGAATACCCCACTGACGCGTCAGTCTAGTGGGGGCGGTGGAGGGGGTCAAGTTCAGTTCGGGATAGGAGACAGAGCGCACTGAAACCGGCCTCCCCAATATGTTGCGGTTAACGATTTGTGCAACACGAACTGCGTCGGAACCGGTGTCGGAGCCGGTCAGCGGTGCCGGGGGGCGCGCGTGGCTAGCGTCGTGAGCGAGAGTCGGGGCGCTAGTTGGCGGGAGGGCGCGGGGGCGGGGACACTGCTCCGAGCAGAGCAAACCCGGCAGGCGTATCGCCACTCTTCAGGGCTTCAGGGAGGGGTTCCCCTCCACCTAAAGTGGTTTGTGTGAAAAACAAATTGAGATCATCTGAAACGAAGGACGAGACCAACGATGATCACCAGGACAATGACAACGGCCAACAGTATCCGGGTCACTCCTCCCCATACCACGAGCCTCTCATCCATCTTTTCCGCGATCGCCCTCAACTCGTCATCAGAGAACTCGCCTCCCTGTTTACGATACACTAGACGCAGGGTTTCTATTTTTCTTGCGAGTTCGTCATCATTCTGTCCCACAGAATCCTCCTAGAAAGGCTAACGACATGCGCCGAGCACTCCACCTTCGACAGCGAGTGCAACAGCGGTGATCGTTGCTGCTCCCTTCGTTAGCTGGCGGGTGGGCCACTTTGAGCGGAAGTATAGTGCGGGTTTGTCTTTCAACGTCGGTGCAATAACTGGGGGGGTGCGCCACTTCTCGCGGTTTTCGAGAAGTGGCCTGCCGAACCGCCGACACCGTTCGACTTGAAGTTGCGCGGCCCGTGGCCGGATCTTCATCGTCAGCACGTCCTTGGCTAGCACTCCGTCGGTTGGGCTGGGTGTCCCTACTCGTTTGTTTCTTTGGGGAGTGATCCCCATGTGTACATACTTTATTATATCGACAAAATGTTCCACGTGGAACATTCCGCCATCCTGTGGGCCGTGTGGCAGTGCAGACGTTCGCGGGCGAGGGCGCCCGCGCCACACAGTTACTGCTACTGGTTATAGCGCCTCTTGTAGAACTCGATCTGCTGCTGCACCTGTTCGGGCGTCAGACCCTGCGTCCACTTGTGGTAGTCGCTCTTCATCACATCAGCGGTCACGCCCGGCATGAGCCGTTCCGCTTCCGGGATGAACTCGTTGTAGAAGGTCTTTGACACTTCATAGAAACCGTGCCACTGGGTGTAGTCCGGACCCATCATGGCGGTCCCCATGCGGGCGCGGCGGCCCTGGTGGTGCCACATCTCGTAATAAGTCCACTCGATTTTTTCATCGAAGGGAGTCTTGGTGAGTTTGCCGCTGGCGTAGAGCTTCTCCATGATGGCCTTGGCCGGCTTGGCAAACTTTTCGTTGTAGAGTTCGACCGTGCCCTCGTACTGCTTGTAGAAATTCTCGACCCATCCGGTGGCGTGACAGTTGGAGCATACATCCTGCATGGCGGCACGCCGCTTCTCCCAATTCTCGAGTTTGAAACTCACCACCGGGCGCAGGGTGTAGCTGATGCGGTCGCCGACGTCATGGGTGATCTTTTGATTGCTGGTTGCGCTCATGTGGCAGGTGGCGCAGGTGGGGGCGGCGGAGTAGTCCTTGCCGACGACCCAGGACTTTGAATCGAGATTCATTTTGGCGATGTTCGCGCGGAACTGGATGCCGTGTTTGGATTCGGCATAGATCTCGGCCTGGGGATGGTCCGGACCCAGATGGCATTTGCCGCAGTTCTCGGGCTGACGGGCCAGGGCGGAACTGAACGAATGGCGGCCGTGACAGGCGGCGCAGCTTCCCTTGCTGCCGTCGGGATTGATGCGTCCGATGCCGCTGTTGGGCCAGGTGGAAAAGTCGAACTTGCCGTCGCCCAGATATTGCACTTCACTGCCGTGGCACTGGCGGCAGCCGTTCATGGCCGCCGGACCACCTTCGACGACTTCGCCCAACATGTTATCGAGAGAACCGATGAAGTGGGCGGCGTCAGCGTGGCGGCTCTTCTCGAACTGGTCCACCTCTGACTTGTGGCAGCGGGCACAGTAGTACGGAGTCACGATCACGGCGATCTTCAGGCCGTAGTGTTCGAAGGTTGCGGGATCGCCTGGGTTGGCCCGGTGGCAGGAATAACAATCCACTCCGGCGTTGGCATGGGCACTTTCGCGCCACTGCTCGACGGCGCCGGGGGTGCTGGCGCTGTGACAGTCCAGACACTGCTGGCTCTCCTTGGAGATCTTGGGAGTGGACTGGGAAAAGCCGGTGACACAGAAGAGGATTACACACACGCAGAAGAAGTAGGAGCGCATTGCGACCTCCGGGAGCTGCTGCAATCCGCACGGAACTGCAGCGGCGTCCGACTCAGACAGTATGGTTAAGATGGCGAGCCTGTCTGTGACATTTGTCCGGAGATTCTGGCAGGATGCGCCCGGGTGGGTGCCGGGGAACCGAGAGTGGCTCCCTGCTGGCGGTTTCATGGGCGCAGAGAGTGCTTACCGCTTCGCCGCCAAAATCGCTGCTGCCACGAGCGCACTAGTCTGCTCATCGACTTCAGCCGGCACCGCTCCCAGTCCGGCCCGGTCCTGCGTGCGGCGTGGCCTGATCCCGATGTACACAGCGTTGTAGGCCGTATCGCCCAGGTTCTCTACCTGGTGCTTGAAGGGCGGAAACCAGCGTGACTCGCCAGGCTTCGCGAAGACTTCCTGCGTCTTCCCATGCTCATCAGTGAAGCGGAGGTGTCCGGCTGTCAGAACGACCACCACACCACCCGGATGGGCGTGCAGACTCGACTTTTCGTGCGGACCATAGTGGACGTTTACCACCTGCACCGACTCGTTCTCAAATGCCAGCTTGTAGTGCGTAGGCTCGACCTTGGTGGGATCTTGTGCAACCGCGACGTGCAGCGCAAACGCAACCATCAGCCCAATGAAACAAAACTTTGCAACCATCGTTTCCTCCCGAGCCATCCCCGCAATCGCTCGCGGGACCTCCATGACATTCAGCATCGCTCGCCGTTCCGACGGGACACGGGTGCCTCATGCAATTTGTTTCGGGGGAAATTCGCGCTCCGGCTACTGTAACCGGAAGCGTTCGTTCATGAGCCGCTGCAAACGCGGCCGGTAGAGGATGTCGAAAGCGAGTTCCTTATCCGGGAACATGCTCAAGGCAGCGCGCCGGGCGTTCGCCACCATCTCGGAAGCTTCCTCCACCGTGAGATCCGGATCCTGGCTGATGACCGACATCACCATGCTGATCATCATCTGCAGACGGCGGATCTTCCGGGCCTCTTCCAGGTGTTCGTTGTGCTCCCCACCGGCCTGCCCGGACCATTGAACTTCCATACTGCCCCCGACAATGAGCGCCACCAACGCGGCACTCCCACGTTACTGTGGGATGAAAGCCAAGCCGCCCACGTTCTCCCCACGCTTGCCATTGTGACATCTTTGGGCCACGATTCAAGCGTCACTCCGCCTTAGCCCTTTTGTGACGTGCAAGACAAGGCTATAGTGACTGCCGTAATCTGTTAATGGACAGTTTTGTGGAGGACGCATGCCCGAACCCGCCAACCCCACGCCGCAGCCCGAGCCGAACGAAAAACTCGTTAAGATTTTCGATACTGAACGGGAAACAGAAGCGATAGTTGTCCAGGGACTCCTGGAATCGGCCGGCATCGACTCCGATCTGAAGTCGATCGACGCGGTCCAGGACGCGTTCCCGGGCGTCGGCGGCACCGTGATTCTGGTGCGCGAAGAGGATGCGGAAGAGGCCGGCAAAATCATCGAGTCGTACCGGCAGTTGCCGCCCCTCGATGACGACGAGACGGCCGAAATCAAGGGATGAGCGCCACCTCAGGCGTCACCGATTTCCCATCCAGATAGAAACTCACCGCGCCTTCTTCATCGGTGCGGTAGGTTCTCACCCCAGCCTGCTGGAGGCGCGCCAGCACTTCCCGCCGCGGATGGCCGTATCCATTCCGTGCTCCCACCGAAATGATGGCGTAACGCGGATGAAGCGTGGCCAGCAGATCGGGCGAGGTAGCGCTCGCGCTGCCGTGATGTGCGGCCTTGAGCACCGTCGCCTCAGGATGTTCCCCCACAATGCGCCGCCCCACAACGGGCTCGGCGGTCCCCTTCCAGCAGCGCGGCAGTCCTGCCAAGGCTCGCCGTAAACACCAGGCAATCGTCGTTCGGCCGCATGGCTCCAGTGTCTTGATCGCGCCCGGGAGCGAGCACGTGGAAACGCGCTCCGCCGTAATCAAACTCGTCGCCTTCTTTTTTCACCGAGATTTCCAGCCCGCTTTCTGCGCTTGGACCACGACTGGCAAAAGTTCGCCCTCGGGATGATCGACCTGATCCAGAGGTCTCGGGGATGGAAATTTGCGATGATCGCAGGCATGCCGCCGAGATGATCGGCATGCGGGTGAGAGATCACGACGGTGTCGATGTGGTCGATGCCGCGATTCCACAGATAGGACGAAACAACCTGCTCGCCGATGTCAAAATCGGAGTGCATCCAGAGCGGCAGGCCTCCCGCGTCCACCAGGAGAACACGTCCTCCGGGCGTGACGAGCAGGATCGAATCGCCTTGGCCGACATCGATCGAAGTCATCTCCAGGACCCCGGCGTGGAGGTGTGGCCGCGACGGAACAAACGCAATCCAGGCAGCCACGCACGCAAGCCCCGCGATTGCGCCCAGGGCAGCCATGCGCCCGCGCCGTACCGCGACCATTGCCAACGCCAATGCAGCCATCGCGACTACGATCAAAGTGAGTGACGGCATGGCCACGCGCAGATCACCCGGGCGCCTCCCAGCCACTGCACCGTTCCCGCAATTCCCCCCCATGCCCAACTCGACACCCAGACCGCGGGCTTGGCGAGGGTGGTGGAAACGTACCCCAGTCCGACCGCCACGGCGGCCGCCGGCATGAGGACTTCCGTCAGCGGTATGACCGCCAGGTTCGCCGGCATGCCCATGGTGGTGGCGCGATGAAAGTGATACGCCATCAGGAGCGCGAGACCGGCTTGCATGAGCGCCGACATGAACACCAGTTCGCCGAGCCCGATCGCGATCCGCATGAAGATCGCCGGCAGAGCCAAGCCAGCCCGCTTGCCGAGAAATCTTGCGAGCCTCGCTCCGACCATCCGCAGATCCAGACGGAATTGCGCCACCTTAGGAACGACATGCAGGTCATAGCTCGTAGTTCCTAACAGCCGCAAACCACGCGCATACGGCAGCGTTGTTTGCTCCAGGATGGGCGCGCCAATGGCCGCGATGATCAATACCGCCAGAAACGTCAGCTGAAAACTGGCGCCGAACAGGGCATGCGGGTCGGCAATCAGAACGCCCAGAGCTGCCGCGCCGATCGCGTTGAGCATGTTGCGTTCGCGGTACAGCAGGCGCGCACCCAGGTAAATTGCCAGCATCAACGCCGCTCGCCACACTGGAGCTCCCACCCCAACCACAAATGCATACGCGAACGACACAACGACGGTCGCAATTGCGGCCAGTGCCGGATCCAACCGGAATTGACGCAGCGTCCAGAAAATCGCAAACGCCAGGATGCTCAGGTTCATTCCGGAAACGACCAGCACGTGATACGCACCGGAACGCTGGAACTCCGTGCGCGTGGCGCTTTGCAGGAACGAATCCTCGCCCAGCACCATCGCGTCCATCAGCGAAGCTTCGCGCGGCGGCCACGGCTGATGAATCCGGGCCACGATGCTCGAGTGAACTCGCGTGCGCCAGCGTTCGATGCGGCCGCCTGAAAAGCCCTCCAGTTGTTCGATTCGCTCGGCCTGCGCCGAGCCCAACACGTTAACGCCGTTGTCCTGCAGGTAGCCTTCGTAATCAAACGCCCCCGGATTGCGATAGTTGCGCGCCGGATGCAGTTTGGCGCGGATACGTAAGCGCGTGCCATAGGTCAGTCGAGGAACGGGCGCCTCGCTCGTCCATTTTTCAACGTCCGCCGTGTCGCTGCCGGGCGAGGGCGCCCGGCGCTCCACTCCCTCGGTTCCTCGTTTGTACACCGTCAGCCGGACTCCAGCGCGTACTTGCCGGCTCTGGCCCTCGCTCTCGACCTCCTCGGTTTCCACATCGATCGACTCACGAATCGACCCTGGACCCGCGGGCCTGGCATATCCCTCCCGGATGACATGCGCGGTGAGGGTGAGTTCGCGCCCGTCCGCCAATGCAAGAATCTGCGGATCGGCCACTGGTCCAGCTCGCAGCTGAATCAGAAAAGCTGCCAGCAGAAACCACGTGCCGAGGGAGAGAGTTTTCGCCATCCAGGCTCGCCGCGATACAAACCAAGCCGCCGCCAGGACAAAGGCCAGCACTGCGATGACCCACCAAGAAGGAGGACGCCAGGCCCGCACCCCGACCCATAGGCCCGCCGAAAAGGCGAGAGCAGCCCAGAACAGTGGCTGGCAGGGCGGGTTGGGGGCATGCGTCATTGCGTTGCTCTCGTGCGAAGCTGAAAAATTGATAAGTACCAGGCAACGGGAAGGGCACGACTTCAGTCGTGCCATCACGCCGAGGAGGGAAGCCCGGCTTCAGCCGCTGAGGGCCAAGGGTCCAGCTTAAATCCTGGAAAGGCCGAGCAATAACGGAACTCATACGCGTTAACAACCAGGTTCCGTTCAACCGGATTCCGATGAATGTACATCCGATGATGTTCAAAGTCCTCCGCATCCCGTATGCGATGGTCGGTAAATCCCCTTTCCCAGATCTCCATTGTGTTTCCCAATTGGTTCCTGACGGCGTGGGAGTAGCCGCCTTTGATGAATTGCATGGCGCGTTCCAGCGGGATTCCCTTCGGAGTTAGCAACAAGTGAAAATGCTCGGGCATGAGCACAAATACGTGAAGGCAGAATTTACCTTGCCGCCTGTAGGAGTATAGAGTCTGGAGGAACAGCCGCGCCATTGGTTCAGCTGCAAACAGGCTCCTTCTTTGCCAGGTGCTCGAGGTCACGAAATAAGTTCCAGGCGGTGACACTGCGCGCGTCGGTTTCAAGAGCTCACCTCAGCGGCTGAAGCCGGTCGGATTCGTATCGATTGCGGCACTGAAGTCGTGCCCTTCCCGTTTCGCCGTGTGGGGGGCGACCTTCTCTGCAGCCTATCAGCCGTGCCCTTCCTTTTTCTGTCGGGGAAAGTATAAGGACGAACGGGAAAGCAATCAGCGCGCCAGCAGCATCACCGTTTCGATGTGATACGTCTGGGGGAAGAGGTCGAACAGGTGCGTTTCCTCGATACGATACCCGGACGCCAGCAAGGGGGCGAGGTCCCTCGCCAGCGTCGCAGGATCGCACGACACGTACCGGACACGAGGCGCTCCAAGATCCGCCAGCCAGCGAGTCACCACCTTACCGGCACCGGTGCGGGGAGGGTCAATGACAACCAGGTCAGGCCTTGTACGCACCGGCCGGCTTCTCAAGTAGTCCTCGGTTCGCGTGCCGACCGCTTTCACGTTCGCAGGAACATTCTGCAAAAGATCGGCATGCGAAATCAGTGACGCCTCTACAGCAAATATGTGATGAAAACTGCGCGCCAGCAGCACGGAGAACAAGCCCACGCCTGCGTAGAGATCGAGCGCGGTCTCCCCGCTGGCATCCGCAGTGACTACCGAAGCCAGTTCGTTTACGAGATGGCGGTTCACCTGGAAGAAGGCTCCGACGCTGACGCGATACTCTGTCTCGCCCACGCGATAGCGCAGCGTCGGATCGCCCGACTGCGCCAACGGCTTGATGCCGGCCGGTGCCTCATCTTCTGAACGGCGGCGCGAAGGAAAGAACGAAACTCCGGCAACCGCCAGCAACTCGCGCTGCAGTCGCTCTGCCCATTGCAACAGCTTTTTTGTGTCCGTGCCACGTGCACAGAATACCCATGCCAGTAGACGCCCATCCCCGTCATCCGCGAAGAATTCAATTTCTTCCACCTCCGCCGGACACTCGCATCCTTGCAACTCAACTAGCCGAGCGATCGTCCGATCGATGAGTGGTGAACTGATTGGACATTCGCACACTGGAAGAAATTCGTGCGATCCGAATTTGAAATATCCGAGCGCAAACTCCGGCGCCGTTTCAACCTGCAGCCGCGTGCGGTTCCGGTAATGCCAGGGCGGCGAAGCGTGCATTTGGATCTCGTCGTTTAACCCGATCTTTGCCACGCGCTGCAACGTCTCGCGCAGTATCTCCGCCTTGAACTCCAGTTGCCGCGAGTAAGGAATGTGCTGGTAGTGACAGCCGCCGCAGTGCTGAAAGTACGGGCACCGCGCTGCCACTCGGTCGGCTGACGGCTCGACCAGCCGCGCAACCGACCCGCGCGCGAAACCCGGCTTCTGCTCCGCGATCTCGGCTTCAACCTGTTCGCCGGGCAAGACAAACGGCACAAACACGGCCAGGCTGCGCCCGTCTGCGCCCGGTGGGGTGCGCGCCAGACCATCTCCGCCGTAGATAAGTTTTTCGATGGATAGAAGCATGGGTTTCTGGTGTAGCGCGGACACTCCCTTCGATTTCGCTCAGGTCAGTTGTGTCCGCGCCGGACGCTTCCAGTTCTCTTCAGACTGCGCTTCGCAGTCGGTGTGTTTACAGTCAGCATTGGGCGGACAGGAGTGTCCGCCCTACACAATCTAATGCATGTAGAACAAACTTAGCCTGGGCACTCCGCTTCGCTCCAGGAGCCGCTTACGCACGTACTGCTTATGGAGTTGTTCAACCTGTGCCGCTGTCATGTTCCTTCGATGCGGCGCCAGATCCCGGTCCGCTTCCGCCCTCACCTCGACCAGGTGGTCGTCTGGAGTTACCGCCATGAGCGCCGCCATCAGCTTCTCCTCGAGCACCGTCAGCCGCCGCTCCAAATCTTCCAGCCGGGGAAGCTTGCCGCCGCGCTCGATTTCTTCGGCAATGGCACGCAGCGATCCCGCACACTCTCGCGCCAAGGTCCCGGTGGCAAACCCCACCCGCTCCGGCATTTTCGCGTTCTCAAGTTTCTCGGCGTTGCCTCGCAGAAACGCCGCAATCGCAGCCACTTCAAATCCCGGCGGCTTTGCGGGCGAGGAGTCGGCAGCGGCTCCCACCGCGGCCTCCTTCATGTCCTCGGCCGCGGCCAGGACCGCCTGCGCACAGTATGCCAGGCTGTTCACCTTCTTCGATTTTGACGGACGCTGATCGTATTTATCAAAGGACTCGTCGATCCCGCGCAGCACGGCCTCCAGCGGAATCCCCGCGTTCTTCCAGGTTTCAATTAACGCCCAGTCGAGCGTAGAGAGGAGCAGGATCGTCCCGCGCCTACGCTGATAGTGCTCCTCGATTTCGGTGAAGTAGTTGAAGTAGTTTTCCACGACACATCAGTGGGGTTTTGAGGACTTCGGAGAAGGCCACGGTTTCGCATTGCCATCCGAAGAAGCTGGCTTCGTGGCCTTCGCCGCTTTCGGCGCGGCATCCCGGCGGAGCGACTGGCTGCGTTCCCAGATGATGCGCAGCCCTTCCAGAGTTAGAAATTCGTCCACGTCCTTTATGAATCGCGACGCCGTGCCAATCAGCGATCCCAGCCCGCCCGTCGCCACCACGCGCGTTCCGTCGCCCAGTTCGTCGACCAGTCGCTCCAGAATTCCATCCACCAGCCCGAGATAGCCATAGTAGAGTCCGGACTGCAAGCTGCCGACGGTATTCGATCCAATGACGCGGGCCGGTTTGCGGATCTCTACCCGCGGCAAGCGCGCCGTACGTTGAAAGAGCGCGTCGGCCGAAATGCCAATTCCGGGGCAGATCACGCCCCCCAGGTACTCGCCTTCTTTCGACACACAATCGAACGTTGTCGCCGTCCCGAAATCTACGACCACGCACGGCCCTCCGAATTTCTCAAATGCGGCCACCGCATTCACGATCCGGTCCGCGCCCACTTCCGCGGGATTGTCATACTGCACCGGCATTCCCGTTTTCACTCCCGGCTCGATGAACAGCGGCTTGACGTTGAAATGGCGCTCGCACACTTGCCGCAACACTGAATCGAGCGGAGGCACAACGGAGGAGATCGCGATTCCGTGCACGCCCGAAACTTCCAGATTGTCGATCGCGAACAGATTGCGGAAGATGATCCCATATTCATCGACTGTACGATTCAGGTGCGACCCAACGCGCCAGTTTGCCACCAGCCGTTCATAGCGCTGCGGCTCCGGGGACGAGGCATCTGCCCCCGGATGCAAGTGGGCCACCCGGGCAAACACTCCCAAGACCGTGTTTGTATTGCCAACATCGATGACTAGAAGCATAGGAGCATTTGTAATTGGTAATTTGTAATTTGCAATCGGGAAACCCTTGTGCGGTTCGGTTATCAATTACAAATCACAAATTAGGAATGAGCCTCACCGTTCCGCTCACCACCGTGCGCACACTTTCTGCGGTGCGCACTTGCAGGAATCCGCGCGCATCGAGCCCTTCTGTGATGCCGTCGATTCCACCGTCTCCCTCGACGCGCACTTTCCTCCCCCGCACGGAAGACGAACTCAGCTCAAACCGTTGCAGAATTGCCTTCCGCGCGCCCGGATCGTTCGCCAACGCGCGATACTCGCGGTCGAGCGATTTTAGCAAAGCACCGCAGAGCTCGACTCGCGACCACTCCGTCCCTGTATCGATCCGCAAAGAAGTCGCCAGTTCGCGCAAGTCCGCCGGAAACTTCGATTGATTTACGTTGATCCCGATCCCCACGACCAGGTGCCGCACTTGAGTCGCCTCAGCATTCATTTCGGTCAGAATGCCGCAGAACTTTCTGCCGCTCAGAAGAAGATCGTTCGGCCATTTCAGGTCAGGCTCCAGCAGGGGCGCAATCTCCAGCACAGCCGCGCGCACTGCCAATCCTGCCGCAAGCGAGAAAATGAGCGCATCCGAGGGCGGCATGGCAGGGCGCAAAATCACTGAACAATAGATCCCGGTTGACCGCGCCGAATGCCAGGTGTTTGCCCCACGCCCGCGTCCTGCGAGTTGTTCTTCCGCCAGAAACACGCTGCCCTCGGGCGCACCCTCCGCAGCCGACTGCATGGCCTCGGCGTTGGTCGAACCTGTTTTGTAATAGTGATGAATCTGCTTGGCGAAGATTGTGCCTTTCACCAGTGGGGCCACAATCTCGGGCAGCAGCAGATCGGGTACCGCGCGCAGCCGATATCCGGTCGCGGGATGGCCGGCCACATCCACGCCGAGGCCGCGCAGTTGCTGGATCAGGCGCCATACTTCGGAGCGGCTGGTGCCGATCTCGTCGGCGATTTTCGTTCCACTGGCAACAACCGTGGCGTGGTCCATGAGCAGGCGCACAACGCGGCCGAGACGGGCATCGGTGCGAGTTGCAGCGCTGGCTGGGACGCGGGATTTGGGTTGAGCCTTGATTGGGGAATTATAAACAGTTGCTGGTTTTTAGTTTCTGGTTTTCTGCGGACGGGAGATTTTCACGAGCAACAAAAAACCAGCAACTAGAAACTGGTTAACTGGCTCTACGCAGGCGTCACGCGCATACTTAGATCCACGGCAGGTGAGGAGTGCGTCAGCGCGCCCACGGAAATAAAGTCGACGTCGGTCTCGGCATAAGCGCGGATATTTTCGAGGGTGATTCCGCCTGAGCACTCCACCGGAATCCGCCGCGGCAGGCGCGAGCAGATCTCGACCGCTTTGCGGACGTCGTCGACGTTCAAATGGTCGAGCAGAATCGCTTCCGCTCCATGTTCCAGCACCTGCTGCAGTTCCTCAAGCGAGCGGACTTCAAGCTCGATCGGCTGACTTCCGCGGCGGTTGCGGATCGCGCGCTCCAGGGCCGGCACGGCGCCCCCAGCGAGCGCAATGTGGTTGTTCTTGATCAGGACGCCATCCGACAGGTCCAGCCGGTGATTCTGCCCGCCGCCACAGCGTACCGCGTACTTATCGATCAGCCGCAAGCCGGGAATCGTCTTGCGCGTATCCAAGATTCGCACACGAGTCCCCTCGACCGCATCGACGAATTTACGGGTCAACGTGGCGACACCACTCATGCGCTGCAGGAAATTCAAGATCACGCGCTCGCACGACAGAATGACCCGCGCGTTGTGCCGGATCACCGCAATCTGCTGTCCCTTGTGTAAACGAATGCCGTCGAAAATCGACGGATGACTGGTTACTTCATAATGCGAGGTCACCGCTCCATCGAGCGCGGCGTACACGTCAAGAATTCGCGGCACACAGCCGAGGCCTGCGAGGGTGCACTCCTGTTTTGCGATGATCGTCGCCGACGCCCGTTGACTAGGATCGATACACGCGTAGCTGGTCGCGTCGCGCGTGGCCCGATCTTCGTTCAGCGCGTTCTCGAGAATCGCCGTGATGCGTCGTGAATTCCAGTCCATGTTCGTGTAGCGCGGGCACTCTTGCCCGCCCAATCTCGCGTAGGGACAGCCGCCCTCGGCTGTCCAGCAGAGCGAAACTCCGCAATGTCAGCAACCCAAACCCGTCGAGCTGCGCTCTGGACAGCCGAGGGCGGCTGTCCCTACGTGGTTATAAGCAACCCAACTCCTTCATCTGGGCGACCGTCTTCCCACGCAGCACGTTCAATTCTTCCGAGCGAGCTTTCAAGCCTTCAACCACTTTCGCCGGAGCTTTCGCCAGAAACTGCTCATTCGAAAGCTGCCGTTGTCCGTTGGCGATTTCTTTTTCGATCTTGTCCAACTCTTTCTTCAGGCGCTCGCACTCGGCTGCCACGTCGATCTTCTTTTCGTATACCACGTGGACATCGAACCGCGCAGTGCTGCGTGCGCCGGCGATCTTTGACAGCGGCGATTCGACGAACGTCACCTGCTCAACGTTTCCCAATCGGTTCACGGCACCGCGATTCTCTTCAATCAGACGGCGGATCTCGAGCTCGTGCGCATACACCTGGATCGGGACCTTCACCTTCGGCTCAACCTTTAACTCGGCCCGCAAGTTGCGCACACTGACAATCAGATCCTGCAGCACCGCCATCTGCGTTTCGACCGCCAGATCGATCTGGCCGTCATCCGCTGTCGGATAGGCCGCCAGCGCAATCGACTTCAGCGGCGGCGCACCCGCATAGACCGCATGCCAGATCTCTTCGGTGATGAACGGCATCACCGGATGCAGCAGGCGAACCGCCCCATCAAACAAATACACTAGATTCGCGCACGCTCCCCTCGCCGTCTCTGAGTTTGCGCTGTCCATCAACCGAGGCTTGACGAGTTCAATGTACCAATCGCAGAACTCGCCCCAGAAGAAGTCGTAGATGCGGTTCGCTGCTTCATGAAACCGGTACGTCTCGATCGCTTCATTGACATCCCGAGTCGCCCGATTGAAGCGGGAAAGAATCCAGCGATCCTCGAGGGTCTGCGCGGCGAATCCTGCGATACCGGCCGGTTGCGCGGGCGAGGCGCCCCCGCCCCCACTGATGGGCCTCAGGTCCGGCGCGATCCGATCGACATTCATAAACATGAATCGTGCAGCGTTCCAGATCTTGTTCGCGAATGCACGGTAGCCATCGGTCCGGCTCTCATTGAATGCAATATCGGTGCCCGGAGCCGCCATCGCTGCCAGCGTAAAGCGTGTCGCGTCGGTCCCAAAGCGGTCGATCACGTCGAGCGGGTCAACCACATTCCCCTTCGTCTTCGACATCTTCTGCCGCTCGGCATCACGCACCAGGGCGTGGATATAGACATTGCGGAAGGGCACGCTGTCGTTCTTCTTATCTCCCCAACCGCTCGCCTGCTTGATGGCGGCATCCTGTTCGTGCCCCTCCATGAAGTGGCAGCCGAACATGATCATGCGTGCCACCCAGAAGAACAGGATCTCGTAGGCCGTGATCAGCAGCGTGGTCGGATAAAATACGCCGAGATCGCGAGTCTTCTCCGGCCAGCCTAGGGTTGTGAACGGCAGGAGACCCGACGAGAACCAGGTATCGAGCACGTCCGTATCCTGCTCCAACTTCGCGCTGCCGCACTTCGGACACTTCGCCGGCGCCGCACGCGCCACGATTACCTCTCTGCAGTCTTTGTTCGTGCAGTGCCACACCGGAATCCGGTGTCCCCACCAAAGCTGCCGCGAGATCGTCCAGTCGTGGATGTTGTACATCCAGTTCAGATAAATCTGCTTGTAGTTCTCGGGCACAATCGTGATCTCGCCCGACTCAACGGCCGCGATCGCTTTCTTCGCGAGCGGCTCGATCTTCACGAACCACTGCTCCGATAATCGGGGCTCGACCACCGTCCCGCAGCGGTCACACTTGCCGAGCGGCACCGTGTAGTCCTTCTCGGCGACCAGGAAGCCCTGGTCCTTCAGATCGGCCAGCACGGCCTCGCGCGCCTCGTACCGGTCGAGCCCTTTATAGGCGCCCGCGTTTTCGTTCATGCGCGCGTGCAGGTCCATCACGTCGATCTGCGGCAGGTTGTGCCGCTTGCCCGCCTCGAAATCGTTTGGATCATGCGCGGGAGTGATCTTCACCGCACCCGTGCCAAACTCCGCCTTCGCAATTTCGTCAAGAATGATGGGAATCTCGCGCTTCATCAGCGGCAGCAGCACTTTCTTGCCGTGCAGGTGCGTGTAGCGCTCATCGGCGGCATTCACCGCGACCGCCGTATCGCCCAGCATCGTCTCCGGACGCGTCGTCGCCACGGTGATAAATTCGTTCGTGCCGATTACGGGATAGCGGATTTCCCAAAGTTTCCCCGCCACATCCTCGTGCTTTACCTCGAGATCGGAAATCGCCGTCTCGCATCGCGGGCACCAGTTCACGATGTACTTCCCGCGATAAATCAATCCTTCTTCGTGCAGGCGGACGAACACCTCGCGCACCGCGCGCGAAAGGTTCTCGTCCATGGTGAAGTACTCGCGCCCCCAATCGACCGACGCGCCCAGCCGCTTCATCTGGTCGAGAATCGCGCCGCCGTACTCGCGTTTCCATTCCCACACGCGCTCGACGAACTTCTCGCGCCCCATCTCGCGCCGCTTTTTGCCTTCTTTCGCCAGTTGGCGCTCGACCATCATCTGCGTCGCGATGCCGGCATGGTCCGTGCCCGGCAGCCAGAGAGTGATGAACCCGCGCATGCGATGCCAGCGCACGAGAATATCCATCTGCGTCTGGCCGAACATGTGCCCCATGTGCAGTTGCCCCGTCACATTCGGGGGTGGCAAGAGCAGAGTGAACACCGGCCGAGTCTCACCCGGCGCAGGTGTTTCCACATGAAACAGTTTTTCCTTGATCCAGTACTCCGCCCAGCGCGTCTCGATGGCGCCCGGTTCGTACGCTTTCGGCAATTCGTGAGGCATCTTGATCCTGACCGTGTGGGACGGCCGCTCCTTCGGCTACGCTCAGGACAGGCTCTCGGCCGTCCAGGCCGAGCGAAGCTCGGCAGATCTTCCGGCAGAAGGAGGGAATCTTTGATCTTACAGGCGCGAGAAAAGTGGGGTCAAACGAGATGGGCGAAGAGAGAAAGTGACCCCTCCAGAGCGCCCCCCTCTGCGAACGAAAAGAAGCATCTGCGCCGCTCGTTAGAATCTGACGCGTGGGCGGACGTGTGTGTCGATCTGCGCGGACGCTGAGCGCGAGAGCCGGGGCGATCCGCAAGCTAAAGATTCGACCGCCGCTCGCCGAAGAACAGAGTCTTATGCTGCCGGCGGTGTGGCGGGCCCCTTCTCGAAAAGCGAGAGAAGGGGCGCACCCTCAGTTCGTTTCTGCCCATGGCACAAAGACAAACCACGTTATACTTTCGGAGTTGATGGGGCCCACCCGCCCACTCCACTTCCCGTGTAAGGTTGGTTATCCGCCGCCCAGGTTAGCGCCCAAAAACCTGGGCGCGAACCTGGGGCACCAGCGGCAACTCTTCGGGTGTTTACCGGCTCCAGTCATCGACGAATGTGGTCCGGCCCTCGTTGTTGGTGACTTCGATCTTCTGAAAAGTGAACGAAACGTCTTCGAGGTTGCGCGGGTTCGGCGGTTCGCCTGTGTCCGGGAAGCCGATGTACTGCTTCGCGGCCACGATCGTGGCGTTGGTCAGCTTCACGATCTCGAATACAGATTCCCGGCCGTCCGGGGTGGGTTTTGTAAATTCGAATTCAACCAGGACGAGGACTTCGTTGGTCGCCGCGGCGGTCAGGATCTGCGGAGACGCGGCGTCCCAATCCTTGGTGATCACTACGGGCGAGTATTGCCTCTTTCCGCTCGCCTGTCCGGTGGCCTGGTCCCGGGGCGCCGCCAGCGACAGGAGGAACTGCGAGCAGGGGATCCATTTGTCCTGGTGGTTCTGCCCGATGAACTGCCCTTGCTTCTGCCCGCGGATCGCCAGATGGCAACCCGCACTGCCCCCAGCCTGAAATTGCATCGCGGGGCGCGCCGTAACGCTCTGGGCCTGGACCAGGCTGCAAAGCGCAAGGACTCCAAGAACCACGACAACCCTGGAACGATTCACTTTCATCTTTACCACCCCCTCCCGCAACATCGATCTTGAGTATTAACCTGAGGCATTGTACACCGCCTCTTGTAGAGCCGTTGACACCGCTTTCCGGTTGAGCGTCTGTGATTTTGGTGCTGGGGAAACCGGTTTACCGTCTCCGGTTGCCCCGCGCGGCAGGTGGCTATCTGTGATTGAGGTGGAACGACTGTACGTGTAGAGGGCTGCTGAGAACTTACATTGGCCTTCATGCCACAGAGTGGATCGCACGGGTGGACAACAGCGGGCAGTTCTAATCGTCGTCATTAACCTGCTCTTCTTGAATCTGTCGTTCAATCTGCCGCTCCCGTTGGAGTGTTAGCTTCGGAACCGGGCGCGGAGTCTGGACCAATCTCTTGGCGTGGGCGGTCGGATTCATGCAGGTAAAGAGGTCCCCGGCGTTAGCATCTCGTTGCGTGAGCGCCGGCAAACTCCAGTTCTTCTCGACAAACGACAGCAGCGAATCAAAACTGCTCTGCGTGTGGCACACAGTCCCAGGGGTCACGAATGACGAGATGATGAGTAATGGCACCCGGATGCCATAGCCAAACGCGTCCGATACGGGTGGAGGGACGTGATCGTAAAACCCGCCGAAGTCATCCCACGATACAAACACGACCGTACTGGCCCACTCGGGGCCCGCCATGATCGCGTTGATCTGCTGGGTTAACCAATTCTCGCACTTGCTCATCAGGGCGGTAGGGTGACAGGAAAAGCTGGTCCCGGGAGTCACCCAGGTTACAGCAGGCAGGGTTCCGGCTTTCGCATCACTCGCAAAGTTCGCGATGGGTCGGATATGAGACCACTCCGCCTGATCGTTACGGATATGATTGATCGAGGCAAACGAACACCATTGATAGCCTCCCTTGAACTGCGGGGCGCAGTAGGATGCCCAATTCAATCCTGCGGCTTCCAGACGGTCGCTGAGCGTGGCGTAGTCGAAGCAGGGGTAAGCCGAGCTATAGGTTTGAGCGGCTGGGTCGTAGAGTTTCACTAAGGTGGTCGGGTCCGCGTCGCAGCCCCAGGAGAGCACCGCTCCGGGGCGAACAATCGGGATGCCCACTGCGTTCGCTGATTGGGCCGCAATCGAGTATTGGCGGTTCGTATAACTTCCTCCCTTGATCGACGAGAAGAAATTATCCGCGAGCACGTAATGCTGAGCGTAGGCCCACAGATTGGGAATGTCACTCTGCCAGTACTGTGAGTAACAGATCGTGTATGAGCCGGGGGGCTTGCAGCCGAAATTCAGGTCGAACTTGTCCATCTTGCCGTTGTCAATCGCCAAGATCGATCCCGCCCAACCGTGATCGGCATTCTTGGTTGAGTCGGGAGCGTGCGCCAGTGCAACAACAGCTCCCGTCGACATCGAGCCCTTGGTCGCGCCGTTCGCGCCGGGGTAGGTGCCAAATAAATGGTCGAAGGAACGGTTCTCCAACATGATGATCACAACGTGCTGGATGGGGGTTTGGCAGAGCGTTACCGTCGTAAGAAATAGAAAGCCCCCCAGCAGTAGAAGCTTTTGCATGGTTCCTCCGATGTGGCTCGAAAGCAGGTTCGATGATGGGTGGCGCGGCTTTACGTGCGGGTGGCCCGTTTCCCCTGCGGAAAGTATAGCTTAACTAGATTTTGAAGGCTGGGGTCAGGACATTCCCGAGCCCGCGGCACCCGGAGGGCGCGTTGTTAACACTTCTTCTCTTCGGAACGTCTATGATTTTGGTGCGAATGGCCTCGAGGTCAGGAGATCGAGATGACTTGCTCACGGCAGGTCTGGGACGACGGCCTGTGAGGGAGCTGGCTGCGCCTGAAGTCTCCGAAGACGTGATCCTGGTGGAGGCGGCACGAGATGGGGATAGAGCGGCATTCGGGCGCCTGTACGATCGGTACGCTCGCATGGTCCACGGAGTATTGCTGGCTAAGGTGCCGGTTAGCGAGGTGGATGACCTGGTTCAAGACGTCTTCATGATGGCGCTGCGGCGTTTGTCAACTCTGCGGGAGACCGGAAGCTTTGGAGCGTGGCTGGCAGCGATCGCCCGCAACCAGGCGAATGACTTCCACCGGCGATCGGTGCCGGAGGATCCACTGGCGGAAGACATGCCTGAAGAAGGTATTGAGGGCGGAAACACTGGCGGAATTCATCCGGACCCGGCCGTAGCAATTCTCGATGCGGTCACGAGCCTTCCGGATGCGTACCGGGAGACATTGATCCTGCGGCTGGTAGAAGGGATGACGGGTCCTGAGATCGCGGCACGCACTGGGATGACGCATGGATCTGTACGGGTCAACCTGCATCGCGGGATGCAGCAGCTCCGCGCGAAACTGAGCAGCACAGGCCCGGAACAGGAGAAGCAGTGATGGCTACGGGGAGTGACGGAATGGAAAACGAACCACGGGCAGGGAGTGATCAGTATTTGTGGGATGGCTCGGGGGAACCCGATCCCGAAATCGAGAGATTGGAAGCGTTGCTCAAGAAGTATCGACACGACCGCGCCGCGCCGTTGTTTCCCGAGATCGTCCGCAACCGACGATGGATGTTTTTTTCGCGGCACCTTCGATTGTTTCCGGTTCTGGCGACGGCCGCCGTGGGTATGGTGGCCATCGCGGTGGTCGCTTTTCTCGTGTACGGAGGCAAGACATCCCCGGTAACGGTAGCGGGTTGGGATGTATCTCGGGTGGCAGGAACACCCCGAATCGGACTCGAGGCCATCAGCGGGAAAGACGGGGCGGGCCGTCTCGGAGTCGGCCAAATCCTCGAAACCGACCACCAGTCGCGGGCCAGCCTTAAGGCTGATGACGTCGGACAGATCGAGGTGGATCCGGGCACACGTCTGCGTCTGCTGACGATGGGTGCTGGTTTGAAGCGGATTGCCCTGGACCGCGGAACGATTCATACGTATATCTGGGCGCCGGCGGGGCAGTTCGTGGTGGACACGCCGTCGGCGATGACAGTGGATCTGGGTTGCGCGTACACGCTGCAGGTGGATGATTCGGGCGCTGGGTTGGTGCGTACCTCGATGGGGTGGGTTGGATTCAAGCTGAATGGCCACGAGTCCTTCATTCCAGCGGGCGCGGCCTGCGCGACGCGGCCGAAGGTGGGTCCGGGCACACCGTACTTCGAGGACGCATCTTCGGAGTTGCGTGCCGCTTTGGCGAGATTCGATTTTGAGGACAGTACGCCGCAGCAACGCGCGCGGGATTTGGCGATTGTGATCGGCGCAGCGCGTAAACGCGATGCACTGACGCTCTGGCATCTGCTGGCACGTGTCGATGAGGGGTGGCGGATGCCGGTCTACGATCGGTTGCGGGAACTCGCGCCTCCTCCGGCTGGTGTCACGCAGGAAGGAATCCTGCATCTTGATCAGGCGATACTTGATTTGTGGTGGAACGCGCTTGGGTTTGACGATATCTCGGTGTGGCGACATTGGGAGCGTACATGGTCGAGAACGTCGGCAACGGTTCCCGAAAAGTAAGGTGGGAAGACATCTCTTCGTAATTCCGATTTCCATCCGGATATTTCGCACAGCCGGTTAACAGTTCACTCTCCGCTGGCGTCTCTTGGAACGTGGGGTCAAATCAGCGAAACATGGAGATTCTCGACATGAATTCACATGCATTGGTACGCCTAGCGATCAGCATTGGGGCAACGCTGACTCTATTCACAACCTCCGCACACGCGGGACCGCCTCTTATTTGTCATGCGATTGAAATCGGGCAGGCGAAGTCGCTGCCCTGGGTTGATTGGAACCAGAAGGGGAGTGGCGGCTATGACGTGAAGAACCTTACTCGGGATACACTGGCCATCCTCGACGCGAAGGCGCCGGTGCTGGTTCGAATGGAAACCCTGCGGCGCGCCACGCTCTATGCTCGCCAGGATCCGCATATTGCGAAAGAGTTGCTGACGCGGCTGCACGCGCGTGCAGCTAGCTCCGATGCCGCCGGACACCCCGACGCTCTAGCGTGGTTTGATGCGGGGTACCTGATCGAGACCTACAGGCAATGGATCGGCAAAGGCGAGCCAAATCCTGCGAACGGTCTTGACGGATATGGCCTGATCAAGAAGGCCATCGGCTTGCGCGGGCAAGATCCGGAGATGGAATTCGCGGCGGCGCTGGTCACGCTTACGGGTCCCGAGAGCGACCACCGGGAGCACGCGCGGAAGGCGATGGCGGGCGCGAAGAACAATCCTCTTCTCGCTCAAAACCTGGCTTCCAATTTCCATCGTCAGACGATCTCCGAACTCCTGACCAAACCGTCAGCAGACTGGATTTGAAAAATGAACTCGCGGATCAAGACGTTGCTCTCGGTTTCGGAAAAACTCTGGCTTCCTCGTTTGCTGGTTCTTGGACTGGTGGCCTGGGGCTGCGCGGCTGGGCTCATCGCCGACGAGCAGCACGCTTCCCCTGACCTGACGGTGCACGAGTGGGGGACGTTCACCGCGATTGCCGGCAAAGGTGGTCGCGCGGTGGAATGGACACCCTCCACGGGGGCGAGCGATCTGCCCGGCTTCGTGGAGCATCTCGGCGACGCAAACCTCAAACCCGGGCTGCGCGGCACAATTCGCATGGAGACTCCGGTGCTGTACTTTTATTCTCCACGCGACGTAAGGGTATCGGTGAGGGTGGCCTTCTCCAAGGGAATCCTCACCGAGTGGTATCCCCGGGCGACTCGTGTTCAACCGGGCGGGAGATTGCGCAATGCCGACTTGAACCAATTGCCTAGGAACGGAAGCATCACGTGGAACGACGTCGCGGTCTCTCCGACTGGGAGTGGGGAGTTCCCGCGCGAGTCTGCGGCGAGTCGCTACTATGCTGCCCGCGAAACCTCTTCCGCGACGCTACGCGTCAATACAAGTTCCGGTGACCAGCAGGAGAAATTTCTCTTCTACCGAGGGGTCTCGGCCGCTGGTTTGCCGCTGTCCGCCAAGTTGGCCCCTGATGGCAAACTCGTGGTCAGGAATTTGAGCCAAGGAGAAGTTCCTGCCGTCATTCTTTTCGAGCGCCGGGGTGAACGAGTCGGCTATCGGTTGGTGGGCGCACTGACGGATGGAACTGTGCTTGATCCACCGGCGTTGAACGGAAGCGTGAATGGGCTCTGCGGCGATCTGGAGGGGATAATGGTCGCTCAAGGTCTCTATGCAGACGAGGCGCATGCCATGGTGGAGACTTGGCAGGACTCCTGGTTCGAGGAAGGCAGCCGCCTGATCTACATTGTGCCGCGGGGATTCATCGACAACATTTTGCCACTCACTATCAATCCCGCACCGGGACAGATTACGCGGGTTTTTGTCGGCCGGCTGGAAATCGTTACACTCGCTACCGCACGGGCGGTCGCGACTGCCGTGGCCTCTAGTGATCAGGCTACGTTGAATAAATATGGACGGTTTCTGGAGCCGATCCTCCGGACGTCGGGCCGGACGGAATCAAGGGAATAAGAAGTGGGAGTAACCGGGCCTTTCGATGGAAGAAAGGATTCGTCGCATGGCGGATGAGGACGTGTACTAACGGTAAAGTGGAAAACCGCGCCGCGCTGTTGCCTTAGTTGGTGCGCACACGGGCACGGGAATCGGAGTAGTTACAAGTGGGACGCTTGGGCTTCGAGAACGACTGCCAACGATCTTTACCACAGAGGACACAGAGGAACACAGGGTAGGCGTGGTGCTGGACTAACGGGGCACCTGTCGTTTCACTTCCTTTGCCTCAGGATTTGGGGTGGCAGGCCGGGACCCCTCGAGCATCGTTGGAGACGGCACAGCCTTGTTCCATGACCTGTTGGAGCAGTCGGCGAGCACGGTGGAGACGGATCTTGACGGTGAACAGGCTCACCCCCAGGAGGCTGGCAATCTCGCGGGCGGTGAGACCGTGGGCTTCGTGCAACAAGATGACAGCGCGATAGTGATCTGGCAGGTAGTCGAGGCAGCGCTGCACGCACGCGCTCGTTTCCTTGCGCTCGACCATCTCGAGCGCAGAGGGCGACGCGGACACCGCCGAAGCCAATTGGCCAGCGCAATCCTCAGATTCCGCGTTCGGATGGCTCTTGCGTTGGCGCAGACGATCGAGCGCCGCGTGCGTGGCGATGCGGTAGAGCCAACCCCGAACGGCGTCGGGATCGCGCAAAGAATCGCCGCGACTATGAGCGCGGAGGAAGCTCTCCTGGGTCAAGTCCTCGGCCTCCGCGGGATTTCTTACGAGGCGAAGGAGATAGCGGTAGATCCGATCGTGGTAAGCCTCAAAGAGCTGGGCCACGTCCAAGGTTTTGACCGCTGGCGCCATTGTGCTATTTTCAGCTTCCACTGCGGAGAAATCCACGACAGCAATCACTGTTCCCTGTGACTCACCCGCTGGGCGCGTGTATTCCTTATCGGCCTCCCGAATGGTGCGGAGCGAGAGATTCGGTTGTGCCCGGCTTGGCTCGCATCTGTTTCATCCACTCTTCACAGTCGCACACAGGCTGCCTCGGATTTGCTGCCGAACGTGCAGTCGAGATATCGAATGGTATATACAGGGCGCAGAACCTGACCACACCGGTCAACAAGACCAGCAAGCCGACTACGGCAACGATCACTCCCAGACTGCTTTCCCCGATCAAGAGGAAGAGTCCACCGCAAAAGAGAATTGTGCCGACCACCAGTCGAACAACCCGGTCTACACCACCTACATTGCGACGCAACATGACTTCATCTCCTTTCCGTCACTCCCTTGCCGTCCGGGCCGGAGCCCAAATCAGGTGATCTCTACCGACAGTCCACCGACGAAGCGGGCAGCGAGGTTATAGAGAAGTGCGCTGACGACTGCGGCGATGCCGCCGATAAGGCCATAGAAGATTGGGCATACGAACACTGCTAGCAGGCCCAGGGACCCGGCCCAGGACATAGGCGCATGAGGGCCAAACGAGATTCCGGCCAGTGCGATTGCACCGCAGAACACACCCGCAACCAATCCCAGCAGGGCGTACACCGCCAGCCCTACCTTGAAGGCGGAAGCTGGGTCAATACGCTTGAGGACCGCCATATTCGTACCTCCTTCGAGCCGAAGCCCAGATCAATACATCTCCAGGACGAAAGCGGAGGCGAAAAGGATACGGGCGTGATGGGGAGAGGTTCGCTGGGGCAAAGCCGCACGCGAGGCTGGGCTACGGCACCCAGGTGCGGAAGCGAGGCGGTGTTCTACTTCTTCTGGCTTACCTGTGCGGTCTTCGCCGGAAGCTGGAAGTCGACACCACGGTCGTCGTTGGCTTTCTGTGTGGCCGGGACATCGAGGTCGGCGAGCAGAATCTTGCGGGAGCGGCCGTCGCCGAAGTCGAAGATGGTATTCCCGACGATGGCGTAATTCTGCACTTCGGACTTGTGGCCGTCCTTGAAGACAAGGACGGTCGTGGGTTGGGCTACCACCGGCTCAGGCTCGGCAGGAACTGGAGGACCGGCGGCGGCTTTCGGTGCATGCTCAGGGGGCGCCTGACGAGGTGCGGCAGCATCGTGGTGCCAGGGGCCGCGGTCATAGACTACGGGCACGCCGCGCGAGTAGGTGTTATCGACGTCGACCGACTCGTCGTCGCCCGTGTCTTGGTCGTTGTAGGCCACCGGATAGGGAAGGGCGTAAGGAACGTACACCGGCATGCTCATGCCAATCGGGAAGCGGTGGTGATGCTGTCCCCGCTGCTCGCCGAATCCGGGAGCGTTGTCATGACCGCGGTGGCCACCAAATCCCTGAGAATTGTTGAACAAGAACTGACCGAAGCAACAGTCGAAACCATTCCCGTAGCCGTTGGGCCCGAGTGACGTGACGCTGGCGGGTACGCCTGGGGCCGGGTTGTTGCTTCCTCCGAAGCCAAAGGATGTGACGGAGGGCGGAGTGCCGTGAATCTGGGCTTGCACGGATGCGAAACCAATCAGCAGCAGTACCGCAGACCAGGACAGCAGCAAGGTACGAATCCGGGCGCGCATGGGAGCCTCCCACCTGCTTAGGTTACAGAACTTTCAGGCCTACTATTATAGAGCTTCTTATGGTCCTGAAAGTTGCACAGAAAAACCTTGCGCATGAGCAAAGATGCGGTTAGGCCGCAGTGCTGGGGGTCCGGGAGGCGATCCGGCTGAGTTCCAGAACGCGGTGGCGCACATAGCCGTCCTCGGTCAGATGGGCCGAAGCAGTGTGCATGCGACCTGCGGCAACCATCTGGTCGGGGCCTCTGCGCTCGAAGAAGCTAACATCGAATTCCCGGCAGAAATCGCACGGGCGACTGGAGTGGGTGTCGAGGCGGATGGTGACGGCTGGATTGATGTGTTCCATGAAAGGGCGTTCCTTCGTTGGAGTGAATACGGTCTCGCCCGGGTCGTGCAGCGAAAAATGGAAATTAAGAAGAACCAAGTCTTTCGGGCAGCGCCTGTTTTACTACACCCGACTGGGCGGCGCAAGGCGGGAGCTGTGGATAATTCGAGACTGCCACTCAAACGCTTGACAACACTCAGTTAAGTCCATGTTTCTTCGGCTGCCCCAGCGGCGCAACCATCCCTTTGGTCGCCCGCAGATAGTCCGCTGGCGCGATCAGAATCTGCAAGCCTCGGAGTCCGGCCGAGACCGACACTACATCGAACAACTCGATTGTCTCGTCCACATAAACCGGAAAGTCGCGCTTGGCCCCGAGCGCGGTCACGCCGCCGCGGATGTATCCCGTCAGGGATTGCAGATCTTTCAGCGGCACGAGCTGAGTCTTTCGGTCCCCGGAGGCGGCGGCCAGCGCCTTCAGGTCCAATTCCTGATCTCCGGGAATCACGGCCATCGCAAGACCATTGCGGTCCCCGCGCGCCACCAGGGTCTTGAAAACCTGTTCGGCCGGCAGTCCGACCTTGGCGGCCACCGTTTCCGCAGTCAGGTCGTCCGGGTCCACCTCATATTCACGCAACTCGTAGCGAATGCCTAACTGGTCGAGCAGGCGAGCCGCATTCGTCTTCTGAACCACAATCAAGATCTTAAGCCACAGTTGCTCCGGAAGCCCAAGCCGGGACCCTAATGCCCGGTGTATAGTGTCCCTTTCCTTCTTCCAAGGAGGCCCCCAGGTGCGTCTTCTCTTGAACTGGGTGTTGAGCGCACTCGCTGTTTGGATCGTGTCGAAGGTCGTGCCGGGCATCAGCGTGAGCGGCCCCGTGGCTGCCCTGATTGCCGCGCTTGCCATCGGCTTCATCAACGCGACCGTCGGATTTCTGTTGAAGGTCCTCACTTTCCCGTTGACCTTGCTGACTCTGGGCCTGTTCTGGTTCATCATCAACGCGGCCATGTTGAAACTGGCGTCCGCGCTGGTGCCGGGATTCGAGGTGCACGGCTTCGGCGCGGCTCTGCTGGGAGCGATCCTGCTGAGCTTGGTCAGCTCGCTCCTGCAATGGCTAGTCATGCCGAGCCGCAAAACGCATTGAGACAGGCGATTCGCTTGACTTGCCGGCAAGTGCAACCTACCATTTGCCCCGCTCGAAAAATCCCATGTTCAGCCAAATTCAAAACCGAAGGGAATACCTTATGCGAAGCAAGCCTGTAGTCGCCCTTGTCGTTTTCTTTTGCGTGCTGGCAATGTCCGACGCCGCTCTGGCTCAGCAGGCAACCGTCCTGCGCGTGGTGGTCGTGAAGACGGACAATGTTGCAGCTTATGTTCAGGAGATCGAACAGGGCAAGCAACTGATGAAAACGATGGGGCTCCAGGGGCAAGTGCGGGTATGGCAGGCAAGATTTGCCGGCCCAGAGGCAGGGGCCGTGGTGGTGAGTATCGAATATCCGAACATGGCTGCATTCGCCTCCGATGACGCCAAGGCGCATGCCAGCAGCGACTACCAGAACTGGTTGAAGGGCCTCGACAAACTCAAGGAAGATCGTGTCGGACAGCCTGTACGGTGAATGGTAGAGGCTTCTTCCGGGGGCGGGGGCCGCGCCCCCAAGTTCGCCCGTTTGACCTCTTCTGAAGCTGTGCCCTTTGACGACCCCACCGCCCACCGGGAAAGGTTCAGTGAGTGGTTGGAACGCTGGCAAACGCAATCCCGCGCTTGCGATTGATTCGGCAGATCACGTCCTCTAGCACTTTGGGCAACAGGTTCTCGCCGTTCACCATCAGGGAATTCTTTTCCAGGTATTCCTCGGCGCCCGCCTCCATCAGTTTCTCGCGATTCTTGCTGTAGAGGGCGCTCAACACGACCACGGGGATTCGGGAAGTCGCCGGCATACTCCTCAAATACTCCAGCACTTCGAGCCCGCCCATCTTCGGCAATAGTAGATCCAACAGAGTCAGGTCCGGATGTTGCTCGCGGGCTAACTGCAACGCCGATTCGCTGTCCTCCGCGCAGATCATCTCATATCCGGCTTTGATCAAAGCACGCTCGTTCCCCAACCGAATGACCCGACTATCCTCGACCAAGAGAATTTTCACGGCTCCACCATCTCTGTTTTTCCATCGGCAGGGCCGGGAAAAGAATTAGCCTGAGAGTTTCACAACCGGGCGGAAAGGCATTCGGGTCTGCGAATCAATCAATACAGGGTTTCAGCGGCCAATTGGGTGTCTGGCAGCGTCGGGGGTGGGCGGAGGTGACTCCTAGGTTTTGCTGTGAGCCTCTTTGCGGAGCGTTGCGTAGACGTGCCGCACTTGCAGTTCGGTTGCCTCGATCAAACCTGAATTGTCGATCACAAAGTCGGCCACCTTGACTTTCTCTTCGTCGGGAATCTGCGCGGCCATGCGCCGGGTGACCTCCGCCCGCGCGGCCTCTGGTGAGATATTCTGCCTCCGGGCAAAGCGCTCCACTCGCTGCTCGGGGCGGCAAGTGACGACGATGAGGTAGTCGAAACGCTCGACAGCCCCGGCTTCCAGGATCAGGGCAGCCTCCACGATCGCGACCGCTTTCGGGTCGTCCTTCCCGATATCCTCCATCCATTCGTTCTCATGCCGGACTACGGCGGGATGGACGAGGGCGTTGAGTTCCTTCACGCGCGGAGGTTTCCCGCTCGCCGGATTGCCAAACGCTTCCTCCGCCAGTTTCGGTCGATTGATGGTTCCGTCAGGATTGAGAATCCCAGGCCCGAAGCGGCGTACGACTTCCTCATACACGGGTCGCTTTGGTTGCATCAGCCACTGCGCCACCAGGTCCGCCTGGATCAGGTGCGCGCCCAGCTTGACGAACATCTCACCGACCACGGATTTGCCGCTGGCAATCCCGCCCGTAAGGCCGATCTTTAGCAACGGGAGGTCACCCCGCGCCGGAGCTTCGCTGCTTTCACCGTGTTGGCCATCAGCATCGCGATCGTGAGTGGTCCCACTCCACCGGGCACCGGCGTGATCGCTCCTGCAACTTCAGCCACTTCGGGATGGACGTCACCTACCAGTGTCGAACCCTTGGTCAGAAAAGTCTCTTCGCGCTTTTTGTTTCCGGCAAAGAAGCGCTCGAACTCCGTCTGGTCGGTGACTTTGTTGATGCCGACGTCGATCACGGTCGCGCCCGGCTTCACATAATCGCGCGTCACGATCCCGGCGCGTCCAATGGCGGCCACCAGAATGTCGGCCCGCCGACAAACCCCCGGCAGGTCGCGCGTCTTCGAGTGACAGACGGTGACGGTAGCATTCTGATTCAGCAGCAGCATGGCCACCGGCTTCCCGACAATGTCGCTCCGGCCCACCACCACCGCCTCCTGCCCCGCCACCGGCACACCTCCGCGTTTGAGGATTTCCATGACTCCGGCGGGCGTGCAGGGGACCAGGCCGGGACGCTGGGTTGAGAGGTATCCCACATTCATGGGGTGAAAACCATCTACATCCTTGGCGGGATCGACCGCCAGCAAGACCTTCTTTGCGTCGACGTGGGAAGGCAGGGGCAACTGGACCAGGATGCCATCGATTTCATCGCGGCGGTTCAAGCCCGCGATCAGTGCCAGCAATTCTTCGGTGGTCGCGGTTTCGGAGGGGGTGTGCTTTTCACTGTAGAGGCCAACCTCTTCCGAACTTTTGACCTTGCCGCGCACATACACTTCCGAAGCCGGATTTGTGCCCACCAACACCACCGCCAGCCCCGGTCGGAAACCGCTCGCCGTCAGCCCTCTCGCTTCCGCCGCCACTTCGACCCGAATTTCGGCGGCCATCTTGTTGCCATCAAGAATTCTGGCGGTCATTACACCTCGCTCGTTGGGAAGAAATGCGATTCTATCGCAGATGAGGCGGCATGTTTCTGCGCGGATTCGGCGCTACAATGGAGTCGCTATGATTTCTCAGGATCTTCTCGACATCCTCGTGTGTCCGGTTTGCAAGAAGCCGATGGTCCTGAAAGAAAACGGGGATAGTTTGAAGTGCGGCGTCTGCCGCCGCGTCTATCCCATTCAGGACGACATTCCGATCCTGCTGATCGACGCCGCTACGATTGACGCGGCATAAGACGCTGCCGGAACGACACTAAGTGTCATTTTGGCAACAGAGCGCGTTATCCTGTCTGGACTCCCGAGCTGACGATTCTCCCGCAACTCCTTGTATTTCCTCGTGTTTCAACTGTTGGAGGTTCTAGAGTTCCGTGGGCTCTGGCGCACCAAAGTTACGGCATTCTAATTGCATGCAACGTATCAGGTTGCCGATGAGTCTAATTGAACAAGTGAGTAACGGTCGGAGGTGAAACGGCCATGAAAGACAAAGACAGATTTACGGTGACAGAGTTATGTGCCTTGCGAAACGACCTCTTGCAGGGCGGAATGATCGATTCTCGGGACGCAGCCGAGCTCCTGCAGGTTTTTCTGATGGGGCGCGGTTACGGCGTTTCTCAAGAGGCTGCACTCGATGCCGCCGGCAGGGTGGAAATATCCGGTTGCTCTCTGCCCGTCCTGGAACGCGAACTCGAAGGGCTTGCGCTGGTCATGTAAGTTTTGCAGTCACGAGGTTCAAGGGAACCTGATCCGGGCTTAACTGAGCACTTGGACAGTTTCTCAACACGAAGAGCCGGGCCGAACAGCCCGGCTTTTCTCTTTGTTGTCTCCCCCTGCCTTTCCTGCATCTCTGTCGGATTACGTTGGTTGCCGCACTTTCCGGCTCTGCATCCGGGCGCGTAGCTCGGCCGACAATGTCCACTATGGACCGCTCCAGCAAACTCGGTATTACCCTTGTCTTCGTCTTTGCGATGCCCGATCACGACCAAAATTACCGCGCAGCAGGACGGCGCTACCGGCACTCCCTATTACGACATTCAAATGGTCCTGCGTAGCCTCCCGATGAGCGTCACGCTCGGTCGCACGCTCCATAACAAACACGAAACCGACTGACTGGTGGAAGAGATGTGCCGCTTGGCAGGGGGGCAACCCAAGTCCATGAGCGCGGGCGCATCGTAATGCCGTGC
>Ga0209698_10001221_pt1 | contig 29818 bp, 21 predicted proteins | sample LitLauG_LLR_2012_FD_187203 | JGI IMG/M metagenome (GOLD analysis project Ga0209698, IMG submission 187203) | Freshwater sediment microbial communities from Pennsylvania, USA - Little Laurel Run_MetaG_LLR_2012 (SPAdes) (version 2) | ecosystem: Environmental > Aquatic > Freshwater > Creek >... | reverse complement strand
GTCCTGCGCAGTAACCGAAGCTTTCGATCTGAGCCACGTCGACACGGGGGGCTTCTTCCTGAATCATCCAAATAAGAAGTGGCAAAGCGCCTGTTGAGCGCTTTGCCACGGTTGACCCGGTTATCCGGAAAGCGATTCCGGGAAAGCAGTCAGCACCCGTTTAGAGGTGAACCATCAGAGCGAAGGTCCAGCGGCGTTCCTGCTTGCGCAGGTCCGGCGCCCAGATTCCGCCGTTACCGGTGCAATTGTTACTTGCGAGCAGCGAGCCGTCGTTGCAAACCAGGCTTCCCGGCGAGCCATTGTTACCACCGGGAGGCGTCATACCGCCGGAACCGCTGAAGTACGGGACGTTGCTGCCGCGCTGGGTGAATTCAGCGCGCCAGGTAACAAACTGCGTGGGCATCCAGTCGAAAGTCACCTGGTAGTCATACCCGGCGAACTTCTGACCCGGATTTTCCGTGAAATACGGAGTGCCTGTGGTGGCCGTGGCGCCGTTGACCGGCGGCAGCAGCACAAGGTAGCGGCCCGGATTGCTCATAAAGCCGCCGCCGACAGTGATGCCGAACTTGTCGTGGTTGAACCACCAGCGGTTGTAAAACATAGCGCCGATGAAGTTCTGCTCGGAAGCGCCGTTTTTCGCGCTCGTGCAGTTCACTTTGGCGCCGGGCGCGTTGATGTTATTAACGTAGGTGCCGCCGCCGGTTTCGCAACCGATGTCGAAGGTGAGCGAGAACGCCATCCGGTGCATCATTTTGTTCGGATTCTCGTAATACTTCCACTCCATCGAATCGTCTTCATGAAGGCGGGTGCGGTGGGTGCCGAGCGTATCCTGGCCCAGCGCGTACGTATTCCAGACGAAGTCGAGGTTTTCGGTCGGGCGCCACAGGATCTGGCCACCCACGCCGGGCTTGCCGTTAAATTTGCCGTAGGACTGCCAGCCATTGATGATCCAGGGTTCGATCTTCAGCTTGTTCGTCGGGAACCACTGACCGCGGAACCCAGTGAAAAACCAAGGCGTGTTCGACGAAACGTAGGACGGCTGATAGCCCCAGTTATCGAAGCTGTAGTAGCTGTACAGGCCAATGAACGACATGAAGATACCGGCCTGAATGTTCAGCCCGTGCTGCACGTCCATGTGGTAGCCAGCGTAGCCTTCGGTGAGGTACCGGTAGGCGTTGGCGAGATCCCACTGACCGTTAAGGCCGGCGTTGCTGGCATCGTTGCGTGGAACTGCAGTCGCGGTGGCGCCGAACTGGGTGAGCACGCGCATCTGCATGTGATCCCAGTGGAAGTCGCCGCCGACATTGAGCTGCTGGAGCACGACTTCACCGGTCCGCTCACCTTCGGTGGTGCCGCCGAGGGTGTGATCGATCGGGTGACTTAAGTCGTAAATGTAGTTGGTATCGGTGCGGATTTCCGGCGAGAAGTACTTGCCGTCCAGCACCGAGTCGTGGTTGCGCGAAACCGCGTTCATCCAGGTGAAGTCGCCATAAGCGAACGGCGTCTGGAGGTCGACAGGCGGCGCGGCGGGAGGCGCGGCGGGCGCTCCGCCGGCTGTCGGCGGCGCCTGGGGATCGGGCACTGGCGCATCGGCCGTGGGCGACTTGTCAAAGGCGCTGGCGGGCGGCGTCAATGAAGCCGTCGTCACCGGCGTCGTATCCTGCCGTTTCGGCGTTCCGCCGATGGGAAGGAGTTCCCGTCCCAGGCGGCGCAGGAAATTCGGCGACGGCTGGATCAGGTTGGCTGAAGCAGTCGTAACCGGCGCAGGAGCGGGAACCGCGGCAACTGCTACGGGCGGGGCGGCCGAGGCCGATGCAACTGCGACCGGAGCCGAAGGTGACGGAGTAACCGACGAAATCACAGCAGGAGCAGCCAACGTGCCCGTTGCCGAGATATCGGCTCTCGTGGCGCGCCCGGCAGTCACTTCCACCGATGCAATGACTACGTCACCAAACTTCTCCGTCTGCCCCACCAGTTTGTAAGTTCCGGGAACCACATCGGCGAAGGAATAAATCCCGTCGCTCCCGGAGAAGGTTGTCCGGATTGCGTTGCCGTCCACTTTGGTCGCCGTGATCATTGCGCCGCCAATTGGCGCTTTTCCCGGATCCCGGACGATTCCCGCAATCGTTCCGAATGTTGTCTGCGCTTGCATTGCGGCTGCTGAGAGCAACAAGGCTGCCGACAATAAAGACGTTCGTTTTGTCATAAGCTAAGGTCCACCGTGGAGTTGAGTGTAGGATTCACATAATGAGGAAAGCATATGTTTTCCGTGACAAATCTACTGGCGACCGCATCATAGTTTCGATGAGTTCCATAGAAAGATTTCATCGGGCGGAATTTTTACAGGAGTTGGAATTTACCGGTAAGGCGATGTTTCTAAAAGCCATAGATTTTTTCTGGAAGTCAGCGCAGCGCAGACATGCGTGCCTTCCCGTGAACCCGGCAACCATCAGGAAAATATGAGGATCAATGGACGAAATCGGTCACTCTTGCCGCTGTTCTAGTAGAACCAAATCACGTCGCCGGCAAGAACCAGCTGATTTTGTTTGGTGCCGTTATCGTAGGCAGGGTTCGTGTAAGCGCGCTCGAACCGCACTTCCGGCCGGAAACAAATCGTCGATCCGATCCAGTGGTTCCACGACACAGTGTGCTCGGTGTACTTGTTCTTGAATCCGGTACGCTGACCCTTGATGTCGTCGAAGTACTCGTTGCGGATCGACAGCGTGTCTTTCTTGCCGATCTGCCTCTCGAGGTAGTTCAGGATTGCCCATTCGGGGGCGAAACAGGTCTGCTCCCCAGGGGCGCACCAGGCGCCGTTGGCCCCGTTTTCCACGGGCAACGACCCGAATATACTGGGCACCTTCTTTTCATATTGATACCAGGACTCAGTATCGAAGTGCCATTTCGAATTGATCTTGTGATACCAGGTCAGGTAGTACGCACCGAGGTTGTTGTAGGCGTATTTGTTGGCGTTGATTGAATTGGCGCACGCGTAGAGGTTGTCGCCGCCGTTGCTGAACGTATAGCTCAGGCACAGTGTGCCGGTGACCCTCGCGTCTTTAGTCCAGACCGCTGCATCGCAACCCGCCGAAATCCCCGCCTGCACCATCCAGCGCTGGGTCAGCTTCGTGGTCGTGACAATGCCTTCCTGCGTGTAACAGTCGTAAACGTAGGTCAGCGAATGGCCATAGGTGTAGTTGTTCGGTGCCAGCTGCGCTTCAATATCCGGCAGAGACACATACCGGCCAATCCGCACGTTCATCCCCTGCGCCACTTTCGGGAAATAGACATCGACATAAGCCATAACCGGGTCGAACCCTTCCGTCTGGTTCTTCCCCAGCAGTTGATTGCTGAAAATCCCTTTTGCCGTCGTGAACCGGTAATCTTCGCCGTAGATCCCGGTAAAGCGGAAGCCCCAGTCGATGTGGTCGGTCTGCACCGTGTCCGGCACGCGCTCCACGTACACCACCGCCTGATCCATCTGGAGCGAATTCGATTTCACATAGTACGCCGCCGGCGAATTGGCAAATCCGGGTTTATTGGAACTGCTGATGTTGAAACCCGGGTCGAGCCACCCGTAAATCTGTACTTTGCTCTTCTGCCACGCCTCGCCCTTCGGCCCGTTATAGAGCGCCGTCATTAAAGGAAGCTGTGTCATGTTCGGCTGCCCGATCACTGGCGATCCGCCGTAGGGCCACACGGTAAACGGCCAGGGCGGGTTCGACTCCGGCGCAGGATAACCGCGAAAAACCGGATCCGGCCCGGCTGGCGCGCGGTCGTGCCAGTCGTCGGCATAGGCTTTGGCGAAACGCTTCCAGAAACCGCCCGGCGCTACATTCGTCTCGGAAATACCAGAACCGGCGATCATCGTGATGTCCGCCATGTCCACGATCTGGCCCGCCGCCACCATCACCGAAGACACCGTGTAGTCAAGATAACCCGTCTTCTGCGCCGTCACCGAATAGCGTCCGGCGGGGACGTTCCGGATCGTATAAGCGCCGTCGGCCTCTGACGTGGCCATGCGCGTCGATCCGGTGTCCAGATTAGTAGCGGTGACGGTAGCGCCGGTGATCGGTGCCTTCGTCTGTTCTCTTACGACGCCACCGATCGATGCGGTCCTGATCCCTTCAACTCCTGCCACGGATTGGGCGTCCAACGGGCTGGCGGTCAGGGCCAAGACTGAAATCAGGGACAGAAATAGGGCTGGGCGTACAATCACGTTGACCCGAGTTTAGGGGTCAGCAAATGAGGGCCGCATAATTCCTGGCTCAGGAAACTAATGAGAGTCCGATGATAATTTCAATCTGAAGGATAGAAAATCTTCATCGGTAAGGCTTCAGGAAGTGCTGAAGACTGTCCTTATATCAAACAAGTGACTCGATATCAGTAATTTACAGCCAGCCATCTTTACGGTCGTCGTAACGGCTTCTCAGTATAAATGTTCCATCAGGAGCGGGGTCTGAGGGAGTGGAATGTAGAGTCGAACGTACCTGTCCAGGTAATCTCCAGGACAAACACTTCAGGAAACGCTAAGGAACTCTTCACGCGAAACCCCGCCGGACCGCCACCATCGATGAGCGGATGCCGCACTACATCGAGACGCCCGCGGCCACTCGTCAGGTGTATCTGAAAACCGTCTGGATTGGGCGGCAGAATCCCCGTACATTCAAACCGCCGCCAGCCAAGCGGTTCACCGGTCAGACTCCGCAAACTCGCTGTTGGCCCGAGGACATCGATTTCGGCGGATCCGTTCAGGATAACCTCGAGGATGCACTTTCCGCCTGGTGAATCGGCGTCGCCGGTGATAGTTGCCTGCTTCAGCGTGGGCTGAGCGAAGGCTTGCGTAATAAATAAAAACAATGCAGCAGCTCGGACAGGGAAGCGTGCCATGCATCCTCCAGCGAAATGTGCCTACGGCATCAGTATACGACTTTCCCGGCCGAGTGGGCTGTTTGCGCCGGCATCATTTCCCTTACTTCTACTTCTACTTCCCGACGGCCGGGCGACTCGGCCGTACTTCCGACTGCGCCAGTTCTTTCGGGTCCAGCTCACCGCTCCTATCCTTATCTAAACGGTCGAATTCAGCCCCCATATACGCCAGAAATTCCTGCTTGGAAATTTTGCCGTTTTTGTTGGTGTCCATGAGGAGTATCAGTTGTTTGACTTCCTCTTCCGCAAGTGCAAGGGTCCGCTGTGGCCGCGGCGTGGCCCTGTCTGTCTTCTGCGCCACCGCAGTTCCGACGATAATCCCGGCGGCAGCCAAGGTCGTGATACAGACGACACGAATTGACGTACACTTCATGACTTCAGCTCCTTCTGCCCGCATTATAAATCTGTTTTTCCGAACCAGCGGGCAGGACGATTCTGCAATCCATCCTGCCCGGCCCGAAACGAACCCTCGCCGTCAGAGCTTCACCATGATGGAAAAACTCAACAGCGCCTGACCTTTACGAAGGTCCGGGAACCAGACGCCGCCATTTGCGCTACAGAGTCCCGGGACCAGGGTGGTCGACCCGGACGCACTGCCGTCGTTGCAGGCGTACTGCGCCGGAGCGCCGTTGTTGCCTCCAGGGGGCGTGATACCGCCGCGGCCCGACCAGTACGGCACATTGGTGTGACGATAGCCAAATTCGGTCCGGAAAGTAACGAACTGGCTTGGCATCCAGTCCAGCGTTGCGGTTCCGTCGTAGGCCTTCAAAGGTAACCCGGGACCTGACGGGAAGTACGGCGTGCCCGAGATGGCATCCGCCCCGTTGACCGGCAGCACCAGCGTCAGGTAACGGCCCGGATTGTTCATCTGGCCGCCGCCCAGCGTAAAGGCATACACATCTTTGTGCCACCACCAGCGGTTATATGCCATCCAACCGACAAACGATTGCTTCGGGCCGCCCTTACCCGTTATCGGGTCGTATGGCCCCTGCCCGCCGTGGCACGTCACTCCCTGGCCGGTCTCGCAGCCGAGGTCGCCCGTAAAGGTGAAGGCCATCTTGTCGACGCCGTTGCCGGCTTTTTGGTGATCGTAGTACTTAACTTCAATGCTGTCATCAGTGTGATAGCGCCCGCGATGGGGAAGGCCTATGTTGTCATTACCAACCGCGTACTGGTTGCCGATGATATCGAGCCAGGGCTTCGGAGTCCATTTAATCTGGCCTCCGTAGCCTAAGTGCCCGTTGAATTTGTTGTACGACTGCCAGCCATTGATGATCCACGGTTCAATCTTCAGGTGCTGCGTGGGGAAGTACTGAATCCGCAACCCGTTGAAAAACCATGGCGTATTCGAAGAAACATACGACGGCTGGTAGGCCCAGTTATCGAAGTTGTGGTAGCCGAACAAGCCGACGTACGACACGAATATACCAGCATCCACATTGAGTCCGTGCTGCACGTTGAAGTGGTATCCGCCATAGGCTTCCGACACGTACTTGTAGGCGCTGCGGACATCCCACTGTCCGACCGCCGGGCTCGAGTCATTGCGTACGGTCGTGGCGGAAAACATGCCAAACAGCATCAGGACCCTGCCGCGCATGTTGCCGGCGTGAAAATCTCCGCCAAGCGATAAGTCTTCGAGCTGGAATTCTCCGCTACGGAAGACTTCGCTCGATCCGCCCATCGAATGGTCTTTCGGCTGGTTAAAGTCGAGGCCGAAGAAGGTATCTGCCCGGAATTCTCCGCTTAAGTATTTGGAATCGAGCGGCGAGTCGTGCTGACGAGAGTTGCCGTTTAACCAGGACCAGTCCGAATCCGCAAACGGAGTGAGCAGATCGACAGGAGGGGTAGCGGCGGCGGCAGCGGCTTCCTGCGGTGCCTGCGCCGGGCCCGGACCCGGTATGGCGGCGGCGGGAAGAGCCAAGGGCTTGTCGAAGGCACTGGCCGGCGGAGCGCCGACTGAGGCAGTGGTCGCGCGTTCTTTTTGATCCTGCGCAGCGCTGGATTTTTCTGCCGCTTTGACCAATCTCCGCCAAAAATTGCCGGTCGCGACATTTGTCCCCGCGGAAGGCGCCGGAACGGTGTTCCCGGCAATAACAACCGGTGCCGGAGTGACCGGGCTCAGAGTCGGCCGGGCGGAAGTTGCGGGCGGCGTGGCAGGGGTTGCCGGAGTCAGAGAGGAGATGGTGGTGGGCGCGGAATCAGCTTTCGACGCAGGCGGCATCGTAATATCGGCTCGGGTTGCGTCGCCTGCGATCACCTGCAGGGAAGGTGCTGTGAAGTCAAGGTGCCCTGCTGCTTTCGCTTTAACGGTGTAAGCTCCAGGCGCAAGGTCAGGGAAAGAGTAGACGCCGTCGCTGGCGGAAATCGTACTGCGAATGGCACCGCCGTCGGCCTTGGCGGCAATCATCGTCGCGCCGGCAATCGGAATCGTCGCGGAGTCCCTGACGAGACCCACAATAGTTCCGTAAGACTGAGCATTCATCGCCCCCGCGGCGAACAACAGCGCGGTTGCAAGACTGAAAGGGAGTTTTGTCATAAATTTGGCCACCCGTTAACTGAATCGAATGTGCATAATCCGAGGCGTCCACCGAACCTCAGCCTTAGCCATCATTCCGGTACCGAGTGTAGAAACCGCGCTATCAAAAACTCATAAGTCTCATCTCAGGGCACTCCTCACGGACCACTGATTATTTCGATGGAGTAAATAGAAAAACTGCATTGCCTGTCGAGGTTCTGCTTCCTTGCTGGTTACCGGAGCAGTAGCATGTGCCGGCGGGAAATGGCCGGTACTCGCGGAACGGGAACACTGTCCAGTTCGGCGATGGCGTTGACGGCGCACGTCCCCCCGCCGGCGGCAGCATCACAGCAGCCTGCCGCAGCAGCGGCGGTCAGCATGCCGACGTATTGGTTCATGCCTGTTATGTCGATGCGTCGGCAACAGGGCGGTATGGCAAGATCATGCCATAGGCGATTTGTGGTGTGACCATTTCCTGCGCAAGTAGCGGTTCCAGTACATAAGGACGCCGGTGACGCAGAGGACAGGGATGGCGAGACCGAACGCAGCCCAGAGGATCCTGAAGCCGAGGCCCCAGAATGTGCCGAAATGCAGAGGGATTTGCAGCCAGAGGAGCCAGTCGCCGAAGCTTTGGTTCACGCCGTATTTCCAGATGGCGAGGCAGCGGCCGTCGTAGGGATCGAAGTAGAGGGTATCGGCGAATTCGGCGCCGCGTGTACCCGGCCGCTGCATGGAGACTTCGAGCGGCGAGCGGCGGCCGGCGGGGAATAAAATCTGGCGCAGCGATGTGCCGGGGTCGAGACGCACGGCTTCGTTGAGGACGGCTTGTAAGTCGGCGCGGGCGGGTTCGGCGGGCGGCTCGACGCGGATGGCCGGGGGGCGCGCCGAGACGATGGGCGAGATGCGCTCGATGAAGTCGGCGGATTCTTTCGGCCAGCCGAAGTAGACGCCGGACATGGCCCAGAAGGAGACGATGGCGAAGGTCCAGAAGCCAGCGGCGCGGTGGAGATCGAAGTTGACGCGGCGCCATGTGCGGGCGAAATCGACCGTGAGAGCGCGGGGCCAGCCTTTGATACCGGGCCACCAGACGACCATGCCGGTGAGATTCACGAGCAGCAGCAGGCCGGCGAGAAAGCCGTTGACTTTGCGGCCGGTGGCGCCGGAGAGCAGCGTCTCATGCAGATTGCGGACAACGCCGAGCCAGGCCCAGTTGGGCGGAAGGCGGCGCGGGATGGAGCCGAGGATGCGACCGGTAGCGGGATCGATCGCGACATTGGTGAGGCCGAAGTTTCTCCCGGCGCCCAGTACGACCGCGGAGTAGACGGGGCTGGAGCGCGTGGGGGCAGACAGAGAGATGATGCGGGCGCGGGGTGCGGCAGTGCGGACGCCTTCGAGCACAGCGGCGGGATCGAGCGGAGTGCCGGTGATCTTCGCGCCGTGCCAGGGATTAAGGCCGGCCATCGCTTCGAGTTCTTCGCGGAAAACCAGGAGCGAACCCGTAAGGCCGATGACGATGAGGTAGAGAGTGAGGATCAGACCGATCCAGAGGTGGAGCTGAAAATTGAACCGGCGGAACCAGACTCGCTGCGGACGCCGGATGAAATTCTGAAACACTGTGGTTCAGGGCTACTGCTGACGCGCGAACACCTGGACCATGCGGGTGGCGGTGGTTTGGCCCGGCGGCGTGGATTCCGAGGTCGACGTAAGCGTTTTGCCGTCGGCCGAAACAGTCATCGTTCCCGTGGCCGTTGGCTTATTCGGGCCCTGCAGCACGATTTTGTACTGCGCGGCGCCGGCCCTGGTGACTTTCACTGTGCCCATGGGCTTCCCGTTCGAACCGGTCACCTCCGCTTCCGCGCCATCCGGGCGCGCGATGTAACGTACTGCGACAAACTGGATGTTATTCAGCGGGACCGAGTAAGCGAATTCGAGCGCGGGGCCGGAGGCGACGACGCGGAGCAGCATCTCCTCGACGGGCGTCTTTTGGCCGTTTATCTGCTGACTTACCAATAGCCATCGGCCGAGCAGAGGTTCAGCCGCCCACGCAGAAGTGGCGGAAAGAATCAGGGCGAGGAAAAGAGTGCGAAGGGTCGTCAAAGTCATCTTTTACCTTCCGCCGTAGAGCTTCATTTCCTTGCCGGTGGCCAACACGATACTGCTGACGTGCAGGGCAGGAGCGCCGTTCTTCGAAGGATGGCCGGTGATGGTGATCTTGTCTCCGGCTTCGAGAGTGGTGACAGTCCACCCTTTGCGCGTCAGTTCGTTGGGGCTGCCGAACTCGCCCTGCCAGAGGCGAACCTGGCCCTTGTCATCCGTCACAGTAAATTCGACGACGCTGTGCGGATTGACGTAATGGAAATCCATGACCACGCCATAGAGCGTGACTTCGGCCATGGGATCGAAATCGGCCCAGCCATGATGCGCGCTGGCCGGATGCGGGATGACGAGCATCATTGCCAGTATCGCCAGTACGGCATGACACCTTGTTATCGCTGCTTGATTCATCGCAACTTCTCCTGTAACCCTCTGGTCATTTCGTTGCCACGGCGGGTCCGATATCGACCCAGCGATCAAGGTCGCGAACATACTGGCGGCCGTTCATCGAGTAAGTGGGAATGGTCACCACGACATATGCTTTACCGACTAATGGTTTGCCGGCCTGATCCTTTTCATCGCGCGCAGTGGCGATGACCCAGACATCGAAGTTATTGCCGGGGCTGGTTGGCGCGGGGACCAGAAGGCCGGCGGGAGTTACGGTGCCGACGAAATCCGCATTGCTGCCGGGCGCCGAATGGAAGACTTCCAGTGCCCAGGTGACGTCGACTGGGCCGAGCGGTATGTCGTCCGCGGTATGGGCCCTGCCGTCAGGACCGCGCTGGTAGCCGATGGCGTCAAATGGCTGATAGCCGCGAGGGTGCGTGCGGTCGCCGAAGGATGCCATGGCGGAATCGGGGGTCAGGCGCAGATAGTCGATGCGATCGTAAACGGCGATGGCACCGGAAAGAGTTGAGCCGCCGAGAGCGATATCGCGTCTTCCGGGTTGTGCGTCGGCTGCAACATCGACCTCCGCAACTAAGTCGCCGGCAGAGGAGGAGACTATCGAGCGAAGCAAGATGCCTGGGCCGAAGGTCAGATCCGCGGGCCTCAACTTAGCAGGAAGATTGTCACCAAGAATCCGAATGTGGTTTCCGTGCGAGCCGATCTTCAGAGAGAGCTTGTCGACAGCAGTCAGCGACGGGCCGGCAGCGGGCCGCTGCAGATGAACGTCGAAGCCGAATTCCTGGTACTGGCCCCAGAACCAGCGTCCTTCGGCAGTTGAGTGGTCGGGCGCGACCCACAGGACTTCGCGCGCATCGCTGGCCGGATTATCGGGCACCGGCTCACCGGTCGCGCGGCCGGAGGAACGTCCGCGCCAGGCGGAGTCTCCATAGATCGCAACGTGCCCCGTGCGCTGGACGCGCGAACCATCGGCGATGGATATCAGAGTGACGCGCGTGTCGAATTCACCTTCGCCGGCGGGGGCCAACTGCATCTCTCCTGTGTATCGGCCACGTCCTGGCAGCGCTGCGGTGACGAGCCAGCGGCCAGTGAACTCCGGTAGCGCACCGCGGGCGCGCCAGGCATCCCACTCCGCGTTGTGGAGCGGCGCCATACGGGAAAGAAACGCGGTGGCTTCTTCGGACGGACGAAACTTGTAACGCACGGCGTGGGCGTCGGCAAAGCGTTTCCATTCGGCGGGGGTGCGACGCCAGGAAAGCGGGCGGGAGATGTAGTGGCACTTCGCACAGGCGTTGATCAGGGGATCGGCGGCGGTGGTAGTTTCCTCGTAGAAGCGGCGTTCCGGATCGTACATCACGGAACGCGATTCGGCCGGCGCCAGACCGTGTCGCCCGCTGAGATATCGGACGATCGGGCGCGCTTCCGCGGGAGTCAGCGCGAGGCCGTGCTCCAGCACCATTTGTTTGACGACGTTCTGCCAGCCTTCGGGTGTAGTTCGGGCCGTGGAGACGCGCTGCATGTTTCCGCGTTCGTCGCTGGCATGACAGGTTCCGCATTTGGAGATGACGAGGGGATCCGCGACGGGGATGCCTTCATCCAAAGCGATGCCGTCCGGCCCGCCTGCAGTCTGGCCCAAAGCAACAGCGGAAAGTGCCAGACACCAGACACACCCCGCGAGGAAGATCCACGAACACGGCTTCGTCACCCCGCGATTGGTTTCCAGGCCACCTCGTTGGCGGTATGTCATATATAGTTACGATTACTCCGGGCCATTGACTCTCTGACACCCCGTTGTGGCAAGCGAAGGCCGAGACGCTGGCGCTCAGCGGTTCAACCGGACGGAGGATCAGTCACACTTCAGATTGGCAACGAGGCGGGGACCAGCGAGGTCTGGGCGTCACACGAGGCGACCCAACCGCCCAGTGTAGCTTATTTCCGGTACTTCGTGGAAAACACGGTCATCGGCGCGGTAACGACCTGCTCGCCGCTGATACGCATTAGATGTAGTTTTATCTATCAGGCGGATTCAATATTAAAATCCAACGTTCTGTGACTTCGGGTGGGCGATCACCTAGAATATTAACTACATCCCTTCTTCTTGTCAGCGAAGGGCTCGCACATTGCGGGGTATTTGCGCAAACTCCATGTCCACCGTCAGGACACAATAACTAACCTGGTTTGTTGAATCGAATCGGCCTGGACGCATAGTTGGCGTCATCGGCCGCCGGGATCACAAATTTTTCATTAGGGAGAGTGAAAGTGTTACTGCACCTTTATTCCAAGGGCCTTTGTGCGCCCTCTTCATCCAACGCCAGAAAGACTGGTTATAGACCCGCTATTCAATTGCTTCCACTGCTCAGAATAGCTCTATTGATTGCATTATGCGCCTGCAGCGTTCTGGCCCAATCGACATTCGGCTCGTTTGTCGGCACTGTAATCGACCCTTCGGGCAGCCGAGTGGCCGATTGCATTATCACTTTGACCAACAACGGGACTTCCGCAAAACGTTCGGCCGTCACAGACAAAGAGGGCAACTACACTCTGGTCAACCTGGAACCGGGAAGTTACGACATCAAAATGGAATCGCCGGGGTTTCAGGCGACGACGTTCAAGAGCCTTCCGCTGCTTTCGCGCCAGACTGTTCGCATCGACGGCAGCCTGGCGGTAGCGGGCCAGGCGCAGACGGTCAACGTCAGCGAAACAGCCGAGTCGGTGATTCAAACGGAAGTTTCGAGTATTGCAGAAACCAAGAGCGGCCGCGAACTTGTGGAGTTGCCGATTGGCATCGGATCCCGGGCAGCAGGCTCAACAAGTGCGATATCGACCCTGACCACGCAGGCGGGCGTGCAGACGGACAACAACGGCGCTCTGTCGGTGGCCGGATCGAAGCCGAGCATGTTGTCGGTCAGTATCGACGGCATCAGCACGATGAGCGTTCGCAGCGAGGCTCCGATCGCAGAGTTATTCCCTTCATTCGGCACGATCGCCGAGATCCGCGTAAGCGAGGTGAACAACGCGGCTGAATATGGCGGCGTCAGCGACATTACCACGATTTCCAAGGGCGGATCGAACAATGTGCACGGCGGCATGTTTGAGAACCTGCAGAATACCGATATGAACGCACGCAACACGTTCAGTACCACCACCACAAAAGTACAAATGAACAACTTTGGGTTCTACGCAGGCGGGCCGGTGGTGATCCCGCACCTTTATAAGGGCAAGGACAAGACGTTCTTCTTCGGCAGTTATGAAGGGCTCAAACTTCCGCGGCAGCAGTTTATCAATGAGAGCGTGCCGACGGCGGCGCTTCGGAACGGCGACCTTTCCGCTTATGGAGTTGTGAAGGATCTGTCCGGTACACCCTTCCCGAACAGCATCATTCCGGCGAGCCAGATATCCCCGGTCGCGCAGGCCGCGCTGAAGTATCTGTTCCCGCTGCCCAATACAGGCCCCGCGAGCCTGCTCTCGAATAACTATTCGGTCAACTTCCCGACGCCCATCTCCAGCAATCAGGCCGATGCACGAATCGACCAGAACATCAGTTCCAGACAGACTTTTTTCATCCGTGGAACATATAAATCAAAAGACGTCACCAACACGCCGTCTTCGTCGGGAACGATTCTCTCGGGCGGACTGAAACAGCCTGAACGCGACTTCGGCGTCACTGCCGCCCATAACTTCGTTCTCAGTTCGACGCTAGTCAACGAATTGCGGCTCGGGATCACCGATACGCGGGTCGTCACCAGTAATGCTTTCAATGCCAATGCTTTAGTTGCAGAAATCGGTGTACCGGTGCCGGATTCGCCTGGCGGCAACTGCTCGCCTGGTTTCACAATCACCGGGTTTCAGGGAACCGGCTCGACCTGCAACTCGATCAGCCGGTCGCAGACCAAACAGCTAATCGATAACCTGACGTGGACGCGCGGCTCGCACACCATCAAGTTTGGAGGCGATATGCGGCGCCTCTCAGCGTACTTCAGCAACGTGTTTTCGAGCAACCGGATGGGCACTTATACATTTAACGGTTCGGTGACAGGGCTGAATCCGTACGCTTCGTTCCTGCTGGGTATTCCGGACAAAACCGGTATCGGCGAAGTAACGACGCCGGACTCCAACGGACATTCCATCCACTATGCGTCTTTCGTGCAGGATGACTGGAAGGTCACTTCGCGCCTCACCATCAACTATGGGATGCGCTGGGAATATCATCCGCCGTTTACCGACGGTCTGAACAATATCGCGGTGTTTCTTCCGAACACGTACAACGTAATCAACGGACAGACGGTACACGGATCGGTGGCAGTTCCGGACAACGGTCTCTCGCTTGTGAACGCAGTTTTTGCGGGTTCCATTTCGCCGACGCCGATTGTGACCGCGACACAGGCGGGGCTTGCGCAGACGCTGCACAGTTCTGATAAAACCAGCTTCGCGCCGCGCATCGGCTTTGCCTGGCGGCCGTTTGTCGACGGCAAGACGGTAGTGCGCGCGGGTTATGGCAAATATATTGAGGCCATGCTGGGAACGCTGACCAGCGCCGGGTGGGGTGTGGGCGCAAGCGATGTCGGAAGCTTCAACAATTCCATCGTCGGCGGGAAACCGACGCTCGCCATGCCTTATCCGTTTCCGTCAAATCTCGCACAGAACGGCTCGCAGAGCTTCCAGCTTTCGGCTGACGTCAATTACAAGGACCCATACGTTCAGCAGTGGAACTTCACACTCGAACGCGACCTTGGGTTCAATACAGGCCTGCGCCTTTCCTATGATGGAAACCACGGCGCTAACCTCGGATATACACAGAATCTGGCGCAGGTGGCCCCCAATACAGTGGGATTCACGAAGGCAGCTGCGGGATCGGCCTATCCGCTTTGGGCGTACATCGCGCAGGAGAGCACCGGAGCACGCAGCAATTACAACGCCGTTACGATTGCGGCTAACAAGCGCATGTCTCATGGGTTGCAGTTCACCACGAACTATACATATGCAAAGAATCTTTCAGACGGAGCCGGTTATAATCCGACAGCTTTTGCCACACAAGCAGGCGGGACGGTGACGAATATTTATAACATCGGCCTTGACTACGGCAATGTGGCATTCACGCATAAGAATCGTTTTCTTTCAACGTTCCTGTATGAGTTACCGCTCGGGAAGAAGGGATTCATTCTCAATAAGGCCCCGGCGGTTGTGGATCAGATTATCGGCGGGTGGCAGCTTTCCGGCGTGCTCCTGTTCCAGTCCGGCCCCTTCCTGACGGTGGTTGCTCCGGGCGCGGATCCATCTGGCAACAATTCAGAAAACACCTCCGGCGCGGGCAGGGCGGACATTGTTCCGGGCGTGCCGCTGTATCCATCTAATCAGGGAATCGCCGGGTGGATCAATCCGGCGGCTTTCGTCAAGCCGGCCAATAACATCGGGCGGGCCGGCGATTCGCCCGTTGGTGCGGTGGTCGGTCCTGGGACGCAGGCGGTTTCGCTCTCCTTGTTAAAAACGGTGCAACTCAGGGAGCGGATGAGGCTGCAGTTTGGCGCAGCGGCGTCGAATGCGCTGAATCATCCAAACTACGCACCGCCGTCGAACCTGAATGTGGGTACAAGCGGCTTCGGCAGTCTGACTAACGTACAAAGTCAGGAAAACGGCGGACCGCGCTCTATCATGGTCAGCGGCAGACTGAGTTTCTGATGGTTGAATAGATATAGGTTGTGCGTATAACAGGCGCGTCCGGTATAAGACGTGCGCGCCTGATCCGATTCGCTGTTGACTGCATTGCTGCAGCGTGGTATCGTCGATCCGATGGGGCTACAGACCCCTCCGCTTTTCCCTCCCGTTGAGGCTCGGCAATGTCGCCCGAGTTTGGTTTTCCTGTCCATGGTCCGGACGCCTTCCCCAGTCGCTTAGCTGACCATATTCTGTTAAACAAAGGACTTCCAGAATGCGATTTTACCGGGAGATGAAGCGCGCCGCGCTTCTTGTGGCCTTCAGTTCTGCCTTTTTTTATCCGACTGCCGCCAGGGCGCAGGCAACTGCCCCGCAAGGCATACCGATCGATGATCAACTAACAATCCGCAAATGCGGCGGGTGCCATCAGCGAGATGCCAATGGAATGATGCGGCGGCTCTCTTATATAAGGACCAGCCCGGAAGTCTGGGACCAGGCGATCAAGCGTATGATCCGATTGAACGGACTAACCGTCACTCCGGCTGAGCTTCGCGACATCGTCCGGTATCTGAGCAACAACAACGGACTCGCGCCGGAAGAGATGAAGCCGGGGTTCTTCGATGTGGAACACCGGACGTCCGGCTATCAGGACGACTTTGTCCCAAACCCAGCAATTCAGAAGACCTGCAATAACTGCCACAGCATCGGGCGCGTTGTTGCACAGCGCCGCACAATGGATGACTACAAGAAACTTGTCGAGATGCACATCGGCCTGTTCCCGGGTTCGGCGAACACGTTCCGTCCGCAGCGCGGCAAGGCGCTTTCCGATGTGAATGCGCCGGCACATCCGAACGAGACGGCGGCGGGCGGCATCCAGATGGAATATCCGCGCGGCACCAATCCCCCGGCAAACGCGAAGTACCCGGTGGATATCGCCCTGGACTACCTGGCGACCGCGCAACCTCTGATCACGCCGGAGTGGACGGCCTGGCGGGCGGCAATGCGTCCCCAGAAACTGGCGGGTACTTGGCTGCTCAGCGGAGAACAGCCAGGTAAAGGCAAAATCTACGGCCAGGTAGTGATTACGCCGGGCGCGACGGACGATCAGTTCACGACCAGCGTGACTTACAGCTACGTCTCATCCGGCGCCACCGTGAAGGGTACCGGCAAGAGCATTGTGTATACCGGTTATAGCTGGCGCGGGCGGATCAATCCTCCGACCGATGCGGCGACGCACGCGATCACCGCAACATCTGTACCGACCACGTGGCGCGAAGCGATGATGATTTCGCGCGACGGGAACACGATGGACGGGCGCTGGTTTTGGGGCGGCTTCGGCGAACTGGGTATCGATATCCACCTGGTCCGCGCTGGAAACGAGCCGACGGTGCTCGGAACGGATGTGTCCTCACTCCAGTCGCCGTCAAAAGGCACGGTGAAGATCTACGGCGGGAGTTTGCCGGCGAGTCTGAAGCCGGCCGATATTGACCTCGGCGTCGGCGTCACAGTGAGCAAAGTGATCAGTGTAACTCCCACGCTCGCGACCATCGAAGTGGAAGTCGCCAAGGGGTTGCCTATCGGCATGCACGATCTGGCGATCGGCCGGGCGTCGGTGAAAGAAGCCTTGGCGGTTTACGACAAGATCGCTTACATCGAAGTGGAGCCGGATGCGCAGATGGCGCGGCTCGGCGGGGTGCGGTATCCGAAAGAGTACGCGCAGTTCGAAGCTGTTGCCTACGCCGCGGGTCCGGACGGTAAGCCAGGGACAGATGACGATGTATCGCTGGGACCCGTGCCGGTTCGCTGGGGTCTGGAAGAGTTTGTTTCGACGCCCGACGACGACGATATCAAGTTTGTGGGTTCGCTGGATGACTCGGGATTCTTTACTCCCAACGTGGAAGGTCCGAATCCGGCGCGTAAGAAGCAGGCGAATAACTTCGGCTTTAACAACTACGGCGACGTTTGGGCTGTAGCCACTTATCGCGGCACCGATGGTACCGAACTGAAAGCGAAATCTTACCTTGTCGTTACCGTGCCGGATTACACACTGTATGACCAGCCGGAGGTTTCCCAGTGATGGTTGTCGAGACGATTGCGGCGGCTTACCATCCCGGTGAGCACCACTATTTCGAATCCGGCGGGAAACAGTTTCTCTATCTGGTTCCAAGCGGCGCGGTCTTCGGTCTGAGCGGGCTTTCGCAGGAAATCTACAGTCTACTGCAAAGCTGCCCGCTGTCGGGCGAAGAACTGTCGATGGAACTCGGGCGGCGAGGCTACTCACCGACTGAAATCCAGGTCACGCTGGACGAAATGGTGGATTTCGATGTCCTGTCCTCCGGCATCCCGAAAAAGACCTTTCCAAAAGTGCCGGAGAAGACGTTTCCGATCCAGCGCATTGTCCTGAACACGACGAACCAATGCAATCTGGCGTGCGGCTACTGTTACGAATACAGCGACGATAAGATCGCTTCCACAAAAGATAAGCCGAAGTTCATGACAGATTCGATTGCGAAGGCCGCGATCGAGACGCTCATGAAGGAGTCGGCGGGGCGCAGCAGCCTGCATGTGACATTCTTCGGCGGCGAAACGCTGCTGAATTATCCCCTCATGCGCGACAGCGTGCAGTACGCGACGGCCAGAGCGAAGGAGGCGGGTAAAACCGTTGACTTCAGCCTGACCACGAACGCGACCTTGCTGACGGAAGAAATCGCTGACTTCCTCGCGGAGAACCGAATCGGCGTTACCGTGAGCATCGATGGAGACAAAGAGCTCCACGACCGCATGCGCGTCTTCCATAACGGCAAGGGAAGCTACGACATTATCGCGCCGAAGATCAAAATGTTGCTGGCGCGGCACCGGACGAATTCCATTGGAGCCAGAGTCACGCTCAGCGAAGGGGTGCGGGAAGTTCGCCGTATTTACGACCACCTTACGCAGGAGCTTGGCTTCGACGGGGTCGGGTTCGCGCCGGTGACGGCGAGTCCGGACCGGCTGTATCACATCGGCGGTCACTCGATGGATAAGGTACTAGTGGAATTCGAAGAGCTGGCGTGGGAATACCGCGACCATGCCATCAAGGGCGGGCGTCACTACTTCACCAATGTGGAGGACACGATTAAAGAAATCCATCTGGGCATCAGCAAGGCTTATACCTGCGGCGCCGGGCTCGGTCTGCTGGGCGTGGGCACCACGGGTGAACTGGCGGCCTGCCACCGCTTTGTGGATTCACCGGTGGCGCAGATGGGCAATGTGATCGATGGCGTGAACCATGAGGCGCGGCACGACTTTCTGGAGAAACATCACATTGGTGCCCGAACCGATTGCCACACCTGCTGGGTGCGGGGCCTTTGCGCCGGGGGATGCTATCACGAATCGTATATCAAGCATGGCCTGACTGATGCATCCAATCTCACATCGTGCGATCGGATTCGGGGGTGGATCGATCTGTGCCTGCGCATTTACGGCGAGATCGGCATTAAGAATCCGAAGTTTCTGGAGCGTTTCGACGACAACTAAGGCTGGCTTCATGCCTGCCGGGACACAACTGAAGTTCAACACATATCGACCATATAAGGACTACGATGAACTCCCTACACGCATTCAATCGGAAAGCGCGCAAACTCGAAGAGGCCCGGGTCGCCGAAACGGGCGACGTCGAGGCTTTACAGAAGAATAAGAAGCACGGACGCGTTTACTACCCACTCGGGTGCACGCTGAGCTTTAACCCGGGCTGGGAAGTCGACGTTTCCGGCGGAACAGCGGGCCTTTGCGCTCCGGTGGAACGCGATCTGTTCGACTGCTATCTCGGCTGTGCCTGGCCGGCCCAGGTTCCCGATCACGTCAGCAATAACCCGGACTGGACGACTAAGTGCAACTCCGCGGCGAATGATTGGCGCAATGTTGACGTCATTTACCCGTAGGACGGGAGCAGATCAGAGGAGCTACCTATGAGACACTTCATCCTGCGCCGCGGGCTAATTGCTGCTTTATTGGCTGTTAGTCTGTGTGCCGGCGTTGCAGCCGCCGATACGCCTACTGTTCTGAAGGGCTTGATGTATGTCGGAACGCTGGATCACAAACTGCTGATCCTGAACGAGAATACCGGCGATATCGTCGGCGAGATTCCGATGGGAGGCATTCCGAGAACAACCGTGCTCTCGGCCGACAAAACCAAGCTCCACGTAGTCACCACTTCCATGCTGGTGGAGACGGTGGATCTGGCGGCACGAAAGGTGATCAGCAGCTTTCCGCTTTCCGACGGGAAGAGTTCGCCCCGCATGACCCGCGGCGCTGGCGGCCGCGCTTTTTCCGGCCTTGGCGTGGATCCTGCGGGTCGCTACTTGTACGCCACAATGTCGCTGACTGTGAAGGAACTGGACCAGTACCGGACGGATCCCCCACAGTTTGTCTGGATCGATCTGCAGGACAAGAAGATCGCGAAGTCGATGCCATTCCCCAAGGGTTACGATCAGGGTTTCGGTTTCGCGGCCACCTATAAGATCTCGCCCGATGGCAAACTGCTGTATGTATTCGATGACGACATCGTTGTGTTTGAACTTGCGACGATGAAGGAAGTCGACCGCATTACGCTGTCCAGACCCGATTATCCGGGCGCGTCACCGTACCGCCTGACGGCCAGCGACGATCCGAACGAAGATCCCGCCAAGGTTACCACAGTGTTTACTTCGGTTGATCCCATTGTACACAAGGAGACGCTGGGGCTTGGCACTATCGATCTGAACACGCGGAAGGTCGACTATAAGGCACTTGGCCCCGCGTTCCCCATGGTTGGCTTTACGTTGACGCCGGACCGCAAACTCGGTTACTCGCTCATGGTGAATCGCACGGGAGCGAACCGGGAATCGGAATGGTGGGTCTGGGACATTGCATCGGCCAAAGTGATTAAGAAGGTGTCGGTGCCCCCGCGCATCAGCTTCCGCTTCGGTATGAGCAGCGACGGCAAGAAGATTTACCTCTACGGTGCGGGTTCGACCATTGAGTTCTTCGATGCCGATACGTTGCAGTCCACCAAACTGCTGTATCTCAATAAAGACACGACGACGAATCTCATTGTTTTGGCTGGCAAGTAACTCGTCCGATAAGCATCTGACGTTCAAACACTCAGGCGGCCGGCACCCATCCAGAACGGATGATGCCGGCCGTTTCTTTCTCCTCACTGCTACCTTAGAATATGACTCCTTCTTCAGCATCTACTGAGGATCATCAGCCGGATCTCCCGTTTCCAGCGCGCATGGGCCGGGGAGTTCGGATCGCGGTCATCGACAGCGGAGTGAATCCGCGCCATCCACACATCTCGGGCGTGGCCGGAGGGATTTCCGTGCGGCCGGGCGGAGAGATCGAGCCGGATACATTCATCGACGTGCTGGGACACGGCACCGCGGTTATGGCAGCGATTCAGGAGAAGGCGCCCGAGGCGCATTACTTCGCTGTGCAGGTATTTCATTCCTCGCTCCGCACTACGGCCGACAGCCTGATGCGGGCGATCGAATGGGCCATCGAGGAGCGCATGGACGTCGTCAATCTGAGCCTCGGCACGCGCAACCCGGACCACGCGCCACGCTTCGCGGCGCTGGTCTCGAGAGCCACAACGACCGGCGTCTTACTGGTAGCTGCTCGCGATGCGGATTCGGAACCGTGTTTACCGGGCAGCCTGCCTGGAGTATTTGGAGTGGGACTGGACTGGGAGATCCCGCGCAACCGCTATCGCTGCGAGGCAACGGCGGCCGGCGTGGCGTTCATTACATCCGGCTATCCGCGTTCGCTGCCCGGCGTGTCGCCGCAACGCAACCTGCACGGAATCAGCTTTGCAGTCGCCAATATGAGCGGCTTCATCGCCCGCGCATGCGAGGACTGCGTCGCTTTGGGGAAGGCACGAACACTCGGAAACGTTTCGGCAGCGCTGCAGACGGAGGCACTTACTTCGCAGCAGGAACCGTAATGTACACGGGAACGATCACATCGCTGGGCTTGGTGGGTACGTTGCCGGAGTTATAGGCCTGCGAAGTCTCCAGATATGGAAACTCTCGCGGGTACGCCCGGATGCCGCCATACAGATAACCCACCAGCGTTCGCTTGCCGCGGAGAGGGCGGAGATCGAATACGTCGGCATCGGGGCGGACCCGCTTCAGTTCCGCCACGGGAAGAAACGCCGAATTTGTTCCGAGGTACCCGGCCATCCGCTTCGACTGCACGGTCTCAAACGTGCCTTTCGCGCCGTGTATCAGCGTGGTGATCTGGTCAGTCCACGTCAGGCCGTCGAGATATACTGGTGAAGACTTGTCACCAACATGCGGCGCGAGCTCGAACTGCCTGTTATCCGGATTCCAGGTGTAGCCGCTGATTCCGCCAAAGAATGTCGTGAGCATGTTACCAGTGTCGGGGTCAAACAGCAGTAGTTTGGCGCAAGTGTAAGCGCTCATTTTCTGTTCGAATGTGCCGTCTGCTTTTGGAGCTCCCGTGCCACTGAAATAGATCGGTTTCACGAAACCAGACTGCTCTTTCGTAAAGACACCGCCGTAGGCCCCGGCACCCAACGAGCGCCCATCTGGCAGGATGGTCAGCGCGGCATTTAGATCGCGCCGCGCGAATTCGGGGTCCTGAAACCGCTCCACCAGTGCAACCGACAGCTTTCCATGGGCACGTTGCACGCGCAGCTTCCGGATCTCTCCCAGATACACCTGAGAAGCATCAGCCGAACTTTTCTCTTCCGATGCCTCGAATGCGCGGTAGGAGCCGGTGAAGACATGGCCGCCGATAAGATAGAGCATACCGTCATCCAGCTTCAGTAACTCGCCACCGGTGGACTGCACTAGTGGACTTTCTGTGTAGGCAATAGAACCGGAGAACGTATTTTTGCCCTGCATCACCCCTGATACCAGCGCAGGCAAATTGACGGCGGAAAGGATGGGATAAGTGACCCACGCTCCTTGCGAATTTTGTCCATAGCCGCCAGCCAGATACAGCGTCTCTCCATCCTGTACAAACAGCGTACTCGTCGACGCCCACTGATCTTTGATAACTGCAAGCGAGGCCGGCAGGCTGGCAAGCGGCAGACTATAAGTCTTTGCCGGGCCGGCGCCGGAAGGATCCACAACCCAGATGTTTTCGTTCGCGGTCGCCCGGGGAAAATCGGCTTCGAGGCCGCCGACGCCGTGATAACCGCCGCTCCGGCCGGAAATGAAGATCCATTTACCCTCCCACTGCGCCCAGGCGAACGATTGCAGGCGCGGAGCTCCGGGGAACCTTTCTGCAACATTATCGGTCGCTTCAATCGAGAAGGGAAGATTCAGGTTGGCCGTACGGTCCGGGGAATCCGTAGCGGCGCGGCCGTATATGGCAAACCCGAGCACGATAACAATAGCGACTCTGCCTGTAAAAGTCATGGTCAGCTTTCCGAATGAAGTGGAGTGAAAGACCAACAGAGTCGTGATACGGAACTTACTGGGTTTCTTTCAGTGTAACCTCAATTGAGCCCGGATTCGCAACTGAATGTGGACGGTAAGGGAGGTGCCCCGGCCCGGAGCCGCCCGCGTTACGATATGGCATGATTCGACGCGTCCTCGGCTTCGCTGTGGCATTGCTATGCGCTGTTCCGGCGTTTTGCAGGAGCCACCCCATCCCCGTCAAGGTTGTGGTCGTGACGATGTTCGAGCGCGGCGCCGACACGGGCGATCAGCCAGGCGAGTTCCAGTATTGGGTCGAGCGCAATCACCTTGATCGCGTCATTCCCTTTCCGCAGGGCTACCACGATCTGCGGATGAATCGCGACGGCGTGCTGGCTATTCTAACGGGCGTTGGAACAGCCAAATCCACTGCGGCGATTATGGCGCTGGGCATGGATCCACGGTTCGATCTGTCGAAGGCGTACTGGCTGGTCGCCGGCATTTCCGGCATCAACCCGGCCCGGGGCAGCCTGGGTTCCGCGGCCTGGGCCGAATGGGTAGTGGATGGCGATCTGGCGCGTGAGATCGATGCCCGCGAGATCCCGCCGAACTGGAAAACCGGCTACCTTCCCCTGCGAGGCGCTGTCCCTTACGAAGAGCCGCGCGATTCAAGTGAAGGAGAGGTGTACCAGTTAGAGCCAGGCCTCGTCAGTTGGGCATTGCACCTGACTGAGCACGTGTCGCTTCCGGATTCCGATTCCATGCAGGCGGCACGCAGCCAATACACAGATACAAACGCGAAGCGCGCACCGTTTGTCCTGAAAGGCGACACTCTTTCGTCGGGGACCTTCTGGCACGGTAAGTTACTCGACGAATGGGCCACTGACTGGGTTCGTTATCACACCGGCGGCAAGGGCGACTTCGTTACTACGGCCATGGAAGACACTGGAACGCTGCAATCACTCATTTTCTTAGCGAAGGCCGGACGCGCCGACCTGAATCGCGTATTGGTTCTGCGTACCGCCAGTAACTACGATCAGCCTCCGGCCGGCGTTACCGCGGCGGAGAATCTGGCGCGAACCAAACTCGGTCAGTACTCCGCTTATCTGCCGGCGCTTGAAGCAGCCTGGCGAGTCGGCAATACCGTGGTCGAGTATCTGGTCGGAAACTGGATGAAGTACCGGGATGTCACGCCCGCGGGTAAGCCGTGAAGCGGGTTATGCTCCGTACTGCATCACAGCCATGAATCCGAAGTCCATGTGAAACTGCTGATGGCAGTGGAACAGCGAGGGGCCAGGCTGGTTCGCTATTATGTCCACTTCCACCTTGCTCATGGCAGGCACGACAAGAACGTCTTTGAATACGCCCGACGTCGCTTTGCCCGCATAATTGACGATTTCGAACGTATGGCGATGCAGATGAACCGGGTGCCCCATATGGCTCCGGTTATCGAACACTAGGCGATTCACGACGCCCGGCTTGACGAAAAAGGGATCGGTTTTCGGATACGACTTGCCGTTGATCGCCCACAGGTTTCCGTCCGAGCGCGGCTCGATCACCAGCGGAACAATTGACGCCGGCACGGGTCTGCTCCCGCCTGATGTGCCGAATGTCAGATAGTCCCACGCATATTTCGGCGGCTCGATCCATTTCGGCTGCCCTTGCGCGCCGGCATACTCAATCACAATGCCCGCGCCCCCGCTGCGCTGCTTATTGTCATCTTCTCCGAAGACCCAAATCCCGGGGTTGGTCATTTCGACAATTGCATCCACACGTTCGCCAGGCGCAAGATCCAGCACCGGCACGCTTTGCGGCGATGCCACAGGATTGCCATCCAGCGCAATAACGCGGAAAGTGTGGCCGCTCAGCGCGACCCTGTGCTGCGCAGTGGCGCTCGCGTTCAGAACACGAAACAGCACGCGCTGAGATTTCTTCACCCGGATCGGCTCGCCGGCACCCAGCATCTTGCCGTTGATGGTGAACACCCGGTAGTCCACGTCCATGTCCATATCCGCGGAGAAAAAACCTTCCCACTCATGCAGAAGGATCGGGACTTCTAAATCGTAGCGACCCGGGTCATTCTTCGGCTCCACGATCGCCATTCCGAACTGGCCGGAGTAACCAGCCTTTGTCAGATTGTGCCCTGCCATCGCGTGCGTGTGGTACCAGCGCGTTCCGGAAGGTTGCGGCGTAAACTCAAAGCGGCGGCGGGAGAAGCCCATCACCATCGGAGTGCCTTCTTCGTGCGCTCCGTCCACGTTTGGCGGAATATTGAAGCCGTGCCAGTGCAGCATCTCCGGCTCCACGGTTTGATTTATCACGTCGACCATAACTGTCTTACCCTCAGTCATGCGCACGAGCGGACCCGGCGTCTGGCCATTATAAGTTGTCGTCCTTACCGTGTGCTTCGGCCCAAGCTCGACGCTGGTCTCGTGGATCGTAAAAGTGAAATCAGCGGCCGGACCGGATTCCGCAAATGCAGCGGGCCGGAGCGCAGCGTTACTCAACGCGACCCCCGTCACGAGCGCGCCGGTGCGAGACAGCAGTTGTCTTCTGGTCATGATTAGCCGATCGGCAGAAGCTGCCTATTTGGATTTGCCCGCAGCGAGCCAGGTTGAAATATCCCCGATCACATCCGCCGATACGTTTCCAGGCCGTCTGTATTCGGCTGGCGATGGCGTGCCTTCACCACTAATAAATAAGTGATTCAGTGTCGGATAAGTCCTGAATTCGTATTTTGTGCCGGTCAGTCCGGCTTTCCATGTTTTGAAATCATCCATAGTGACCTGAAAATCGCGTTCGCCCTGCAGGAAGAGGATCGGAATGCCGGCGCGCCTCGCCTCCGTCACCGGATCATACGTCTTCAGATCCAGAAAGTACTCAACCGGCAGTCCCAGCAACACCTGAGGATTGTCTTTTTTTGGCTGCAGCGCTTTCACCTGTGCCGCCTCATCTTTCATCCGCTCGAAACGCTGACGCTCTTCCGGTGTGGGGCCGCCCTTCGCCTGCAGCAGGTACGCCGTCTGCGCCAGGCTCATATCTTCAATACGCCTGGTGTTGCCTGCCACCACGACGGCGCCGGCGAGTTTTCCATCCTGCACCGCAATCCGCGGAACCATGTATCCACCGAGACTGTGACCGAGAACATAGACACGGCGGGGATCGATCTCCGGTTGCTTCCGAGCCAGCGCGATAGCCCTGAGCGCGTCCTCCACGGTCTCCTGCTGAATTGTGAACGGGATGTTACTCATCTTCTCGCCGTAAACTTTCGTCCGCTTGTCGTAGCGAATCACGACGTAGCCGCGCGATGCGAGGCCTTCCGCGATGTCCTCGAACATGCGCGTCGCCAAAAGAGTCTCGTTCCTGTCGTTTGGACCCGGACCGTGCACAAGAACAACCGCGGGAAATGGTCCTTTTTCGACCGGCGCAGTCAGCGTGCCGGTCAGCTTCCACGGGTCGTCACCGATCGTGACTTCGCGTTCATGGAATGACTCCGGCTTACTATAAGACGGTTGTTTCCATGTCGGCGGCATCGGCGCATCGGCGGGGCGAAAGAATAACCCCGCCACGTGATCGAGATCGTTCAGTGAGAGCTGAACGTTGATCGTGGTGGCTGCGAATTTCACCGAGAAGCTCACCAGCGTAGTGGTGCCGGTCTTCAGCACGACGGGCTGACCGATCTGATCCACTTTGCCGAAGCCTTTGATTTCGGAATCGACCGTGGTACGCAGGAAATCCGGAGTGAGCTTCTCCTTCGCGTTCGCTGTGAGCGTCTGCGCAAAATCGTCATACTTGCCCGCGAGCAGCAGGTCGAGCGCCTTACGACCCTGCGCTGCCGCGTTGGCATCCGCCTGTCCGAACAGCGCAGCCGCGAAGACCAGCGAAGCAGCGAGGCCGTACCAGCCGCGGCGGACCAACCTGTTTGAGGTTTCATTCATTCGATTGGCCCGCTTTTTATGTTTCATTAAAGCGCCGGCCTACCGAATAATGATGAGCCCGGCACCGGTGATATCGTTGTTCAGATCCCAGGTGTTTTCCAGCTTGAATGTCTGGGCGTCATACACCTCGATCTGGAAGCTCGCGCCGTAGATGTAGAGCTTGTTGCCGTCGCCGGACATGCCGAAGCTGAAGCGCGACTTGCAGGAGAACTCGGACTTATCAGCCAGTTTATTACTCGCCAGGTCGAAGCGCCAGAACTCGCAGCGTTTATTACCCAGCGTGCCGTTCGACACCACCGTGTACGCCGTCTTCTTGTCGGGCGTCACCTGAAGTCCGGTCATCGCCGCGGGCGACGGTCCAATCGGATCATAGTCGACTTTCCTCGAGTCGAGGTCGAAGTGGGCGATGCCAAAGACGCGGTTATGGATATATGGATCCGTGGAATTGAACAGAGACACGTGCACGCCGGGTTCACTGATGTTATCCAGCAGGCCCCCGAAGCCAATGTTCTCCATCGCCGGCTCGTCGGGCTTGGACAGTTCCAGCCGGTCCACTACCTTGAAATCCGTGGTGTCGAGAATGACGACCTTATCGCGGAACTGGTAGAGGTACTTGCCGTCCTTCGATATCTCGAAGCCCGCGCGACCACCACCGGGAGCATTTTCGTCTTCCTTCGCGAGGTCGAAGGTCTTGGCAATTGTCTGCCCTGCAATGTCGATCACAGTGTACTTCTGCTTGCCGATCTCGAAGTGATCCGCCAGCTTGTCGATCTCCTGGGACGTCGTGTAGAAGTACTTGCCCGTGGGATCGGGCGTACCACCATTGAAGCGAAAACGCTTCGTGGGCGTATTCAGCGTGAAGTGGTTGACCACTTTATGCGTCGCTACATCGACGATTTCGATGCCGCTGTGGTCGTTCGTCGTGACGTAGATCAGTTTCTTATCCGGCGAGAGCCGCATACTGGTTGGGAGGCCTGTGCTCAGCGGGATTCGGTCGACGACCTGTCCCTTTCCTTCGTCAAACACCAGCAGCGAACTGGGATAGGCTCCCATGAAGATGGTTGCGCCCTGGGCCGATGCCCACGCGAACCTCAGAGCAAGTGCGCCAGCAATCTGGAAAGAATTCAGTTTCATATGCGAGTCCCTTTTTCTCCGGATACAATTCCACTTGCATGCGGGCGGCTGTCACGCGGCGCCCGCTCCGCGTTTCTTATTCCCTGAGATCCGGCTTTCTTCCTATGGGAAAACCAGATCCAGGTTGCGCCAGTCCTTGGTCGCCGTAGCGCACTTACTGGCCCAGTCAGGGAAGTTATTGAGGTGATCCGGCACCTGCGCGGGCCAGAAACACGTGACGTAGCAATCGTAGATATCGCGTTCCGCCGGCATGCACAGGCCCGCCGTACCGCCCGAGGAGTCAACCTCCCACCCCGGCGAAAACGACAGCGTGCATCCCATGGGAACATGGGGCCGCTGTTGATTCTGAAGTGCTACGACGTCCTCTTTACTCCGGAGTTGATCCAGTTGGTCGTCGATGCGCCGCGCCTTCTTGTTTACCGCTCGCATGTGCTTCATAGAGCTTTCCTTTCGGCAAATTGTTCGAGAAATTCCGGATTCAGCGCACTGACCGTGCCGTAAATCCGTAAACATGTATCGGTCCAGTCGCGAATCCAGTCACAGTAATGGAGATTCGGATGTCCTGTATCGCCGTACCGCACGAATGCCTCGTGATGGCACCCGCCCGCACACAACGGACGTGCCCAGCACGTGTGGCAGTCGTATTTCGAATTGATGTGGCCACGATCCAGAAAATCTGCCTGTTTTGTGAGATCGATGCCGGTCGAAACGTGCCCCATGGAATGTTGATCCGAATCCACGAATCGATGGCACGGCGCGATATCACCCGAAGGCCCCACACCTACCAGTCCCAAACCGGCGCCGCAGGGATGCGATTTATTTACACCCTGTACCAGTTCCGCAATCGTTTCGCTGACATTGGAAAATCCATGCATCTCGCCACGCAGCGCATACTCCAGCCATTCGTCGGCCAGCATATGGAACTGATCCAGCACGTTGTCCATGCCCTTTTCACCGATCGAATAGAGCCGGTCCGGCGATGTCGTCACCGGCGCGAAGCCAACCTCATGAAAGCCGAGGTCCTGTTTGAGATGGCGGAAGATGCGTACCACATCGGTGACGCCGGAGGTCATCGTGACGCGCGCTGTAATTGCACGCGTCCTGTGCTTCTCGATCAGCATCTTCACCCGCGGCGCGATGATGTTGTAGCTGCCTTTGCCATTGGCGAACACACGTAGCTTGTCGTGCAGGTCCGGAGGCCCGTCCATACTTACCGTCACGCCGATCTTGTGCTCGGCGAGGAAATCGATGATCGTCGGCGTCAGCAGCGTCGCATTGGTCGTAAGACTGTAGTCGATCCGCTTGCCGTATCCCGCCGCCTGCTCGTTCGCGTATGTAACCACCTGCTTCAGCAGCGGGAAATTCATCAGCGTTTCGCCGCCGAAGAACGTGATCTGCACCGCTGTACGCCCCGTAGCCGACTTCATCAGAAAGTCCACCGATGCCTTGGCCGTCTCCATGTCCATGAACTTCGGCTTGCCTTCAGGCGTCGCCACTTTGTCCTCACCGAACTCGTAGCAGTACTGGCATGATAGGTTGCACTGATTTGTCAGGTTCATCACCAGCGACTGCAGCGGAAACCCCGCAGGCGGATTTTCCAGCCGCGCCGGAGCCGTACCCGCATCCACGATTACGTGCGAGTGGTACATCTCCTCGACGAGTTCTTCCGCATCGCCGATGGAAAGACCGGTGGAGGTTAAGTCGCCCACCAGACTTTCGTGCGCCGTTTCACCGGTACGAGCCCGTTC
>Ga0209698_10001219_pt1 | contig 29844 bp, 24 predicted proteins | sample LitLauG_LLR_2012_FD_187203 | JGI IMG/M metagenome (GOLD analysis project Ga0209698, IMG submission 187203) | Freshwater sediment microbial communities from Pennsylvania, USA - Little Laurel Run_MetaG_LLR_2012 (SPAdes) (version 2) | ecosystem: Environmental > Aquatic > Freshwater > Creek >... | reverse complement strand
CCGCTGAAACTTGTCAACCGACGCAACCGCCCGTCCTGCATCGGTGGGGCAGGCGGTTCCGCCTGCCAATGGCCAGCGGTCATCGCTCTTGTCGTACATACCCACGCCCTGCCATCATAAGAGTGCATGCACGATCTTTCCGCCTTCCGAACCAACCTGGACGCCATCGCCGCGCGGCTGGCTGACCGGGGTTACACCCTCGACGTAGAGTCCATCCGCGCTCTGGACGTCGACCGGCGCGCCGCGCTTACCCAATCCGAACAGCTTCGCGCCAAAAGCAAATCCGAATCGCAGGAAATCGGCAAGCTGAGAAAAGCCGGCGAGGACACCACCGCCCGCCAGGCCGCCGTGCGCGAACTGGACGGCCAGGTCGCCGCGTTCGATGAGCAGGCCAAGGCGCTGGACGAAAAATTCCGCGAAATGCTGGCCGGCGTGCCGAATCTGCCGCATGAATCGGTGCCCAAGGGCAAATCCGCCGAGGACAATCTGGAAGTTCGCCGGGTAGGCGAGCCAAAAACGTACGATTTCACGCCCAAGCCGCACTGGGACCTCGGCCCGGAGCTCGGCATTCTCGATTTTGAGCGAGCCGCAAAAATCACCGGCGCGCGCTTCGCCGTCTATTTCGGCATGGGCGCGAAGCTGGAGCGAGCCTTGATCAACTTCATGCTCGACGTGCATACGAAAGAGCATGGCTACAAAGAAGTTCTGCCGCCGTTCATGATCAACTCCACCAGCCTCTACGGCACCGGCCAGTTGCCGAAATTCGAGGCTGACTTGTTCAAGATCCGCGACACCGATTATTACCTCGCGCCCACTGCTGAGGTTCCGGTCACCAATCTCCACGCCAACGAAACGCTGGAGTTCGACAAGCTGCCGATCAAATATTGCGCCTATACGCCCTGTTTCCGCAGCGAAGCGGGCAGCTATGGACGCGACGTGCGCGGCATTATCCGCCAGCACCAGTTTCAGAAAGTCGAACTGGTGAAGTTCGCGCGGCCCGAAACCAGCTACGACGAGTTGGAGGCCCTGACGCACGACGCCGAGGATATTCTGGTGCGCCTCGGCCTGCCGTTCCGCACGGTCTGCCTCTGCACCGGCGATATGGGCTTTAGCAGCGCCAAAACGTACGACATCGAGGTGTGGCTGCCGGGCCTAAATGAATACAAGGAAATCTCTTCGTGCTCGAACTTCGAGGCATTCCAGGCGCGTCGCGCCGGCATCCGCATGAAGGGCGGAGCAAAAAAGTCCGACTACGCTCACACCCTGAACGGCAGCGGACTCGCGGTCGGCCGCACCTGGGTCGCCATCGTCGAAAATTATCAGCAAAAAGACGGCAGCATTGTCGTTCCGGAGGCCTTGCGCCCCTACATGGGTGTCGAAGTGATTCGCAAAGGCGAATAATCGTGTGCAACCGGTTGGCCGTCCGGCTCATCTGAATGACTGTACACTGAAAGATAGCCCATGCGTCCGACCGGTCTCCTAACCCTATCCCTAATATTTTCATCACTTTTGGCCGCCGCCCCCGCAGACGTGACGCAGGCCAACCAGCTTTACCAGCGCACCGAATACCGCCAGTCTCTGGCTTTACTCGAAAAAATCCCCTCGAAAGATGCCGCTGTCTTACAACTGATGGGACAGAATCTGTTCATGCTCGGGCAATATAAAAAGGCGACAGAGTCGCTCGAGAAAGCCGAGGCGCTAGACCCGAATAACCCGAAATTGGCGCACTGGTTGGGTCGGGTCTATGGACGCCGCGCCGAGACGGCGAATCCTTTTTCAGCCCCCGGCTGGGCCACCAAAACGCGCCAGATGTTTGAAAAAGCAGTGGATCTGGACCCCACCGACAAGGACGCTCTGGGCGATCTGCTCGACTATTACATAGACGCGCCCGGCTTCCTCGGCGGAGGCCTTCAGAAAGCCGAAGCGCTGGCCCGCATGATCCTCGAACAGGATCCGGCCGAGGGCCACTATGCGGAAGGCCTCGTTGCCGAGCACAAGAAGGAATACGACACTGCCGAGCAGCATTTTCGCCGCGCCGCGGAACTCGCGCCGCGCCAAGTGGGACGCGTGCTCGTGCTGGCGCGCTATCTGGCCAACCACGATCGCGTAAAAGAAAGCGACGCGCTATTCGAACGGGCCGCGCGCATGTCTCCTAACAATCCGCGCGTCGTCTTCGACCGCGCGCAAACCTACATCCACGAACATCGCGACCTCGATCAGGCGCGCAAGCTGCTTGAGCACTATCTGCAAATGCCGTTGACGCCGGACGATCCGCCACGCGAACGCGCCCACTCATTGTTGAAAGAGCTTGGGGCCGAGTGAAGAATCGATGAGCATTCTCCCGCACCTGGAAGCCGTGCGGTCCAGCTTGGCGGCCCTTCGCGCGAACAAGCTTCGGTCTTTCCTAACCGCGCTGGGCCTGGTAATCGGCAACGCCAGCGTGATTCTGGTGGTGACCATCTCGCTCACCAGCCGCGATTATATTCTGGATGCCATTCAGCGCATCGGCTCCAACCTGATCATCGCCAATTACGAAGCGGGCAATAACAGCGCCACGGCGACCACCGCTGGCGATTACGTCAAAGTGGCCGACGTGGAGGCCGTGCGCCAGCAGTTGGGCTCGCGTATCGTCGCCGCCACGGGCGTGATGAACAGCCTCGACCGTATGCGCGTGGAAGGTCATGAGGAAGACATCGCGATCCTCGGCGCGGATCAATATTATCCGGTGGTACGCAACCTCGCGCTGCTCGCCGGGCGCTTTTTCGACGGATCCGAAGTCGCGCAACGGGCGCATGTTGCTCTGCCCACGGAGAAGCTCGCGCGACGCCTGTTCGGCAGCCAGTCCGCGGCCATGGGGCGCACGGTGAAGCTGCACGGCCTGCCGTTCACCATCGTCGGCACGTTCAAGGAAAAGGTCTCCACGTTCGGCCAGACCGAGCTGAGTGGCGACAACATCCTGATCCCCATCTCCGTGTTGAAGGACTTCACGCAGATTGAGCGTATCGATCCTCTGTACGTCGAAGTCCGCAACCAGGAAGGCGTGGAGCAGGCCACCACCGCCGTCCGCGCGATCATTGAAAGCCGCCATCGTCCCGGCGCGCACTATAACGTGATGAACCTCAACTCCATTCTGGACACCGCACGCCAGATCGCGGCGATTCTTGACGCCGTGCTGATTGTAGTTTCCGCCATCGCATTGATTATCTCCGGCATCGGCATCATGAACATCATGCTGGTCACGGTAACGGAGCGCACGCGCGAAATAGGCCTGCGGATGGCGGTGGGCGCGGCGCGGCGCGATATTCTGGAGCAGTTTTTGGTTGAGGCCGTGATCATCAGCGTCGCGGGAGGCGCGGCAGGCATTCTCATCGGCGTAGCCGTCCCGCTCAGCGTACGCTTTTTCACCGACGAATTTGCCATCCCCATTTCGCCGGTCTCCATCGCCGTCGCGTTCACCGTATCGCTCGGCGTCGGACTGGCCTTCGGCATATTGCCCGCCAGCCGAGCCTCGAAACTGAATCCAACCGAAGCCCTCCGCTACGAATAGATTGGAGAACGGTCCTGGTGATCCTATGAAAGCGCTGCAGCGGGGTTTGTCGTAGAGTGTGCTAGACAAACCCTCAGCTTGAAAGGAGCTGCAGCGACATCTGGAACAGTTTATCGGATGTGATGCGCACAAGAAGTCCTCCCTGTCCATCGCCATGAACGAGCAGGGCCACTGCGGCAAGCCGGTCCGCATCGCCCACGACCGGGAGCGGATGCGCGCGCTTCTCGAGGCTATGCCGCCCGCATCGACGATCGCGCGGGAGACCACCGGGAGTTATGATTGGCTGGTGGACGAGATGGAGACGGGCCGGCCACCAGGCGCAGTTGGCGCATGCACTGACGTCGACCTGGCTACTTGAGCGCCACGGTTACCGGTGGACTGCTGGCTCCGGCCGAGGTTAGGATCAGCGGCACCGCCGAAGATGGCACGATTCCTGGGGGGACGAATACGTTCACCTGGTAGAGACCGGGGTAACCCGCGGTGGGGCCCGCGTAGAACGGCTGGACGGTTTGCGTTCCCAGAGTGACCGTGACGGGTTGGGTCGCTGCTCCCAGGCCTGTGCAGTAGATGACCAGCGCGTCGCCGGCGGCGGCGGGCGTGGAGGGCGTGTTGATGAACTGGGTGCCGTCGGTTCTCACGACGACCACCACTCCCGCGCCTTTGCCGCTTTGGTTGACGGTGAAGACGGCGGGTTGGGCGGGGGCGATGACGACGGTTTCCGGCAGCGAGTCCACGCCGTTGGTTTCCACGATGAATTGTTGCGGCGCGCCAACGATAGCGTCCGCCGGGATGACGACGTTGATCTGTCCATTGGAGGCTACCTGCAGCGGGACGGACTCACCGCCCAGCGTAACCTGAGTCGCGCCGAGCGTGGTGGGGTAAGGCGGCGGGGCGGTTACCACAGCAGCGGCCAGGTTGGAGCCGAACAAGGACACGAAGCCTCCGGGGCTGAGCGGGGGCGCGGCCAGGCTGGCGGCGCTGACGATGCCTCCAGGCGTCAGCACGGGGGCGGACGAGTTCGCCGTAAGCGTGCCGATGACCCCGCTGGAGCCGAACAGGCCGGTGGCGCCGGTGGCGGCAAGGCCGGCCCACGATTTTCCGCCAGCCAGCGTGTGCGGCATCCAGGTTCCAGCCCACTGGCCCTGCCCCAACGATACCAGCGGTGCGGAGGGGTCGCCGTTCGCGAAGTACGCTGCCACGGAACCGGAGGTGAGAGGGACGCCGCAATCGTCCACGACCTGGGCCTGGAGCGGGATCGGCCGCCCGGCCTGACGCTGGAAGGCTCCTTCCAGATTGGTGAAGACGGGGAGGAGTTGCGTGGCGGTGCAGGTTCCGGCGGGCTTCACGATCAACAAAATTTCCACCGGAGTGTCCGAATTGTTTTCCTGGACGTGGACGTCCAGAGTTCCGGCGTAGATTCCGCGCGCCAGCCCCGCGGGGTTGGCGTTGACGGTGAGGGTGCCTTGATTGTTGACCACTGTGAACCAGTTGGTGCCGGTGGCGAAGCTCAGCTTGGTGGAGATCGTCAGGGGCTGCGCGTTCGGGCTCGACACCTTGACGGTTTGCGCTGCCGGGCTGGCGGCGCCGGTCACGAAGATGAGTCCTGTGGTAGACAACTGCGGGGTGATGGAGGTGGCCGGGAGAACGGTGAAGGAAACCTCCACCGATTGGGTGGCGTTCGCCAGGTGCGATGCTGCGAAGTCGATGCGGGCCTGATGGGTGCCGGGGGCGAGTCCGGCGGGGTTCGCCTGGATGCTTACGGGTTGGCTTGCGTTGGCGTTGACGCTGCCTGAGGCGGGCGAGACCGAGAGCCATGTCGCGGTGGTTTTGGTAGAGAAGGACAATGAGCCGGAGCCGGTGTTGATCACCGGGATGGATTGCGCGGCGGGTCCGGCGCTTCCCCCGGACTGGAAGGTGAGTCCGGTTTCGGGCAGCGAGAGCGTGGGTCCGGTGGCTGGGATCACCAGCGTGATGGAGATGGTCAGGGTGGTGGCAGGTTGTCCGGCGGGGGTGATGGTGAGGGACACGGTGGCGGAGGAGACTCCGGGTGGGAGGGCTTGCGTGGTGACGAAGGCGGTGATGGCCGCGCGGGTTCCGGCTGCAATGTTGCCGCTGGCGGTGGGGACGGAGATCCAACAGGAGATGGACGGGTCGGCGCACTGGACCGCGGCGGTGTAAGTGGCGGCTACGGATTGAAGCGGCGTGAGCAGTTCGATGGGGTTGCCGGAAGGGGTGGTGGTGGTTGTGGCGCAGCGCCTGCATGGCCGGTCAACGGCTCCGCCAGCGCCTGAGGATTCGCCGGCAAGCAGAAGGACGGATCCGCCAGCGCCGCCGCCATCCAAGACGAGGACGGATCCGCCACTACCTCCGCCGCCGTCGAAGACGAAGACGGCTCCGCCGGCACCTTGGCAGCCGTCGGCGATCGTGCATGCGCCATCGAAGACGAAGACTGCTCCGCCAGCCCCTGTGGCGCCGTTGGGGTTGACGATGCTGCAGGAGCCGCCGCTCGCCGGAGTCGTGGCGTCGGGCTGCCCGTCTGCGCGGCGAAGAATCGGGAGGGTGCTGCCTGAGCCTTCTGAACAGATGATGATGCTGCAACTGCTGGGGAGCGAGGAGCCGGAGCCCGGCTGGCAGACTTGCGGGGTTCCGGTGCCGGTTCCGACGGGGTTAGGGGTGGTGAGGGTGCCGGTGCCGGTAAAAGTGAAGCTTACAGGGCCTACGTCGCCGGAGGGAGTCACGGTGAAGCTGATCGATCCGCTGGCGCCCTGGAAGCCTCCGGTGCCGGAAACGAAGCTGGCGGTGCCGGCGGCGTTGGTTCCATTCTGTTGGACGGAGGTGGTGGCGGCGGCGAGCGTGCCCAGGCTGCCGAAGTCGAACTGGAAGTTGCCCATTGACGTGCCTTGTTGAGGCTGTGTGCCGACGATGACGACATTGGCTTGGCCGAAGGGCGTCATGGTGCCAGTGCCAGTGCCGGCGAAGTCGGTGCCCACGGTGCCGGAGCCGGTGAAGTTGAGGGAGACCGCGACGGTGGACTGGGCCAGGGCGGCGGCAGCGAGAAGGAGGGCAAGCAGAAACGGCTTCACGCGTAGGGACATGCCGCACATGTTACCTCATTACGGCGGCCGAGGCCACCCTCAATACTTCGGGTCCCGTGATGTCAAAAAAACCGTTGACAGTCAGCAGCGCCTTTTCTGGCGGCTTCTTCCTCGGACCAACACAACCCCGACTTACGTAAACGCGCCGGCATAACTCATCCGCAATCCACAACATCCAGGTTCCGGCGGCCGCGTCGCTCGCTCTCCGCGATGGACACTGACCCACGGGACGGAAACGTCGCCGAAGGGAAAGGAAGGGCCTGGTCGCAACAGCGAAATTACGAAACGAACCCAACGGGTCCTTTGTTTGCAATAAAAAACCAGGCAAGGAGAACCCACGGCGCGCGATATAGGGCACGAGACCGTAAACTAAAGAGGATATGAAATTTCCCGCAATCCTGGCAATTTTCGCGGTCTCCGCTCTCGCCGAAACGAAAACGCTGACACTCAAACAGGCGCTCGATCTGGCTCTGGAGCAGAGTCCCGACGTGCTGATCGCACGCCTCGATCAACAAAAGGCTCGCGACCTGGTGCTGATCGCTAAGGATCCCTTCGTGCCGAAAATCACCGGCGGCGCAGGCTACGCCTGGACCAGTGGCTATCCCACGGCCATTGACGGCAATCCTCCGTCGATCTTCGAGGCACGGACGGACATGACGATTTTCGACCGCTCGCAGAGCTACAAGATTTCGCAAGCCAAGGAAGGACTGCGCGGCTCGGCCATCGACGTCACCAAGCGCCAGCAAGAAGCGGCGTATCGCGTGGCCAGCCTTTTTCTTGACGCCGAGCAGGCCGCGCACAGCCTGGAATCCGCGCGCGCGCAGGTCGAAAACCTGGAAAAAGTGAAAGCTCTAGTCGACGCTCGCGTGGCCGGAGGCCGCGAGCTGCCGCTGGAACTCAAGCGTGCGAACTTCAACGTCCTTCGCGCGCGCGACACGGTGGAAAAACTGGCTGTCAATCTGATTAACGCGGAAACATCGCTGGCGCAGGTGCTGAACCTGAAGTCGGACGATCGCGTGCGCGCTGCAATGGAGGAGCGCCCTGCCATCGCGGTGCCGGTCTCCGAAGACGCGTCCATTGAAGACGCGCTGGAGCATAGCCCCGAATTGAAGCGCCTGGAATCCGACCTGCAAGCGAAGACGCTGGAGGTGAAAAGCTACAAAGCCGCTCGTCTGCCCAAGGTAAGCCTCATCGCGCAGGACAATATTTTCGCCAAATTCAATTATTCCAGCTACGCCAATTACACCTTCCATCGAGACAACCCGGAACTGGGAGCGTCGGTGCAGATTCCGATTCTGGTGGGCCGCACGTCCCGCGCCTACGCCAGCGATGCCGAAGCCGATATGGCCAAAATTCGCGTGGAAGTGGCGCGCACGCGCGGCCGAATCACCGCCGATTTGCGCCGCGCCTATCAGGAAGTGAAAAGCGCGGAGGCATCGCGCGAGCTCACGCGCGCCGACCTCGAGCTGACGCGTGAGGAATTGAACGTTGCTCTGGCGCAGTATGAGGAAGGCCGCCTGCCCTTGGCCAGCGTCGAGGCGATGCGCGCCACCGAAAACGCAAAATTCCTGGCGTATTATGTCGCCCAGCAGTCGTCGGAGCGCGCGCGGCTCAACGTGCTACGGCTGACCGGGACTCTGGTGGCGGCCCTTAAATAGAGGAAGACGTAACTCCGGCGCTGTCGAACGTCGCCATCTCCGAATACAAATTTACCGCTGCTTCCACCAGCGCGATGCCCAGCGCCGCGCCGCTGCCCTCGCCCAGGCGCATATCCAAATCCAGCAGCGGACGCGCACCCAGAAATTCCAGCATGCGCGCATGGCCTTGTTCCGCGCTGCAATGCGCGAAAATCGCGTAATCGAGGGATGCGGCCGCAATCGCGCGAGCCACAATCGCCGCCGCGCACGTGATGAATCCGTCGAGCACGATCGCCTTGCGTGCCGACGCCGCGCCCAGAATCAGCCCCGCAATCGCCGCGATTTCGAAGCCACCCACCGCGGCCAGCACACCGATGGGGTCGGCAGGGCCGGGCGCATGCAGTGCCAGCCCGCGCCGGATCGCGTCGATCTTGCGCGCCACGCCCGCATCGTCAAGGCCAGTGCCGCGCCCCGCGGTCAGACTCGGATCGAGTCCTGAAAATGCGCTGAAAATCGCCGCCGCGGATGTAGAATTGCCGATACCCATCTCGCCCGCGCCCAGCGTGTCTCCATCGGACGCGTGCGCGAATCCCGTTGCGATGGCGCGTTCGACTTCTTCGCGCGTCATGGCCGGTTCGCGCGTAAAGTTGCGCGTCGAGACGTTCATGTCCACGATCACCGGTTCAATTCCCGCGTGCCTGCACAACACATTGATGGCCGCGCCGCCCGCGCGAAAATTCTCGACCATCTGGCGCGTCACCTCCGATGGATACGGGCTGACGCCTTCCGCCGTGACTCCGTGATCGGCACAAAACACGACCATCGCCTTGCGTCCGACGCGCGGTGCGTCGCTTGCTTGAATCAAGCCGACTTGCAACGCGAGCTCTTCCAAACGCCCCAGGCTGCCCTTGGGCTTGGTGAGTGAATCGAGCCGTGTAATGACGCGCGCCTCGAGCGCCGCGTTGGCAATCGGGTGGATCGAATCAAAAGTCATAGAGCTTCGGGCTGGCGAACAAAATTAGAATGAACACTTCGAGTAATTGCTCTGTCGCGCCCAGGCAATCGCCGTTCACTCCTCCGATGCGGCGGTAAAAATAGGCGCGCGCGACGCGCACAAACACATAGCAACCCGCGACGATCAGCAGCGCGGGCCACCATCCCGGCAGGAAAGCAGCGGCGGCTCCTTCGAGGATCGCGAAAATGGCCGCCGTGGTGGTCAACGACGAGGAAAATGCCAAACCCAATCCATCGCCCGCCGGACGCGACACCCACGCCAGCGCGACCATCGCGGCGCGAGGCACCGCTTGCGACGCAATGCAAATCGCCAGCACCCGCGCGACAGGCGCATGTTCCAGCGCCTGCCATCGGGCAATCAAACTGAGCGCAATCGCTACGGCTCCGTACGTTCCGATGCGGCTGTCTTTCAGAATCGCCATCATTTTCGCCCGCGAACGCCCCGCGCGCATCGCGTCGGCGACGTCGGCCAGCCCGTCTTCATGCAGCACTCCGCCGATCACGGTCCAGAACGCGACAGTCAGCAGCGCCGCCAAGGAAACCGGCATCACCGCACTCGCCGCAAGAAAAATGCCCGCGCCCGCCGCGCCCAACAGCGCGCCGACCACGGGAAACAGTGCCGCCGCGCGCCCCGGAGCGATGCCCGAATCGGGCGCCGGCACAACAGTAAGAAAGGAAACCGCGGCCAGGAACGTCCGCATTACTTCATCCTCAAGGGAAGTCCGAACGCCATGAAATAGACTTCGTCCGCGATCGCCGCGATGCGCTGATTCAAGAATCCGGCGCGGTCGCGAAACTCGCGCGCCAGTGCGTTTTCGGGCACAATACCGCAGCCCACTTCGTTCGTCACGAAAATCACCGTGCCTGCCGCGGCCTGGGCCGCGCGCGCCAGCGCCTCGGCCTCCCCGTCCCAATCGCGACCGGCGAACATGATGTTGGAAAGCCACAGGGTGAGGCAATCGACAAGCATGGCGTCGAATTTCGACTCCCGGATGACGCGCGCCAGGTCCAGCGGTTCTTCGATGGTTGTAAACTCCGAGCCGCGTTCGGCCTTGTGCCGCGCGATGCGCGTTGTCATCTCATCATCGAACGCCTCGGCCGTCGCGAGGAAGGCGCGCGAGCCCTGCGCTGCGCGAAGCCTTTCGAGCGCAAACCGGCTCTTTCCGCTGCGCGCGCCGCCGCCCACCAGAATTACAGCCACAGGCTCCTCCGTTTCGAGCGCAGCAGCCAGATGAAGAACGGCCCGCCCGCCAGCGCGGTCACCACGCCCACGGGAATTTCCGTCGGCGCGATCACCGTGCGCGAAAGAGCGTCGCACAGCGCCAGAAACGCCGCGCCCAGCAGGAACGAGCAGGGCATCAACGCGCGATGGTCCGCACCCAGCTTCAACCGCAGCGCGTGCGGCACGATGAGTCCGACGAATCCGATCGGTCCGGTCAGCGACGTGACGATGCCAGTCAAAAACGACCCCGCCACGTAGCCTAACACCGTATACGCGGTGGTCGAAAGTCCTCGCGACGCCGCCCAATCTTCGCCTACGGCCAGTAGATTCCACTGCCGCGCCCGCGCGATTACCAGCGCGCACACTGGAAGCACCGCGGCAGCCAGCCACGCCAGCGTCGAATATTCCACGGCATCCAATCCGCCCATCAGCCAGCGCGAAATTGCAAACGACTGCGAAAAGCTGGCCAGATTATGAAGAAACAGCACGATGGCCAGCGCGATGCTGTTCATCGTCACTCCGGCCAGCAGTAGTGTAAACGAAGAAATGCGCCGTCCTTCGAAGGAAATCCAAAGAACAATCACAAGCGCCAATCCCGCGCCCGCCAGCGACAACAATCCGATGGCCCGCAGGCCGAAGCAGATGCCGATCACCGCGCCGACGCTGCCGCCGCTGGAAATCCCCAGCGTATAAGGTTCGGCCAAAGGGTCGCGCAGCAGGCATTGGAACAGCACACCGGTGAGCGAGAGCGCCGCGCCCGCGATCAGCGCCAGCAGCACGCGAGGCAGCCGAGCGTAGAAAAAGATTTCGTGGTCGGGTGACACGCCGGCCATCGCCTGGCGCAAATCGATGTGCGCGCTGCCGATCATCGGCGCGGCGACGGCCACGATCAGGAACACCGCGAGCGAGAACCACACGCTACGTGTCATATCGCAGCCATCCCTCGTGCATCTCCGCGTGCACGCCGAACACCCGCTCGATCGTCGCCGGCGCAAGCGCCACTGCGGGTGCGTCCAGCGCGGCCGTTCTGCCGTCCTCCATCACTAGCGCCAGATCCGCGAACCGCAGCGCCAGATTCAGATCGTGCGTCACGGCGATGACCAGCATTCTCGTCGACCACGAGGCCAGCAGCCGGTACATGGTGAGCTGATGCTTCAGGTCCAGGAACGTCGCGGGCTCATCGAGCAACAGCGTTTCCGGCTCTTGCGCCAGCGCGGAGGCCAGAATCACGCGCTGCTTCTCCCCCCCAGAGAGCGAGCGAAAATCGCGCGAGGCGAACGCGAGCGTGTCGGTGGATTCCATCGCACGCCCCACGGCCGCGCGGTCGGCGTCCGATTCGAACCATCCGCTGGCGTAAGGCGCGCGACCCATTAGCACCACCTGCTCCGCCGTGAACGGAAATTCCAAACGCACCGATTGCGGCAAAAACGCCAACTTGCGAGCCAGATCGCGCCGCTTCCATTGCCGAATCTCGACGCCGCGATACAAACACGACCCGCGATACTGCGTCCGCAATCCCGCGAGAATCCCCAGCAGCGTGGACTTTCCCGCGCCATTCGGCCCCGCAATGGCCACGAAGCCCGTTTCCGGCAGATTGAACGTCGCACCGCGCAGGCCGAAGGCAAAGAACAAATCTTTCGCGGAAAAACTCACGGATGCAGCATCTCCGCGAACGCTTTCGCCGCATCGATCACCCGTGGCCCTGGCACCACGAACATATCTGACGCCACCGCGAATACTCGATGCGTCTTCACCGCGGCCAGATTCGGCGCGCGATTCCACAGCGCGATCACCTCGCGCTTGTGCGACTCCGTGACCCCCACCGTATCCGACATGTCCCCCATATCGATGATCGCTTCAGGATTGCGCGCCATCACTTCTTCCAGAGACACTTCCGGATACGCCGCCATCGCGTCACGGAACACATTCGTGCCGCCCGCGATCTCGATCACTTCATTTAAATAGGATGCGCGCCCCGCCACCACCAGCCCATCCAGGCGGTTCGGCGAACGTCCGACGACAAACATCATCTTCACGCGAGGCATCGACGACGTGCGTGCCCGGATCGTGCCAAGCCCTTGATCGATCGCTGCGCGCAGCCTCGCTCCAGCCCCTTGCGTGCCGGTGACTACCGATACTTGCTCAATCGAGACGTGAATCGCGGCGATGCTGTCCTGATTGATCTCCAGCACCCGCAGATGCAGCGCTTCCAGGCGTTGCCGGAGCTTTACCGGATTGCTCTGCACGATCACCAAATCCGGCTTCAATGCCGCGATGGCCTCCAGATTTGGAGCCGTATAATCGCCGATTTTCGTCTTCAGTTGCGCCTCCGGAGGATAGCGGCAGAAGCGCGTAACGCCCACCACCCGATCGCCCAACCCTAGCGCATAGAGCAACTCCGTAATGCTGGGCGCGGTGGATACAATACGCTGCGGTTGCGCCGCGGCCAGCGCGGCGGCGCACAAGAAAAGAGCGATACTGCGGCGCGTCACCACCCGATTCGCATGCCTCCTGTGACGTTGCGAGTCAGCGCGGGATAGCCCAGCACTTCCTGATACTGCTGATCGAGGGCGTTCTGTATCCGCACGAACGGCGTCAGGTGCCGCGCGGCCTGATAGGACGCGTCGGCGAACACGTACTGATACGCCGGGTTGCGGTTGACGCCGAACGCGTAGTCGTTGTCCTGCCGTTCGCCAACGAAACGCGCCCCCGCCACCACCATCCAACGCCGCGGCGTGAGTTCCAGCGTAACCGATCCGGAATTACGCGGCCTGCGCAGCAGTTCCTGTCCGATTTCCGCCGGCGTAATGGAGCTGGTGATCTTCGTATAGAGTTTCGTATACGCGCCCCGCACAGCCACGGCATGGGTCACGCGAAACGCAGCGGACACTTCCGCGCCGCGCGCCCACGAACGGTTCACGTTCGTCCAGGTACCCGGGTACAAACCAGAATTGTACTCAATCAGGTCATGAAAAGAATTGCGGAACACCGAAAGCTCCGTGCGTAGTCGCCGCGTCAGCCACTCGCGCGACAAGCCTGCTTCATAAGCGTACGTCGTCTCCGGCTTCAGGTTCGGATTGCCCACGTAGTAACCGGCGTTAGCGAAATTCTCGATCAGCGACGGCTCCTTGAGGCCGCGCGAGGCGCTGAACCGCAGGAATGTTTCCGTCGGCAGGCGGAACGTCACCGCCCCGCGCGGAGCGAATTCGGTACCGAACGCATTCGATTGCTGATAGCGGGCGCTGGCGGTCACATAAATGCGGCGCGTGAGAGCGTACTGATCACTGACAAAGAGTCCATTGTCGGACCGCGCGACATTCGAGCCCGAAATGTCACCCGCCTGACGCTCATATTCGTAGCCGAAGCTGAGCGCGCCGCCCGCGTGCGTCAGCGTGCCCAGATACTGCACGTTCGTGCGATCGGCTAGGCTCGGGCTATCGTATGCGTACGGATAGTAAGTGTAGGAAGCCAGCGTTTCGCCCGCGGGAGCAACCGTCGCCGATGCCGGCGCGAGCCCCGCGAAGTACGTGTACGGTCCGGCGGTGCGCAGGTACGCCTGCACCGTGTACGGCGCGCCATCGGAGTGATCGGTGTCGAAAGTGCTGTTGCGGTGATAACCGAAGATCACCTTCTGCGTGAAGTTCTTGCCGCGCGCGTCGTCGAAATGGACGCTCAACGCCGAATCACGCACCGTTTCGAGCGCGGAAAAATCCGTCAAGCCATACGCGATCTGCCCTGGGATGCCCGTGTAGGAATCGAACTCGCGGAAAATCGCGCGCAGCGTTGTTTTATCAGAAAAATGATAAGCCAGATTCACCGTTCCACTCGTCACGCGATATGCGTCGTTTGCGAACTCGCCGGTCGAGCGGAACTGGTCGGCGCTGAGCGCATAATCGATGCGCCGGGCCAAGCCTCCGCTGAGCGCCGCCGACCAATGATCGGTTGAGAAAGACCCACGCTCATAGACAACCGACCCGTGCGGCACGTTCGACTCCGCATCGCCATGCGCAGTGAACATCTGGATCACCGCGCTCGAAGCCTCCGCGCCATAGAGGGCGCTCTCTGGCCCGCGCACCACCTCCACGCGCTCAATCCCGGCAGCCGTCAGATGCACAAAATCGAAGTCGCCGCCGGGCTCGGTCACGGGGATGCCGTCCAGCAGCACCATCGCCGCATCGGAATCGCCTCCGCGAGCAAACAAGCTAGTGAGGCCTCCGTTACGGCCCGTCTGAACGACGGCCAGGCCAGGCGCGTCGCGCAACAGATCGGCGAGGAACGGAAACTGCCGCGCTTCCAGATCGTGGGCCGTGAACACAGTAGCCGCGACGCCCGCTTCTTCAATCGCCACGGGCGCGCTGGCGGCGGTGACCAGCACGCGATCGCTCACCGGCGCCAGCTTCAAGGAGATTTGCGCATCATGCGCATCGGTCAACGCCACGGTCTTTGCCGCGAATCCGCTTTTCTCGACGGTGGCCAGGCACGCGCGAGGCAATTCAAAACGCCCCCGCGAATCTGTGGTGGAGGTCTCCGGTCCGCAGGCGATTTTCGCGCCTTCCACCGGGCGGCCGGTGGGGTCTAAAACCACGCCGCGCACAAAAGACAATACGACTGCTAAAAATAGAGGCAACATGAGACGGCTCTCCCTCGAGACGGTCTGTTTTTCAAGATCGTCAAGGAACCGGTCTCCTGACTTACGGCGTGGCGACTACTGGATCCGCTCTTCCCGCTTGCGCAGTGATCGAATCCCGCCGGCAAAACGTGCCGCTTACAGTTGCGGGGCAGTGGCGGATTTTCACCGCCTTCCCGAGCATCCCTCGACGTACTACTAACATTGCCAGCGTAGGCGGTTGTCGAGCGCTTGTCAACCCTCGTGCTATCCTGTCGCGAAAGATGCGCACACTTTTGCTGATGGCGGTATCGATGAATCTGCTGGCGCAAGGCCGTAATTACGGACGTTCCATGGTGATTTCGAAGCAGGGCATCGCAGCCACCAGTCAGACGCTGGCGTCGCAGGCAGCCGCGCAGATTCTGGCCCGCGGAGGCTCGGCCGTCGATGCCGCCATTGCCGCGAACGCGGTGCTCGGTTTGGTGGAGCCGATGATGGACGGCGTCGGCGGCGATTTGTTCGCCATGGTATGGGACGCGAAGACGGGTGAGCTGGCGGGCATCAACGCGTCCGGACCTGCGCCGCGAGCGCTGTCGGCGAAATATTTGCTCGACAAGGGCGCAAAGACCATGCTCGTGGAGGGTATCCATACGGTGACGGTCCCCGGAGCCGTCGCCGGATGGGCCGCCATGCACAAGCGCTACGGCAAACTGCCATGGAAGGATCTCTTTCAATCCGCCATCGCCTACGCCGAAGAGGGCTTTCCGGTTACCGAGGCCATCGTCGAAGCCTGGTCCCTCCCCGAAAGCGTCAAAAAATTAAGAGGCGACGCCGAATCCGCGCGCGTGTTTCTGCCCGCGCCCAAAGAAGGCCAACTGATCCGCAACGCCGAGCTCGGCCGCGCCTATCGCCTGATCGCCGATCAAGGCGCGGACGCATTCTATAAAGGTGAAATCGCGGCGGCCATTCTCAAAACGTCCCGCGAGCTTGGCGGCACCATGACCGCCGAGGAGCTGGCTTCATTTCAGCCTGAGTTTGTCACGCCCATCTCCAGCACCTATCGCGGATGGAAGATCTACGAGCTTCCTCCTAACGGGCAGGGCATGGCCGCGCTCGAAATGCTGAACATCATGGAGACCACGCCGGCGTCGCCATTCGGCCCGTCGAGCCCGGCCGAGATGCATAAGAAGATCGAGGCCATGAAGCTCGCTTACGCTGATTCGCGGCGCTACATCGCGGATCCGCGCACCGTGGATGTCCCGGTGAACACGCTGCTGTCCAAGGAATATGCGAAGAAGCGCGCAGCGCTGATCCATCCGAATGTCGCGAATTGCGACGTTCCACCGGGCGCGCCCGTTCCCAGCGATACAACGTATCTGACGGTCGTTGATAAGGACGGCAACATCGTGAGTTGGATTCAGAGCGTCTCGGCGACGTTCGGCTCCGGCATCACCGTCCGCGGCATGGGCTTTATTTTGCAGAATCGCGGAGCGAATTTCACTTTGGACGCCAAGCATCCCAACGTGCTCGCCGGAGGCAAGCGCTCGTTCCACACCATCATCCCCGCGTTCATGGAAAAAGGCGATCTTCACGCCGGCTTCGGCATCATGGGCGGATTCAATCAGCCGCTCGCCCACGCGCAGTTCGTTTCCAACATCGTCGATTACGGGATGAACCTTCAAGCCGCGCTCGAAGCGCCGCGCTTCACGAAGCTGAACGCTTCCGGATGCGATGTGTCCATTGAATCCCGCGTGGGCGCGGCCACGTTGCAGCGACTCTCCGAGTTAGGCCATGAAATCCGCATCCGCCGCGAATACACCCAGGAAATGGGCCGCGGCCAGGCGATCCTGCACGACTCGAAAACCGGCGTCAACTACGCCGCATCAGATCCGCGCGCCGACGGCTCAGCCATCCCGGAACCGATCCGCTGATGCCTATTCGGCGTCGCCTTTTTCCAGGATGACCGCTGCCCGCTCCGCATCGAACTCGCCTTCCCACTTCGCCACCACCACGGTCGCCACCGCGTTGCCCGCCAGATTTGCCAGGCCGCGCATTTCCGACATGAACCGGTCCACGCCCAGCAGCAGTGTGATCCCGGCCACGGGTACGGTGCCAAGCGCGGACAACGTCGCCGCCAGCGTGATGAAGCCTCCGCCGGTCACCGCGGCCGCACCCTTCGACGTCAGCATCAGTGCGGCCAGCAGCGTGATTTCGTCGGACAAGCTGAGGTGCGTGTTGGTCGCCTGCGCCACGAACAGCGCAGCGATGGTCAAATAAATCGACGTCCCATCCAAGTTGAACGAATACCCGGCCGGGACCACCAATCCCACCACGGATTTGGAGCAGCCCAGTTTCTCCAGCTTCACCAATAAGCGCGGCAGCGCCGTTTCCGACGACGATGTGCCCAGCACCAGCAGAAACTCTTCGCGGATGTAGCGCAGCAGCTTCCACAGGCTGAAGTTGTGCGCCCGCGCGATCAGCCCCAGCACCACGAAGACGAACAGCGCGCTGGTCAGATAGACGCACGCCAGCAGCTTCGCCAGGGGTAGCAGCGTCCGGATGCCGTATTTGCCGATGGTGAACGCCATCGCTCCGAACGCGCCCAACGGCGCGGCCTTCATGATGATGGCGATGACGCGGAACAGCCATTGCGAGACAAAATCGAAACCGCGCAGAATCGACCGGCCCTGTTCGAACGCCGCCAGCGCAATGCCGAACAGAATCGCGATAAAGAGAATCTGCAAAATTTCGCCCTTGGCGAACGCATTGCCAATGGTGTCGGGGATGATGTTAAGCAGGAACTCCACGGTGCTCATTCCCTTGCCGGTCGATGCGTACTGCTGAATGGAGCTGGCGTCCAGCGTGGCCGCGTTGATGTTCATCCCCGCGCCGGGCTTGACGATTTTCACCACCACCAAGCCGATGAGCAACGCCATGGTGGTGACCACCTCGAAATACACCAACGCCTTCAATCCCACGCGGCCCAGTTTCTTCATGTCGCCGATGTTGGCGATGCCGGTAACCACGGTGCAGAAAATCACGGGGCCGATCATCATGCGGATCAGCTTGATAAAGCCGTCGCCCAGGGGCTTCATCGCCTCGCCCGCGTGCGGAAACAGCGCGCCGACGGCCACGCCCGCGAAAATCCCCGCGATGACCTGGAAATAAAGTCCCCGGTAAAAAGCCTGCTTAGCGGGACTGGGCGCTTCGACCGCGTGGATCATCGTCCATAACAGGATAAGGGATTCGAGCGCCTCAGGATTGCGTGTGACTCTGCTCCGGCGCTGGAGGAGGCGCGTCGGAAGCCGGATGCAGGTCCATGCGGCGCTCCCGCTCGGATTTTCTCAGGCGCTCCCGGAGCAGATCGTTTTCCTTCAGTAGGGAGCGGATGGCAAGATAAAAGCGCAGCGACATGTCCTTCTTGTCGTCGCCCTCGAAGGCCCGCGCCGCGCCGAGAAGATCGGCGCGCACAACCTCCATATTCGGGTCGTCCGGGACCTCATCCGCCAGTTCACCGATCAGGGCTCCCACCAGGTTACCCAACATCGATCCGGAATTCTTCTCAAATACGCCTCGGTGTTCGAGGCTGCGCATTGCATCGTGTACGCGGCTCATCGTTTCAGACTATCCCAACCTTCACCGTCCCGCACAGGGGACCGTTGGATTGAGAATACCAGTACCCCCTTTTCAAGAGAGGCGCCAGTTGGATGAGATTGCCGTGCGCGGTTTCCGCGGGCTTCAGGGTCGTGCGGCAATGCGTTCGACGTTCACGTCCACCGCGACGTCGAAGTAGGCGGTCATCGACTCGGCCGTGCTCTGTTCGCCCCAATGAACCTCAGCCTTCGAATTGGGGTTGCGCCAGTTCTTTTCCGAATTATCGAACGTCGCGGTCCAGACCAGGCGCGTCCCCTTCGGCAGGAAGCGCGGCGCTTTCAGCGGATAGCTCTGCTGCCAGACTGAATCGTAGCCTCGCGAGTCGATCAGCGTTTCCGGCCTCACGCCTCCAGGCAGCGAAACGCTTAGCTCGAATCCAGCGCCGCGCAGATGCATATGCGGCAGCATGTCCACCAGGTAAAGGTCGCGGGGCAGCACGGCGGCGATGGACGCCTTAAAATCCGCCGCACCGGGCGGAATTTTGAAGTCGCGGTCCTGCAGCACGAAGGTCAGTACGCGCTTCTCTGGACGCTCTTTCAGGAAATTGATGCCCACCGAGGTGCGGTCAGTGGTGGACGTCCGTTTGCCTTCATAGTGAATCTGCAGCACCAGGTCCGACCCGGCGGGCAGTTTCTTGCCAGCGCCCTCGGGCCAGATCGACGCGGGGCTGCCCGCGCTATAGACCGTGAGAATATCCACACCCGGCTGCAGCGACGGCTCGACCGCATTTCCCGCGGCGAACATCGTTAGCTTGGGAACCTCCCGCAGCCACGGCGAATCCTTGCTGCGGACGTACAGAACCGCGTGATGCACCACGCTGCGGTCGCCCGGATGTATTTCCACCGCGCTCGCCCACTTGTCCTCGGCCAGGTCCAGAGGCAGGATCACAAACTGATCGGGAATTTGCGCGTTGGCGGGAACGTCGAAGGCTCGCGGCAGGCTCACCACCACGCTGGGTCCGTCGATCCGCCACTGCTCCTCCCACTTGACGGGCTTCGGTGCGTCCTTTTTCTTGCCCTCCGGCATGCCGGAACTCACCCACGCTTCGATAGCGGAAATTTCCTCGCGCGTGAGCGTGTGTTCGGGAGAAAATTGGCCGCAGCATTTATCCGAATACCACGGAGGCATCGTGCCGGCTTTCACGCGATCCACCATGGGCTTGGCGTAGGGCCGGATTTGGTCCAGCGTAACCAGGGGCATAGGACCAAGTTCACCGGGACGGTGGCAAGGCTGGCAGCGGACTTGGACAATCGGCAGAATATCTTTATAAAACGTCGGTGCGGCAGGGGCTGATCCCGCGCGCGAGATCGCGGCGAAGGCCAGGGACACGTAGAGCGGATAAATGATCGGGCGCAAGTACACGAGACGTAGACCACCAAGGTTCGGGTGCAAGGAAATGCGCACCTTCCCCTGAATTCAATTCTTTTTAGTGTACCCTACGGCACGATCCCCGGTCCGGCGCGAGATCCTGGCGGGGCCCAGCGGATCTTGTGTCTTTAGTTCTACCTTGGTTCTACTTCGAAAAAGTACTGCCGAGCCATTTGCCGATTCAGGCCCAGCCCGTATTCTCCATTACAGAGACGGGAAATGTTTTCGATGTAGCTGGTTTTGGGCCATCTGTAACCCGGAAATCCAGCGGCAACGAATCGGACGGCAACGATTTGCCTCCACGTGCGAGCCCGCGCCCGCAGGCTCCTCCAGCATGCTTCCGTTCTTCGAGAGCCAAGAAGAATGAAGCTACTACACTTGTGTCCGATCGCCGCGGTGATGGTTTTTGCGGGTGCGCCCAGAGGCGCGATGCCGGTGACGGATTACGGAGTCACAGGCGACGGCCGGACCGACAACACACTGGCCATTCAGGGCGTGCTCGACGCGGTCTGCGCCTCCAGCGGCAACAGGCATCTCTATTTTCCGGCGGGTACGTATAACATCAGCGCTCCTCTGGTCACCGGCTGCGCCGTTTCCATCACTGGCGATGGACCTCTGGCCAGCATCCTCTTCATGACCGCGCATCGCAACTCCTTTCATGGCATCGTCGCGAATTATCCGCTGAACTTGGAGGACATCGCCATCAATACGGCTCCGGTGAACGCCGATTACAGCATGGCCGCTGTATTTCGTGCGGATACGGCGTTGCCCTCGGCCGGACAAGACTATCGCTTCCTGCGCTATTCCTCATCGGGCTTCAACTTCGGCATCGACGTCGCGGGCGTAGGCGCCGGGCCGGACCAATTGGGCTCCGTCACAGTGCGCGATTGCGTGCTGGCCACCTCCACCGATCCTTCAGGAACCGCTGTTTCCGAGCCTCTGAACGTTCGCACGGCGGCGGTTCTCGTCGCCGAAAATAATCACCTGATCGGCGACGGCCACGGCGACCACGGCGTCTATGTGATCGGCATCCGCAAGCTGACGCTGTCCGGCAATCTGATCGAAGGCAACCACGATTCCAGCGTCAAAGTGCTTACCGGAGGCTTCGGAGCGGACCCATCCACCGTATGCGACGCGGGGCAGGATTATCAGTCCTGGACCGTGCGCGATAACGTGATCCGGAACTCGACCTTCGCGGGGGCGTTTTACACCTATTGCTCCACCCAGGTCCCGGCGATCGTGTTCAGCGGCAACCAGGTCCTGAACATGTCCGACACCTACCTCAGCGACGGCGCGACGCTGATCTTCGAAGCCGCCTGTTCGTCCCAGATGCCGAGCATCGCCATGTCCGGCAATACGTTCCAGAACGTCACCCAGGGCGGCGTCCTGATTCAGTCCTCGGCGCAGTATCCCCTGGGGCCCTGCGCGTCGGCCGCGCTGCGCGGAACCGTTGGCAATTTCTCGAGCACCAACGACACGTTCATCAACTGGTCCACGCTGAGCGCAGGCACCTACTTCGCCATCTCCGCCAACGGTCCAGCAGCGAACCTGCGGCAATCGACGGTGAGTCAGATGCTTGCCAACGGCGAAGGCAACGGCCGCGCCGCTCTGAACCTGGGGGCCTTCGCGCAAGTGTCCACATCGTCGATCACCCAGATCAACGTGTTTTAGGTCATTCTCTATTTTCCAGGCCTGTGGACTATATTGCCGGCAGCCGCATTTCATGCGGCTCTGCTGCCTGCCGCATTGCATCCTGCGCCGCCGCCGCGGCATCTACAATAGTGCTATGAGTCCTTCGAACCCGAATTCCAACGTCTTTGACAGGCTTTCGGCGGTCACTGTTTTAACGGATGCGCAAGCCGCGGCCATCAAGCAGACCTACGCGCTGTTCGGCATCGCCGTCGCAGCGGCCATCGTCGGAGGCTACGTCGGCGCCACCACGGAAGCCATCGCGCGCTTCTTTTCCAGCTTTACGGGCTGGATCATCGCCATGCTTGGCCTGAATCTGGTGCCGCGCATCGCCATGGGGGCGCGCTCGAATCCTGTGCTGGGCACGGCGGCGCTCGTCTTCGATGGATTCTTCGCCGGCCTATGCCTCGCGCCTTTGCTCTGGTTCGCCGCGCAGCGCCAGCCGGAGATGATCCTCGCCGCCCTCGCCGTCACAGCGATCGTGTTTCTGGCCGTTACCGGCTACATTTTCTTCAGCGGACGCCGCTTCAGCGCCCCGCGCGGCCTGATGATTGGCCTGTTCTTCGCGCTGATCGGCGCGATGCTGATCAACAGCTTCCTCTATATCGGATTCCTGGGCATCCTGATCGCAGCGGGCATCGGAGCCATGGGCGTGATCGCGCTCGTGTCCTCCACCAGCGCCATTTTCGAAAGCGGCGACGCCGATATGCCCATCCCCGGCGCACTGGCCCTGTTTGCAGGCGTATTCAACATCTTTGTCGCGACGCTGAACATCCTGCTACGCCTGTTCGGCGGCGACCGCCGGCGATAGACGAGCGGCCAATTCCGGCTCCTTGCTTCTTCTAAGAAATCTTCGCCAGCGGCACAGTAACCGACCCAATCGCCCCACTGGCCGAATCCCTCACCACGATCCGGATCGTCTTCGCCATCCCCGCCCGCGTCACCAGCTTCGTATAAACGAACCCATTCTTCACGAACTTCCCGTAGCTCTCCGTGCCCAGCCGCAAATTGATCGTGTCATCCAGGCCGTTGTACTGATTCCCCTGGTTATCCTTTTGAATGAACAACACGTCGAGCCGCCCCACCCAGTGCTGGTCCTGATTCTGCAAGGCTACCTGGGTGCTGTCGATGGCCAGCGTAATCTCCATCTCGCCCGGCTTCTCCTTGGACGGCAAAATCCGCGCCACAATCCCGATGCCGTTGGCGTCCAGAGGACTCCACGACGCGTCGGCCAGTTGAGCCTTGCGCGCCTTTTCGTCCTGCGGGAACTCCGGCAGATCGAAAAAGCCCTTCCGGTAGCGCAGGTGGACGCCCTTGCGCTCCACCGTCTGCACTTCGATCTTGTGGAACTTGCCGTCGAAGTTTTCATCCACCGGATAAAAGCCCAGCATGTACGTCACGCGCGAATCGTCCACGGCGGAATGAATTGCCTTGGCCAAATCGTTCGAGTTGTAATAGGCGTGCCCCCCGGTCCGGCTGGCGAGTTCCTCCATGGTCTGCTGATTCTTCACCCCCGGAGCCATTCTCGGGGTCGCGCCCATCCTCGGTCCTCGCGCCGACGCGGCGTCGTACGAAGGGCTGGTCATCAGGCCGCGCGCGTCCACGGGATAGATCGCCATGTTGGCGTCGTTCACGGCGCGTACCGTCTCCGAAATTTCGTCGTAAAACGCCCGCTGCTCAATCTGCGGATTCCGCCACGCTGCCGGATTGTCAAAGCCGATGTCCATCGGGAATCCGCCGGACACCCAAATTAGGTTCTTGCGCCCCGGCGTCTTCGCCAGATGGTTGGCGATAAACTCAATCGCCTTCAACGTCCCGATCACGCGATTGGTGGTGTAAAACGCCCGCTCCGCCGGACTCGCGCCCGAACCGCGCATCAACTGGTCCAGCAGCAGCGAATCGCCATGCATCGCGTCGGTCGGTTCCTTGCTGGTCATGTCCGGCAGATCCTTGCCCTTCAGCGCTTCCAAACGGGCCAGCAACTCCGATGCATCGGCTGTGTAATCGTGCTGGACGCGCAGCGCGATGCCAAGCGTATAGAGGCCGATGTGATCGGTGGGCTGCAGCGTCCTCAGGAACCGGATCACCTGCGCTTTGGCGTATACCTGATCCGCCCATCGCGTGTTCAGCATATCCAGCAAAATAATCGTGATGCCCGGCTGCTGCCCCTCGTTCACCCGCAGGCGATTTGTATAGACATTGGGCGGCAGTTTCTCGGCCTGGGAGCTGTTCGGCACCGCGCCGGCCGAATCCATGGAGAAAACCTTAATCGGCTGCTCCTTGCCGTCCACTTTGATGCGGAAATCTTCCTTATGAAGGTCGGCGATCGGCTGGCCGTGGCCGTCCTGCGCCAGGACGCTGACCTGCACCAGCCGCGCTGAGGCCTTCAAAACCACCTGCGGCTGGTCCGCCGGAGGTACCTGCTGGGCCAACAGGGCCGGAATCACCGCGAGAATCAAGGGCGTGCGAAAAAGACGCATACACTTATAAGAACACCGATCTCTCGAATTAATCTCTTTTGAACAGGAGGACGATAGACTGATCCTATGTGGCCTTTGGATATGAGAGGTCCCGAGTTTCTGGTACTTTACCTTGCCTTGGGTGGGGCGGTGCTGCTCGCGCTGTACCTTTTGCGCCATCAGGCAGAGGCGGAAACCGGCCAGAAGGCGAACCTGTCTGACCCATACCTCATCGCCTACCTGCGCGGCGGGAAAAATGAAACACTCCGGGTGGCGACGTTTTCCTTGATCGACCGCGGCATCTTAACAGCCGACGGAACCAGGATCGCCGCCAGCAACGGCGCGTTCGGAAAAGCCGCACCGGGCGTGGAACAAAAGATCGTGCAGTTTTTCAACCCCTCAGCGGACGCGATCGCCATCTTCAAAATGAACGACGCCGACCCAGCCATGCGAGCTTACGAGAATCAACTGGTCCAGGCAGGCCTCTTGCCGGACGACGAGGTGAAGCAAGCGCGGCTGCTGCGTTTGGGGCTAGGCATTTTCGTATTGTTGAGCCTCGGACTGCCGAAGCTGCTGTTCGCGCTGGCCACGGGACACAAAAACGTCGGATTCCTGATCCTGCTGATGATCGCGTTCATCATCGCCGCCGTGCTCCTTGCGCGCCCGCGCCTGACCGCCTTAGGCAATGAAACGCTGCTGGACTTAAAGAACCTGTTCGGCGGGCTCAAAGACCGGCGCCAAGAGATCCGCAACGGCGTCAGCCCCGGTGAATTCGCCATGATGGCCGCCGTGTTCGGCACTGCAATGGTCCCCGACGCCAAAAAGCTGTTCCCGCAAGCCGGAAGCTCAGGCTGCGGATCAAGCTGCGGCAGCGATTCCGGCGGAGGCTCCTCTTGCGGCGGAGGTGGATGCGGAGGCTGCGGTGGTGGATAAGCGTCCGATGGCTCCCCCCGAAAACTCGCCGCAACGGAAAAGCTGCACGGGCGAAGGGGACAGACTACTGTGTCCCCAATCCCGAAATGTCGCAGTCTCAACAGAACGTGACCGGTGGACACAGCGGGCTGTCCCCTTCGCGCACGGGATGCTCGTGGGTCGGCAAGTTTTCGCGCAGACGGCGTCGCCAGACCGCGTAGGCCTCGGTTGGCGGCCCGAGCTCGCCGCCGGCATCCTCGCGCATCTCGATTCCATCGACGTAATCGAAGTCATCGCTGACAATTTCTTCCCTGCGCCCGAGCGAGCAAAATCGCTGCGCATGCTAACCTCGCAGACCTCCGTGGTCTTGCACGGCGTCGGGCTAGGTATGGCCTCCACCTCGCCCGTCGATCAAAAGCGTCTCGCCAAAATCGCAAAGCTGGTGGACATCGTCCGCCCCGAGTCCTGGTCGGAACACCTCGCCTTCGTCCGCGCCGGCGACATCGAGATCGGCCACCTCGCCGCGCCCCCACGCACGCGCTCCACCATCGACGCCACGGCGGAAAATATCGAAACCGCCAGCAAAATCGTCGGCACAATCCCGGCGATGGAAAATATCGCCACGCTGATCGACCCTCCCGTGAGCGATCTCAATGAACCCGACTGGCTGACGCGGTCCATCGAAGCCTCGGGCGCGAACATGCTGCTCGACCTCCATAATCTGCACGCCAACGCGACCAACTTCGGCATCGATGCCCGCCAGTTCCTGCTCAGCCTGCCGCTCCACCGCGTCCGCCAAGTGCATATTTCAGGAGGCATGTGGATCGGCGAAGCGCCCAATCGCCGCCTGCTCGACGACCATCTGCACGATCCCCCGGACCCCGTCTATAGCCTCCTCGAAGACCTGGCCGCCGCGTGCCCCAACCCGCTCACGGTAATTCTGGAGCGCGACGGCTCCTACCCTCCGATGGGGCACTTATTAACGCAACTCGAGCGCGCCCGCGGTGCTTTAAAGAAAGGACGGGCGCGTGAACGATCCGAAGCTGGAACGTTTTCTGGCGTCGCTGTACGTTGACACGGCGCTCCGTGCACGCTTCCTCTGCAATCCGCTGGAGGAAGCATCCCGCGCCGGACTGACGCCGGAACAATGCCATGCGCTCGAAGCCATAGACCGAGTCGGCCTGGAAATGGCCGCCCGCAGTTTCACCCGCAAACGAGACGCTACAAAAATTAACAAACGTTCATAATCAGCTCGTCGTCTTAACGCGCATGGAACGCGTACATCGCAGTCTGCTCGCCTCGGCGGAAAAGAGGACCCTCGTCTGGATGGCGGAGCGGCTGCCTAAGTGGTTGAATTCGGGACATTTGACGGTGCTTGGGTTCGTTTCGTCATTGGTGGTGGGCGCGTCCTATCGCGGGCCTGCTCTTCGCGGCGATACGGTCCGCCGTGCGGCATGGGGCGTTCCTATACAATGAGGAGCGACTTTAAATGATCCGCTGGCTAAAATTCAACGCGGTGGGTGTCGGCGGAGCGACGGTACAGCTCTGCGCCCTCTGGCTAATTCGCCGCTTCACGGCCCTACCGCCTCTGTGGGCCGTCACGCTGGCGGTGGAGATCGCGATCCTGCAAAACTTCTGCTGGCATGAGGCGTGGACGTGGCCCGGCCTGCCCGTCAGCGCGCGCTGGAAACGCCTGGCGCGCTTTCACGCCGCCAACGGCTTCGTGTCGATCGTCTCCAACGTCGTGCTAACGTACCTGTATGCCGACATCGCCGGATTGCCCTTGATCACAGCCAATCTCGCGGCCATCGTGACGGCAGCGCTCCTTAATTTCTGGGTCGCGCGGGCGTGGGTGTTCCGCGCCATCGCCGTATTTCTGCTGATCGCCGCGCATCCAATAAAAGCTGCTGTCATCACCACCACGCTGCAACCGGCAACGATCGCCCAATGGAACAACTACATCGCCGGGTTCGAGCGCGGCGCCCCGCGTCCGCCACTCACGCTGAAACCCGGCGAGATGAAATTGATCGATCTGCACGCCGGCGACGTTCCCGACGGCTACATTCATCACTGGCTGGGCGCGCAACTGGTCCCCAACTCGACCGTAGCGTCCTTCGAAAGCGCGCTGCGCGATTACGACGCCTATCCGCGCATTTACTCTGCCGTGAAGCTAGCCGAAGCGCGCAAAACAGGACCTTCCAGCTATGATGTCCGCCTGATCACAGAGCGAGTCGAGCCCATCGGCCTGCACTTCGCCTTCGACATTCATTCGCGCGTGGAATATCGCCGCGCGCAGCAGGATTTGTTCGTAGAATCACGCTCCTACCAGATTCGGGAAAGCGACAGCGGTCACGCCCCGTTCGCGGATCTCATGCCCGAAGGCAAGGATCACGGCATTTTATGGCGCTTGAATTCGTACTGGCGATTACGGCAGATGGGCTCGGCCGTGTATGCGGAGTGCCAGGCGATTTCGCTATCGCGCAGGCCTCTGTTCGGCTCGTCGATGCAGGTAAGCCAGCGTGCCAAGGATCAACTGGCCGCCACGCTGCGCCAAACCAACGCAGCCGCCCGTTGATGTGGGGCAGCATGCCATCCTGCGGCCGATTGGCAATCGGCCTGGTGCCTCATCCTTAACGCGGCCTCGCGATCCACTCTTTGCCCTCGTTATCGATCCGGATCTGCTGCAACTGCCTGTTCGCGTAGACATACCGGATGCGGCCAGGGCGTCCGTTGACCGTCCAGTCCTCCCCCGCGATCGACGCGCCGCTATAGCCGATCGTCCGCTGATAGTACGGCGTCTCCGAAGCCCTGTGATACGCGCGGACGGCAACCAATCGCAGGCCATCCCAGGTGAACCGCACCGTGTTGTCCGCGTTCCATTCCTCCGCCGATTCCGCCAGACCTTGCGCATCGTAGCGTACCGTGAACCAGTGGACGCCATCCCACAAGAATGGATTGAAGAACGAATTTCCCGCGGCCACGGTCGTTACCGGCGAGCCCTCCAGCGCGGAGAGAACGGCCGGATCCACGTACGGATGATCCGGCAGCACGATCTCAGGGCGCTTGTCTTCGTCTGTCAGCAGAGCGTGGCCTTTATCGTCGCGCGTCACTTGGACCCGGAAGGGAGCCACGGCGCTTTTCACGCTCAGTACCTCCCGCACCGCGCCGTTCGCGTGATATTCGAAAAAGAAATTCCCCGGATCACCGGACGATGCGGCCAGCGCTCCTGAATCCGCTGCTCCGGCGACCACCAACGCGCGGTAAAGCTGGGCTCCGCTCGCGTCTTCAAACGACGCGCGGATGGAATCCAGGCGCGCACCCGTCCAGTTGAACGACAGCCGCACTTTGGGCCCGGAAACATTGTCGACGGGCACGAGAAACGCCAGGCTCTGCACGTCGTAAAACAGGCCGGCGGTGTTGCGCGGAATCTGCGGACGCTCCGCTTTGAGAATCGCCAGGATTCGCCGCGCGCGTGTGCGCCATTGCGGATCCACTCCGATGGCGTTCGAACGGTTCAGGAATCCGCGCAGGGCGGCACTGGCCCGATCCTTATCCTTCAACACCGCCTCCGCGACGCCGCTGGCGTAGAGAAACAGGGGATCGGCAGGCGCGCCTTTGAGTACGGCGTCCAGTTGCGAGAACTGGCCGTTTTTCAACAAACCGGTCGCCTGCTCGCGCAGCGCATCTTCGTTTTTATCGAGATCGGCCATCACCAGGCGGCGTAACTCCGCGCCCTTTTCACGCTCCGCGCCTGCCGTCACCATGCGATCGTATTGATCGAGCAGCGCCAGCGCCTCCGCATTGCGATTCTGCGCGGCGGCCAATCTTGCGTGCGCCAGGTCCACTTCCGGCGCGCCCGGATTCTCGCGCTCCGCGTCTTGAATCGACTCCTGCGCCTTTCGGAAATCCTTGTCGGCGATGGCGCGGTCGGCGCTTGCCAGCGCGCTGGTAAAGCGCATGTCGGCGGGCAGGCCCTTGGGCAGAGTCCTGCGGCGCGACGCGTTGCTCTGCGCCTCCGCTTGCGAGGCGAACAGTTTTTCGTCGCTCGCAAGCTTGCGAATTTCACGATTCGACGGATCGCGCGCCAGCGCCAGCGCCGCCTCCGCTTGTGCCTTGGCGTAATCGCCGCGCTGCTCAAACGCACGGGCGCGCAAGGAATGGGCCCGCGCGCTTTCTTCCAGCGCCTCCCCGTGCAGCGCCTGCATTTCAGGGAACGACGCCTCATAGGGATCGAACTCCTTGTACTTTTCAAGCAGCGCGTCCCAATCGCCCAGCGCTGCGAGCGAGCGCAGCAGCTTCGGACGATCCGTGACGAAACGCACGCGTCCGGCGATACGGTCATCCAGCGCCGCAAATGCCGCGTCTCCGGGGAACATCTGGCGCGCCGTTTCGCTGAAGCGGCGATTGCGCACGAGATCGGCGTAGGTGCCTCCGTCTTCGAACGCATCGAGCGCGGCAGAAATCCGCGCCGCGAGCGCAGCGCGGAACTCCTTCACAGCGGGCGATCCAGCGAAGGACGCGACGAAGCCCTGCATCGCGGCAAGCTGTTCGTCGATATTCGAAAAGGCCCAGTCCTTCGACACGAAATCGCGCACCGATTCCTCGGGCGACGCGCCGTAGAGCGCTGTGAAAAACATCTCC
>Ga0209698_10001217_pt1 | contig 29869 bp, 16 predicted proteins | sample LitLauG_LLR_2012_FD_187203 | JGI IMG/M metagenome (GOLD analysis project Ga0209698, IMG submission 187203) | Freshwater sediment microbial communities from Pennsylvania, USA - Little Laurel Run_MetaG_LLR_2012 (SPAdes) (version 2) | ecosystem: Environmental > Aquatic > Freshwater > Creek >... | reverse complement strand
CGTTCCGGCTGGGATACTCCGCAAATCCCGGCAATTTCGCCGATGCGCTGGTGGTCGCAACTTACGTTCTGGCGCCTCTCATTGCCGGATTTGTGCTGTGGATCGGCGGCATGGTCCGCCGCGAAAGGATTTCTTAAAACGATGTCGACACTTCCTTCCCTCATGAATGAGTTGCGGGCCGCCGAGCCGTCGTGGCAGGTCCTGATCGTAGAAGCCGCGGCGGGTGCTCCGCGGCGGCGCTGGCTGGCGGATCGTCTGCAAGAGATGTCTCTCTCCGGGGCGCGCACTTTCAACGTCTGCTGCGACTTCGACCTGGGGGGGCCGTGGGCCGGCGTCAGTGCGCTGTTCTCCGGCCTGATCGCGGAGATCCAGGCGCAGCGTCCCGATCTGATCGACCTCCACGCACTCGAACTGGTCTACGCTCTTCCGCCGCTTCGACGTTGCGTAACCGTTCGCAACCCCAATCTCACCGACATGGCGCCGGCCAGCGAAAGAACTCGCAACTATGCCGCCGATCGCGCGTTCCGCACGATACACGGGCTGATCGACCTTTTGGATAGTTGGAAGAGCGTGCACTGCCCGGAAGCTCCTTGGGTGATCGCGAGCGATGGCTTCGATGCGGCGGGCGCCATGAGCAGCGTTTTCTTCAAAGAGTTGCTGCGCCGCCGGGGCGAACGGCTGAATATCCGGCTGTTGGCCACCGTGGCACCGGGTAATGGCGATGCGGCACGCACCGTGCTGAGCACGGCCGGCCCCGCCGAGGCGATTTCCGTGGACCTGCCGGCGGACCCGCCGGCTGCGATCGAGGCGCCCGCGGCGGCTCGTCTGGCGAGCGAACTCGAAGAACGGATCGGGAACGATCGCGTTGAGCTACAAACCCACTTATCCGATCTCATCCGGCTTTGGGGGGCCGCCGGCCGCCCCGACAAGGTCCTGCGCTATCGCACCATCGGCCTCACCACGTACAACACGCTAGGCCTTTATGAAGACGCCCTCCGCTACGGCAAGGGCCTCCCCGCGCTGGCGGCGCAATATGCTCCCGACGATGAGGAACTGCGCTGGACCATCGTCCTCAAGATGCTGATGTCTCACATCGGACTGTCGGATGTGAAATCCGCCATGACCCTCGCCGACGAGGAAGGGCTGAAGCTGGTTGAGCACCATCCCGAATGGCGGGTTTCGCTGTTTTATCTGATCGCCATGTTTCATGCGAGGTTCCTGAAGCCACGCGATTTGGCGAAAGGCGAGGAGTACCTGGAACTCGCGCAAACGGCCATCGAGCAGGCCGGCTTGCCGGAAGAAGAACGCCACTTCTTCTCCGTATTCAACCGCAACGGACTCGCTATGATCCGCAATTTCCAGGGCCGCCACCAGGAAGCCATCGAGCTTTGCCGCAGCGGAATCGCCCGGCTGAACGAGCATCTGGCAGCGGATCAGCACCGGCTGCACCGTTCCATCCTGGTTTACAACATCGCTCAGGTTTACGCCGCTACCGGGAAACCTGCGGAGGCCCTTGAGTATTATTCGGCCACCATTGCCATGGATCCGAATTACTCCGAATACTATAACGAGCGCGGCAGCCTCTACCTTAACCTGGGACGCCTGGAGGAGGCGCTTTCCGATTACGTCCGCGCGATCGAACTCAGTCCCCCTTATTTCGAGGTCTTCACCAACCTGGGCCAATGCTACCGGCGCATGGGCGCCATGACGGATGCCATCGAATCCTACTCCCGAGCGCTGGACCTGGAACCGCATCATGTGCTGGCGCTCGTGGGACGTGCCAAGTCTCACGAGGAGATGGGGCAGATCCGGGAAGCGATCGCCGACTACACCGCGGCCCTGGCGCAGGATCCCAAGCAGTGGGAAGCCGTCGCGAGCCGCGGCGTGATGTATTACGAAGCGGGAGAGCTGGAAGCCTCGCTCGCCGACTTCAACCGTGCGATCGAGCTGAAGCACGACCAAGCCGATCTGTATCAAAATCGCGCGACCGTTCTTACCGGCCTCGGCCGTTACGAGGATGCGGCGCGCAACCTCCAGTCGGCTCTCTTACTCCAGCCGGGAGAGGACGACAGGCTGGAAATCCAGGCCAGACTGGAGAGCGCTCTACTGGCTTCGACCGCGGCCATGACGGCCGAACATGCGCGCTCTCTGACTGTCTAAGTGACTGACGGGGCCATCATGGGGACGATATTACACGACTTGAAATACGGTGTGCGGATACACGCCCGAACGCCGGGCTTGACCGGAATCGCCATTCTCACGCTGGCGCTCGGTCTCGGTGCGAGCGCTACGGTCTTCGCGGTAGTCGACGCGATTCTGTTGAAGCCTTTACCGTACAGTAATGCCGAAAGAATCGTGATCCCGTGGCGGAAGGCGCCCGCCGGTTTGAATCTCGGTTACGACGAGATCCCGTGGGGCTTGCAGAATTTCCAGTCGATGTTGCGCCACGCGCAAGCGTTCTCGGCCCTCACCGCGTTCAAGAGCGATTCCTTCAACCTTACCGGAGCGGGCGAGCCCGTGTTTCTGGAAGGTCTCCGCGCCACCGCCGGATTCTTTCCCGCGCTGGGCGCTGCTCCGATCTTGGGGCGGGCGTTCACCGCCGGGGAAGACCAGCCCGGCCACGAACGCGAAGTCATCTTGAGTTATCGGCTATGGCAGGAGCGTTTCAGCGGCGACCGGGCAGTCCTGGGACGCGCCATAGATTTGAATGGCGCCCCGTACATCGTCATCGGCGTGATGCCGCCCGGCTTCGCGTTTCCCCGCGGAGAGGAAATGCCGGGGAGCTTCGCTTTTCCGCGCGAGACACAACTCTGGGTTCCCCTGGCGCTGCCGGCGGCGGCCCGGCCAGACGAGCCCGATGAACTCGCCGTAATGGGGCGCCTGGCCCCCGGAGTCACCGTGGCTCAGGTGCAGCAGCAGATGAATGTGCTGTCTACCCGCCTGGAGGAGGCATTCCCCGGCTTCAAGGGCTGGTTCAACTCGCGGGTCACCACCTTACCGCGGCAGGTGGCGGGGGATACGCGGAGCCCCCTGCTGCTGCTACTGGGCGCGGCCGGCGTGGTGCTATTGATCGCCTGCTTCAACGTCGCCAACCTGCTGCTCACCCGATCGCTGGGCCGCCGAACGGAATTCACCCTGCGCGCGGCACTGGGGGCGGGGAAGGGACGCTTGATCCGGCAACTTTTGACCGAGAGTGCGGTTCTGGCGCTGGCCGCCGGCGCCTCGGGTGTCCTGGTAGCCGAAGCGGGCGTGTATTTCGTAAAGCTCCTGGGCCCGCCCGGCATCCCCCGGCTGCGTGAAGTGAGCCTCGACCCGGGAGTACTCGCGTTCGTTTCCGGCATGGCGCTGCTGAGCGGCCTACTCTTCGGGTTAGCTCCCGCAATCGGTGCGGCGCGCGAGAACCTGGCCGAATCGCTAAAAGAAGGAGGTCCACGCTCAGCCGGGACCGCCCTGGGCGGAAGAATCCGCAATGTCCTGGTGGTATCGCAAATCGCGCTGGCCCTGGTGCTGGTCATCGCGTCGGGACTTCTGGTGCGGACGTTTTACCGGCTGCTGACGGTCGACCCCGGATTTAATCCTACGCGCGTCCTCACGTTTCAGTTGTCGCTGCCGGCGCCCCAGTACCAGGCGGTGGATCGCATCGTGTCGCTGTACCAGCGAGGGCTTCAGCGCTTGCAGTCCTTACCGGGCGTACAGGCGGCAGGAATTGTCCAAACCGTCCCTCTGGATGGCGCCACCGACGGTACCATGATCCGGATTCCGGGCCGCGCCGCGGCGGGCGCTAAAGAGAGGCCGTTCGCTAATTACACCATCGCTTCGCCCGGTTACTTTTCCGCGGTAGGAACGCCCCTGCTGCGCGGCAGGGTCTTTGTGGATACCGATACGGCACGCTCCCTGCCGGTCGCCATCATCAACAACGCCATGGCGAAGAAATTTTGGCCGAATGAGGACCCGGTAGGCAAGACCGTGGGGCTGGGCGACCCGCAATTTCCAGCCATGACGATTGTGGGAATCGTAGCCGACGTCAAGCGTCTCTCGTTGCGCGAGAACCCCGGGCCGGAGATGTACGTACCGTATACGCAGAAACCGTATCCCTCCATGCTGACGATGCACGTGGTGCTCCGCGTCCGGACCGATCCCGTGTCGCTCGCCGGCAGCGTGCGGGACGCCATCCGCTCGCTGGACGCCGGCCTGCCGGTCGCGAAACTGACTACTCTCACGAGAGTGTTCGAAGACTCGATGGCGGCTCCGCGATTCGCCATGCTCCTGCTTGGGAGCTTCGGCACGCTGGCGCTGTTACTGGCCGCCATCGGACTGTATGGCGTGATTTCCTATTCCGTGGCCGGCCGCACGCGGGAGATCGGCATTCGGATGGCGCTGGGCGCGGAGCGCGGCGCCGTGTTGGGAATGGTTCTGGGGCAAGGCGCCCGCCTCGCCGGGTTGGGACTCGTGATTGGCCTGATCTCGGCGTGGGGTGTGACCCGCCTGATGGCGAGTGTGCTGTACGGCGTCGAGGCGACCGATGCCGCCACATTCTCGGCTGTGTCCGTGCTCTTATCGGCGGTGGCGCTTTTGGCGTGCTACCTGCCTGCGCTCCGCGCCACGCGGGTCGATCCCATGAGCGCGCTCCGCGCGTAAACCAAGCTTGCCAAACCATAGGAGAGAAGTATGAAAACGTCAGTCGTTGTCAGCGCTATTTGCGGGCTGCTTGCGGGAATTTTGCCCGCCTGGGCCCAATCGGACATGATCACCAGGATGACCAGGGTAGGGGTCATGCGACCCGGCTCGAATACGCCGGCCCCGCCGCCCACCGACGCCTATTGCCGCGCTAATTTTGGCTTTCCCTGCTACAGCCCCCAGGAAATCCAGGCCGCTTACGGTGTCGCGCCTGTTTTGAGCAAAGGCTTCCAGGGGACCGGCCAGACCATCGTCATTGTGGTCTCCTACGGTAGTCCTACCATTGCCGCGGATCTGAAAGTTTTCGACGCAGGCTATGGCCTGCCCGATCCTCCCTCCTTTACAGTGCTGGCGCCATTTGGCACGGTGCCATTCAACCCCAACAATCAAGCTCAAGTGAATTGGGCCGCCGAAACAACCCTGGATGTGATGTGGGCGCATGCCATGGCTCCCGGCGCCAAAATCGTGGTGTTGACCAGCCCGGTGGACGAAACACAGGGCACACAGGGCCTTCGCCTATTCTTGCAATTGGAGCAGTATGCCTTGGAGCAGCATCTGGGCCAAATCATTTCGCAAAGCTGGGGCACGGCGGAAAACACACTATTCACTCCGGAAGGGCGAGTCCTGTTGCAGCAGTTTGAAGCTCTCTACCAGCGGGCAGCGCAGCAACAGGTCACGGTGTTGGCCGCCGCGGGTGACACGGGGACCTCCAACGTGGATGTGAACAACAACCCCTATCCCTTCCCGACGGTGGTGTACCCGGCCTGCTCGCCTTGGGTCACGGCAGTGGGTGGCACCACCCTCAACGCCGATACCAACGGGAACTATCAGTCGGAAACCGTTTGGAACAATTCCACGGGCGCTACCGGGGGAGGCGTCAGCCAGCAGTTCGCCGAGCCGCTGTACCAGGCGAGCCTGCCGGCCGCGGCGCAGACTATTCTTGGCGGTCATCGCGGCATGCCGGACCTAGCCTTGAACGCCGATTTCAACACGCCGATTCTGATTTATGTGGGCTTCTTCCCGAATGCGGACCAAAACGGTTATTACGCTGTGGGCGGCACCAGCGCGGCCGCGCCGCAGTGGGGCGGCATTATCGCCGATGTGAACCAGTTAGCCGGCTTCCCGCTGGGTTTTCTGAATCCGAGACTTTACTCATTAGGCGAAAATGGCGGACTGTTCCATGACATTTCGGTGGGCAACAATGCCTTCAACGGGCTCCCCGGCTACACGGCTGCCCCCGGCTGGGACCCCACCTCAGGTTGGGGTACGCCCAATGTAAGCACTCTGGCCGCTGCCTTGGCACACTAAGCGGCGCTCTTCCGCTTTCCGCGATTCTCGCGGTGTTGCTCCGCACGGTTCGTGGTTTGGGAAGGGGCGCCGGAAGCCCGCTGGACCCGCTGGACCCTTGACTTCGACTTCGGTCTTTGATCGAATACACGCCACTGGAGGGCCAGCGATGTCACACAGTAACGGATCGAGGCGGGTTCTTTCGGGCTATCGTGCGGCCGTCTTGTTGGTCCTACTGAGCGCCATGATCCCTTCGATGCGGGCGCAGAACAACCAATACGGGAATATCCATGGCGGCGTCACGGACGCGTCGGGGGGGCAGGTTCCGGGGGTGGCTGTCACTTTGACCAGCCCCGCGCTGCTGGTTTCGCAAACGGCAACCGCCGATGCCGGCGGCAACTACCGGTTCGAACAGTTGCCGGTAGGAGTCTACAAGATCGCGGCAACGCAGCCCGGGTTTCAGCAATACGTACGGGATAACATCCAAATCAGCGCCGGCTTTTCGGCCGAAGTGAACATCCAGATGGCCGTAGGCGCCCAGACGCAGACCGTCACCGTATCGGCCGAAAGCCCCATGCTGGATACTACCTCGACCACGGTTTCCACCAGCGCATCCTCCAGCATCGTGGCAGACGAGATTCCGGCCACGCGCACCATGCAGGAGATGGTATCCATCGCGCCCGGCGTGATGCCCACCGCGGCGCCCGATTTGGGTGGTGGCGTGATTGCCAGCTTTGTTCTTTCGGCGTACGGCATCACCGGGCAATCCACGGCTCTCATTGAGGGCATCAATACCCGCAAGAGCAACAACAACGCGGAAGGGGATTTCGACTTCACGACGTTGGAAGAAATGCAGATCGTGCCCACCGGAGGCGACGCCCAGACCACCGAGCCCGGCGTGTTTCTCAATGCCATCGTGAAGTCCGGAGGGAACTCGTTTCACGGCAGGGGCGAGGTGAACTACGAGAACCAGGCCCTGGAGAGCGACAATTTGACGCCGCTGCTTCGCTCCCAGGGAAACACGGCGCCCAATCTCATTCTGGATGCGGTGGACGCCAGCTTCAGTATGGGCGGTCCGATCAAGAAGGACCGGTGGTGGTTCTTTGGCGGCGCCCATGTGAATAACAGCCATCGGACGGCGCTTGGCTACCTGGTCGACGGTAAACCGGAGCCCGCTTACGGACGGCTCACCAACTCGACCATCAAGAGCACCTATCAGATCAACCCAAAGTACCGCCTCATTGGTTTCTACACCCGCGAGGGGGAATACTTCCCGCAGCACTTTGGAAGCTCCACAGTGACCTTTTTGAATACGCGCGATTTCACGGAGCCCGTGGAAGAGTACAAAGGCGAGTTCCAGGCAACCCTGAGTCACGGAGTGGTGTTCGATTTCTTTGCCGGCCATCATTTGTACCAAGCCGATTACAATGCCCAGCCGGATCCGCAGGGCATTCCGAGTATGGCCGACCTCACCACGGGCATTGCGTACGGACCAAACCTGGGGCAGGACCATCGGGCGCGCCGGTCCACGCAAATCACCGGATCGTTATCCTATTTTCCGTCCGGGTCGTTCCTGGGCAAGCATGAATTCAAGTTCGGGTCTACGTGGATGCTTATGTGGACGGGAACCGATGAGCCCAACGGCGTCCACGGCAACTATCAGTTGGTATTCCAGACAGTGGGCGGCGTGCCCGGCACGCCGGTGCAGATCCGCTATTTCAATTACCCTCTGCCGGCCAACCGCGAGGATCTGCATGAAGGCGGATTCTTTGTTCAAGACAACTGGCGCGTGGCCAAACATGTGACCATCAACGTGGGGCTACGGTTCGACGATTTTGCCACCTTCATTCCCGCGCAGGCCAAACCGGCCGGGGTATTTGGCCCGCCGTGGGTCGCGCCGGCGAGCGGGAATCCAAACATCTACACGGGCACCGCGCAAACCTTCCCCACCATCCAAACGGGCACCTGGAGAAATGTGGCGCCGCGAGCCGGTCTGGCATGGGATATCTTCGGCAAGGGCAAGACTGTTCTAAAAGCGGCCTATGGGCGATACAACTGGACTCCGGGGGACGATTTCGCCTCTCCGCTTAATCTGAATACGACCGCGGTCTCCACCTTCAAGTGGACTCCGGCGGTCACCGGTTGCACCGAGGCGGTCGCTCTCACTGGGAAATGCGATTATGTTCCGGGCTCCGTGAATCTGAACCCGAATGGCCCGGATTTCCAGTCCATTCTGGGTGGGAGTAACGGCGCGGTCGTCAAGCTTTCGAACACCGTGCTGAATCCCAGCCTCAAGGAAGAATACTCCAACGTTTACCAGTTTTTTGTCGAGCGCGAGTTGGGCCCGGGCCTTTCGGCGAGAGCAGGTTACACTTACGTAGAGAACCGGAACACCTGGGTGCAGATCCCTTCGCAAATCCCCTTTAGCGCATGGAACATTCCCTACGTGGTGCATGACGCCGGCCCGACCACGCCATCCTGCCTTCCAACCGCCACCGCGAACTGTAGCACCGCGGGGCCGGCATTTACGATTTACGACATGGCTGCTTCCTACAAAGGGGCCGCGTTCAGTCAGACTCAATATGTGAACAAGAGCGGCAACGCCGATCACTTCGGGACTATTGAAGCGACAATCATCAAGCGGCCGGGATCCGGCCGGTGGACCCTATTGGCGAGCTATACGGCGACCAGAGACCATGCGTGGATCAATGCCGCCAATGGAAACAACGGTGCGGCTCCGATCCAGACCAATCCCAACCAGTTGTTGTTTCCGACGGATACCACCTGGGCCTGGCAGGCCCGTGTAACTGGGAATTACAGGCTTCCCTGGAAGTTCGATGTTTCGGCGACATACAACCTCTACAACGGCCTCCTGGGCGAGCGCACGGAGACCTACGTGCTGCCGAACGCGGGCTCGATCACGATCCCGGTGGAACGATACGGCGCACAGGAAGGTCCGATTCGCGCCCTGATGAACCTGCGCTTCGCGCGAAATTTTCGCACCGAGAAACATGGCCTATTCCGGCCCAACGTGGAGCTTCTGAACGCGTTGAACTCGGCGGCTCCGTGGACCGTGACGTTCACTTCCGGCCCCAGGTTCGGATACTACAATTCGACCGATACGCCGCGGATCGTGCGCGCGGGGCTGGTATATGAGTTCTAAGCGACTGCGGATGGGCGGGCGGATCGCTCTTTTGGCGTTGTGGTTTACTCCTTTGTGGGCGCAGGCGCCTACCGCATCGGGCGACTTTACCGTGGAGCCGCCGACGTTAGTGTCGCTCGGTTTTGAATGGAAGATCTCGGGGGACGATAACCGCAACGCGCATGTGGATGTCACGTACCGCAAGAAGGGCGAGACCCAATGGCGGCCGGCCCTGCCGTTGATGCGGCTGCAACATGAAGAGATCGGTGTAGCGCCTGGACCCGGCGCGGAGGGCGGCCCGGCCCGGTTCCCGCTTTTCAAATACACCGCTCCCAATATGTTCGCCGGCAGCATCTTGAACCTGGAGCCGGACACTGAGTACGAATGCCGTTTCACTCTTGCCGATCCCGATGGAGTTACGGGAGCGGCCGAGAAGACCGTGATCGTGCGAACCCGCAAGGAGCCCGAGCCCGCACCCGGCGGCCACGTCTACCATGTCTATCCGGTCGGATGGGAAGGACCCAAACAGGAACCCGCCTTCACCGGGCTGATGGCTGCCTACTATATGGGCGCCGCCCATTATGACTACGAAAATGCCTACCCGCCGCGCGTTCAACCCGGAGATGTGATCCTGCTGCATGCCGGTCTGTACGTGGGCGATCGATTTCATTACATGAACGGGGCGCCTCGTCCGGGCTATCTCGCCCTCGCCAACCTGTTCGACGGCACTTACTATCTCACTGCCAGCGGTACGCCGGATAAGCCTATCGCGATCAAAGCGGCAGGCGACGGAGAGGTAATTTTCGACGGCGACGGCGCACAGAACCTTTTCAACCTGATGGGCGGGAATTATAACTACTTCGAAGGGATCACGATCCGCAATACGAATGTCGCCTTTTTGCTGGGGATCAAGAACATAGCAGGATCGAGCGGATTTACCTTGAAACACTCGCGCCTGTATGACGTCGGACGGGCCGTCCAGGACGATTGGTCGGGCTCGAAGAATTTCTACATTGCGGACAATATCTTCCTTGGCCGGCATGATCCCGATAAGATGATGGGCTGGATCGGTCCTTTGTGGGCCAAATACCCCGGTTTTCCCGAGCTGCTCAAGTCGGAATACGCGATCAAAGTCTATGGACAGGGCCATGTGGTGGCCTATAACTATGTAGCCAACTGGCACGACGGGATCGATGTCGCCACTTATGGAACGCCCGACGGCGCACCCAATGACATAGCGGACCGGGTTCCGCTGGCCATCGATTTCTATAACAATGACATCCACAACATGGGCGACAACTGCTTCGAGACCGACGGTGGGGCCAGGAACATCCGAGTGTTCCGGAACCGCTGCTTCAACTCGGCGGCAGGAGCTTTGAGCGTGCAACCCATGTTCGGCGGCCCGGTGTATTTCTATCAGAACCTGGTGTACAACACGCCCACTGGCTCGTTGAAATACATCGAGGGCTCGGCCGGAATTCTGACCTATAACAACACCATCATTGGCGAAGGCCGCGCGGGTCCGGCTTCCAACGAAACCTTCCGCAACAACCTGATTCTGGCGCAGGGGGCCATGGATCCAGTCTTTGCCATTACGACCTACACCAACTACACGACTTCGGACTACAACGGATTCCTGACCAACCCCAACGCCGGCCATTCATTCGAATGGAACTCGCCCCGTTTTGAGACCTCCGCCGACTTCAAGAACACACCGGTCAACCGAAGTTTCAAAACGCTAAAGGAATACCGGGAGGCAACCGGCCAAGAGCAACACAGCATCCTGGTAGATTACGGCACATTTGTCAAAGTGGCAATGCCCGATATGACAGATCCACAGCGTGTCTACTCTCCGGAGAATTACGATTTCCGGCTGAAGCCGGGTTCGGCCGCGGTGGATGCAGGTACGGTGCTTCCGACGATTACCGACAATTTCAGCGGACGCGCGCCCGACCTGGGGGCTTACGAACTGGACCGGCCGCTTCCCCAGTACGGACCCAGGGGCTCCGGGAATCCCTCGCTCAGAAAATAATCTTTGCCGCGGTGTCACACAGTTGGGTCAAGCAACCGAATCGTGCGGCAATTGGAGAGGACACAGCCAGGAATGGCTGTGTCACTCAAAAAACGATGCGCTGTTGGAGCGGTTCGAGCTTCCGTACATCCAGGCCGGAAACGTTCTTGAGATCAGCGAAAGCCTTGAAATTCCTCTTCTCCTGGCGATACGTGACGATAGCCTCGGCTTCCGCTGAGGTCAGTTCCAGCTGCGTCTCCAGGTCCTTGGCGGTGGCTTTGTTCACGTTTACCTCCGGACCGAAGAAGTGCGTCAGGTAAGTAACAATGGTTTGGAAGTCGTCTTCGGAGCCGTCGGCGCCGCGGGCCTTCATGTCCTCGGCGATGGACTGCCAGTCGTCCTTGCTATTGCGGTATTTGGTTACCACGGAAGCCTCGTGACATCCGCCGCAGACCCGGCCGGTGACTTCCTTGCCTTGGCCGGCCGGCAGATCCTGGGCCCGGGCCGCGGAAAGCAGGGCCAGCGACGCAATCGTCGAAAACCATCTCCTCATGTTGTCTATGATACAAAGAGACGCAGGAGCGCTCATGGCGATAAAACGAATTGGTATCCTCACGGGGGGCGGCGACGTACCCGGGTTGAACTCCGTGATCAAATCCGTGGTGTACCGGAGCAAGGAGAGTGGCTACGAGGTGATCGGGATCCGCCGGGGCTGGGAAGGCCTGACCCACGTCAACCTGATGGACCCGGCCAGCCGGACGCGCTACGTACTACCGCTAAACCGCGAGAATACGCGGACCATCGATCGCACGGGCGGTACCTACCTGCACACTTCGCGCACCAACCCCTCGAAGATGAAGAAGCTTCCGCCGGTGCTGGCGAGCCAGGAGTTTCCCAAGAAGGAATCCAAAGGAGGTGCCACTTACGACGTGACCAGTGCGGTTCGCAGGAATATCGACGCGCTCGCGCTGGACTACCTGATCGCCATTGGCGGCGATGACACGCTGAGCTACGCGGCGGAGCTCGGCCGGCAGGGGATGCCCGTGATGGCCGTGCCGAAAACCATGGATAATGACGTGCAGCACACGGAGTATTGCATCGGCTTTTCCACCGCCATTACGCGCGCCATCGATGCCATCGAGAGGCAGCGAACCACCGTTGGATCCCACGAGCGCATCGGCATCTTCCGCGTGTTTGGCCGCGATGCCGGCTACACGGCGCTCTATACGGCGTATGTGACCTCGGTGCGGTGTTGCATTCCCGAGTACAGAGTCAGCCTGCCCAAGCTCATCGACCTGGTGATGACCGACAAGCGCAATAACCCCAGCAACTATTCGCTGGTCATTCTTTCCGAGGGGGCCGAGTGGGAAGGCTACAAAGTCAAGGAATACGGCGAGGCCGACGCTTTCGGACACCGCAAGAAAATGAGTGTGGCGGAAGATCTGAGCAACGAGATCAAGGCGGCTACGGGAGAAGAGACGATCGTCAGCGATCTGACTTATGAGTTGCGTTCGGGCAGCCCGGATTTCGTGGACCGCATGGTGGCATCGACCTTCGCGGGCATGGCCATGGACGCAATCGAAGCGGGCCAGCACGGCCAGATGACCGCCATCAGTAACGGCTGTTTCACCATGGCGCCAATCCCGGACCCGGTGCTGGGGCCGCGGAAAGTCGAAGTCGCCACCATGTACAACACGGAGCGCTACCGCCCGATGTACGATCACAAACTCGGTTTGCCGATCTTCCTCACGCGGGCATAGGGCGTGAACTGGAGACGCCTGTTTGTGAAGCCGGAGAGCGCCAAGCTGACCGCGGAATTGCGGGCGCGGATTCAGGCGTCGTTTGACGAATTTTCGGGGAACGAGGAGCATTTTCCGGCAACCATCGATCCGCGGATTTACCACGTCCAATTGATTCGCGAGCACCTGGGCGATCTGCGCGGCAAACGCGTGCTCGACGTGGGATGCGGTAAAGGCCGCTTCGCGCGCGTGTTTCAGGAGCAGGAGCCCGAAGCGGAAATTTGGGGCCTGGACATTTCCGAGGAGATGCTGCGTTTCGTTCCGGCTGGCATTCAGACGCGCGCCGGCTCCATGACCGAGCTGCCGTTTGAGGATGGTTTTTTCGACGGCGCCTACGCCACCGAGTCGCTCGAGCACGCGGTCGAGGTCGAGACGGCGGTGGCTGAGATGTGCCGTGTGGTGAAGCCCGGTGGGCGCATCGCGATCATCGACAAAAATGCCGAACAGTGGGGACGCCTGAAAACCCCGGAGTGGGAGCGGTGGTTCACACGCAAGGAATTGGAGCGGCTGTTAAAGCGGCATTGCCGCGAGGTATCGAGCCGCTTCATTTCATACTGGGAAGATGTGGAGCCGGACGGATTGTTTCTTGCCTGGCTGGCGGTGAAGTGATTGGCTCGTTTGCGCTAAACTTGTGACTGGTTCCCGGCAAGGGCCAATTCCAGTTCAGGACGGTGTAGTTGCCGGCATGGTGTGAAATCAGCTCGGATCTCGTGTTTGGTGGAGCGGGATATGACGGGCGCGTCCTCGTGCAGGAACTCCCCGATCGAAATCGTGGGCTTGTAAGAACGTGAAGCAGCGCCATGTTGTGAGGCGGGACTCCGCTCACCGCAATCCTCACCAACTACTGCAGGACTTCAGCCGAAGACTGTTTGAACTGGGACGCCTCGCCGCCGCCGAGCGGAGAAATCGGCTCATCGCAACCTCGGAAATCAACCGGCGCTCCTCCCATATTCTTTCTTTGTTGCAGACCTCACGAACCGCCGTTATCGAGCAGAAGAAGTTGCTCGACGATGCGGTACGGGAGCGTTCCCGCTTGCAGCAGGACCTCGAAGCGACCCGCGCTTCCTGGCCTTGGCGCCTCACCCGGCTCACAAGAGCTTCGCTCGATTTCGTTTCCGAAGCACTGAGAGGCGTCCGATCGATGGCGGTTTTTCCAGTGGCGAGATTGCGGCTCGCCTGGCTGCGCCGTTCTGCCGAATACCGCCACGCGCTCGAGGTTATCGAGAAGAGTGAACTGTTTGACGCCGATTTCTATAAGTCGCAGGACCCCGAGGTGAAGCGATTGAGGCTTTCCCCCATCGCACATTATGTTGCGTGGGGAGCCTCAAGGGGCCTGAGCCCGAACACTGTTTTTTCCCCGGAGTTTTATCGCCAGCGTCACGGGCAACCGGAAAGTGCGAATGACCTGGTGCAATGGCTGGAGCATGGCGCTCGCCAGGGTTATTCTCCGCATCCACTGTTTGATGTTCAGTTCTACTTGCGAAATAACCCCGGCGTGGCCGCCACCGGCCTGAATCCGCTGGCGCACTTCTTGAAAATGGGAGGGCGCGCGGGCCGGGACCCGCACCCGCTCTTCGATACCTCCTATTATTTGGAGAGTAATCCGGATGTTGCCCGATCGGGAGGGAACGCCCTGGTCCATTATCTGGGTTATGGCCGCAAGGAAGGCCGTGCTCCCCATCCGCTCTTTATTGACTCTTTCTACTGTGCGCAGAACCTCCAGGTCTCGCGAGCCGATGGAGCCCCCCTGTTGCGTTATCTTCTTCATGGCGCCGATGAGGACTATGCGCCGCATCCGCTGTTCGACGGCACTTACTACCTCGCCCGGTACTCGGATGTAAAAGGAACCGGGCTGAACCCGCTCGCTCACTATACCGAGTTTGGGTCCCGCGAATTGCGGGATCCCCATCCACTCTTCGACGCGAAGTTCTATTGTGCGCAGATTTCTTCCGGGATCCCGCCTGAGTTCCATCCTTTGCTTCATTACATCGAAGGAGGCGGCCGCAAATTAAATCCGCATCCCTTGTTCGACACCAGTTATTACCTGGAGCAATGCTCAAATTACGATGCAGCCCAAATGACTCCGCTAGAGCACTATCTGTGTTACGGCGGGAGAGAAGGTAAGAATCCCCACCCCTTGTTCGACTCGTCTTTCTATCTCGCGGAAAATCCCGATGTCATGGAGTCCGGCGTCGATCCACTCGTGCACTATCTCAAGTACGGAGCGCGCGCGGGCCGGTGCCCGAATCCCCGGTTCGATCCGGTGTGGTACTGCGAGAGGTATCCGGAAGTCGTGCATACCGGGATGGACCCATTGGTCCATTATGTGCGAATTGGCGCCGCACAAGGGAAGGATCCGCATCCCCAGTTCCAGGCTGCCTGGTATGTCGCGGAGACCCGTGACCTACGTGATTCGGCTGATAATCCGCTGATTGACTACTTGCGGTTCGGGCGGGCGGAGGGCCGGCTCACACAACCTGCCGGGACCACAGACGAGGAAAGCGCGGAGGTGGAAACCATCAAGCCGTTTTTCGATGTACCGTTCTACATCGAACAATGCCGGGAATTCGAGTACAGTGACACGAGCCCTTACCAGCACTATTTGGCGCATGGCGCCAAAGAGAGAAAGGACCCGCACCCGCTTTTCAATACGGGTTATTATCTTGACACCAATCCCGAGGTAGCGGCGAGTGGCGTCAACCCGCTTCTGCATTTCGTGCAGCAAGGGGGCGCGGCAGGACGAGATCCACATCCTCTTTTCGACGCGTCGTTCTATCTCGAGAGATATGTCGACGTCGCGCGATTGGGCGTGAACCCACTGGTTCACTATATCCGATTCGGCTACGCGGAAGGCCGCTGGCCTAATCCCATGTTCGATACCGCGTACTACCTTCGGTCCAATCAAGAGGTACGGGACTCGCAGGTGAACCCGCTGGTTCACTTCATCCAATGCGGCGCCACGCAAGGCCGGAATCCTCATCCGGCATTCGACCTCCGCCTATATCTGGAGCATCACCCCGCACTCGCGCAGACGGGCACCAACCCGCTCATCCATTATCTCCACGCCCGCGAGCGTCGTACGGTTGCTTCGCCCCTTACCAACGTGAATCGCCGGGCGAACCCCCAGCCTGGCCGATATACAGTGGAAGCGCTGAACCCCTCCGCCGAGTCCGGGCCCCTTCGGCCGTCGCCTACAATACTTTGCGTCAGCCACGTTCCGCCCTATCCGCCGCGAGCGGGAAACGAATACGCGGAATACCGCCAACTGGACTGCCTGCAACGCCACGGGTACCGTATTGTGCTGCTGTTCTCGCCGCTACCGGGCGCGGAACTATCAGCGCAGGAATCGAGCACTCTGTGCGGGCTTTTTCCTTACAGTGTTGTTTGCGGCCGCGACGGCCTGCTTCAACACAACTGGCCCGACGGCCGGACGGTATTGAACGCACTTCAAGGAGTTGTCCCCGAACCGATAGGTCCGGAAATCGGAGAAGATCTGGCTAGCGACGAGAGTGAACGTTCGCTGATCCGTCAGGAACGCATTTTTTGCCCCGATTTTCTTGGCCGCCTGGCGCTGCACCTGGAATCAGCCTTGTCACCGTGCATCGTGCTTTCGCACTACATTTTCAACACCAGGTTTCTGCCACTGATGCGGAGCGCCAGCCTGAAGGTCATCCAGACGCATGACATGTTTTCTACCAAGCAGCGCAAGGTCGTCCAGTTCGGCATCGATGATGCTTTGAGCCTGACTCCCCAGCAGGAACGCTTGCGGTTGCTCCGCGCGGACTTGATTCTCGCTTGTCAGCGCGCGGAGGCGCGGGAGTTTGCAGCGCTCGTGCCCGAGCGGCAGGTTTTGGAAGTCCCATTCGATTTTGATGTGGTTTGTGAGTCTCCGCCGCTCGAAGGGTTCAAGGTATTCTACGTGGCTTCCGATAACTCAATCAACACCAAGGGCCTGCGCGATTTCTTGACGTTCGCGTGGCCCACCATTCTACGGGAGGCGCCGGGCGCCGAACTGTGGGTTGCAGGAAAGGTCTGCGACACGGTCAAGACGCCGCCGGAGAAGGTGCGCCTGCTCGGGCCGGTTGGCGATCTGACGCCGTGGTATCAGCAAGCCAAGGTCACGATCAATCCTTCGGTCGCGGGTACGGGGATGAAGATCAAAACGGCGGAGTCCCTGAGCCAGTTGCGTCCGGCTGTGTGTTGGCCTTCCGGCATAGATGGCTTTCCGCCCGAACTCGCGGCGCTTTGCCTGATCGCCCGGAATTGGCAGGAGTTTGCCGCTCAGGTGATCGCCGTTCTGCGCTCTCCTGCCGAACACTGGTTTACGGAGGAACAACAACTACAAATCCGGCACTTACTAGCCCCCAACACCATCTACGCTCCAATGCTGAAATATTTCGAGACGTATTGCGAACAGAACGTTCCCTTTGTAGAGATGGCCGCCGGGGGAAAGCACGGAAAGTGATTGACGTTTTATTGGATCTCTCGATGGTTGAGCGGGATTCCGTTTCGGCGATCGTCGAGTGTTTAACCGATCCCGATGGATTGGGGGCCATCGCGGGCCGAACTCTTTGTATTCTGCCCCCCGGGGCGCAGGCATCGGGCGTAACTCAGACGCCGAAGTGGCAGTTCGGACAGGCCGAGGAGGCAACCGCGTTCTCCAGTTACGCGCTATCGGCAGCAGCGAGTGCCCAGCGGCCATTGCTCGTGATTCGCGGACCCATCCGGGTTGACAACGAGCCGGTTTCGGCGTTGTTGGACGCGCTCGGCGCCGATCCGATGTTTGGTTTTGCCGTAGCGCGGGTGGCAACCGGGACGGGCGAACTCGCGCCCCTGCACGAGGACCTGGGCGACCCGGAAATCAAATGGCTACCGCGTGCCGCGTTGGCCGTATTGCCCGCATACTATATCGTCCCGGAGGTGCTGGGGTCTTGTTTTGTGGTGCGCCGTGAAGTCGTGGCGAATTTTGGTGGATTGGAGTCGCGCTTCGAAACGATCGCAGGCGCCTGGCTCCATTACTTATGCCGTGCCCGGCGCGCGGGATTCCGGGGAGTGATTGTCAACCGCGCCGTAGTCGCTTCTGCCGATCGAACTCCAGCCGCAACCTCGTTCCCCCTGCCGGCCGATTACTGGGAGATCCATCACCAATATCCCGACATACAGTACGCACGGCAGGAGTTTTGCCGCCTCCCTCCACATGAATATGAGTCCTTGGTAGCCCGTGCTTTCAGCCGCGATGAACGCGAACGAAAGACGCTGCTGATGGATGCTCGCGGTATGGAGCCGCTTCATAACGGGACCAGCGTGGGAACTCTCGGGCTGCTGGACGGATTCTCCAGCATTGCAAGCGGCTGGCAGATCAGTGTGTTGGTCAAGCCCGAGGCCCAGGCATTCCACCGCCTCGCCGAGCGCTATCCGTATTGGACGGTATGCGATCGTCTGCCGGAACGCCGCTTCAGTCTCTCGCTGCGGCTCTCCCAACCCTGGGATGTCCAGACTTTGATCGAACTCCACGGAAGAGCCCTATTTAACTTCTTTCTCATGTTGGATACGATTTCCTGGGACGTCATGTACAACGGCACAGACCCGGTGGGTCTGGATTGCGCCTGGCGATTTCTCGCGGACCACGCTGACGGTATCATGTACAATTCGGAATTCTCTCGCCAGCGGTTCCTCTCACGCTTCCCCCCCTATCCGGGTGTTCGCCATTACGTTTCCTACCTCTCATTTCACCAGGATGAGTATCGGCGGCCTTTTGAATCCCAAGGGGATGGGGAGTATCTGCTGGTAATCGGCAATCAGCTCGATCACAAATGGGTTTCCGAGACGGTTTCGCTGCTCGCCACGGCGTTCCCATTTCATTCGGTCCATGCCATTGGCTGCGGAAATCTGCGTTTGTCCAACGTGAAGAGTGTTCGCAGCGGCCAATTATCGGATGCAGAAATCAATGACATGTTCGCGGCTGCGCGAATCATCGTCTTCCCGTCTTTCTACGAAGGATTCGGCTTGCCCATCCTGCAAGGATTGAGCTACGGGAAGCCGGTGGTGGCGCGGGCTTCCAGTCTGCTGGAAGAAGTTGCCGCGCGGTGCCGTGCGGATGGGCGCCTTTACGCGTATTCCAGTCCTTTGGAACTGATGGAGATCGTCGCGCGTCTCTTGCACGGCGAAGAGATTGGCCATTTGACGCTCGGTTCCGCCCTGCCAGAGAATGGTGAGCCGATGCGCTGGCGAGATGTTGCCAGGAATATGCTGGACTTTATGGACGCGGCGTTGCGGGCGCCAGGCAGTTGCCAGTGGTGGCGGCGTATGCAGAGCGTCCAAATGCTTCAAGGATGGAGATCGTGAGGGTCGCGACGATTTTTCTTCGCCATGGCACAGTGAAATACCCCGACGCGGAGAGGGGCATGGAGGAGTTGTTCCGCCGGCAAATGCCGGAAGTTCACCGTGATACCGTCGTAGTCGATACCAGCTTGCCGCCCGGCCACGTGGAGGAGAGCGATTCTCATCGAGTCGTCCTTGGCGGCGACAACCGTTTCTGGGAGTTTTCGGGCGCCGATGAAGCCCTGGCGTGGCTGGGCCCCAGAATCTGGTCGTACGACCTGGTGCACCTCGCAACGGCCGCCTACAACAATCTCTACGTGGGATACCTGAGGCGCTTTGACATGCGCGTGCTGCACGCCATCGCCGGGCGGCCGGTTTGCCTTGGCCACATCGATTGCTATAACCACCCCATCCGGTTCTTGACCTACTATTCCCAACACTGGATACGGACCTCGTTTCTATTTCTGCCTCCCGCCGAAATCAAGGCGCTCGGATCGCTCGTTTCGTTCCGCGACCGGGACCGTGTCTTCAGCGGCGACAGCACGCAGCCGTTCCGGTCCGATGCGCCTATTTGCGAAAACTACCGGAGGTACCTGTATGACTGGCTCACAGGAAGGGAGATAGGCCAAAACACGACGTGGCACTCCGGCGCCCCGCTAACCCAGGCCAATCTGCCCGAGTTTGAACGTAAGGCAATGGCGATCCTCAATGAGCATTTCCTTGCCATCCGCCTGCGTGCGCTTGGTTGCAGGCTTGTGGACGTCACCTGGCTCGCCACGCAGTTCTCCACAGCCGGCGAGCCAAACATCCGCTGGTCCCTGGGCTGGCGCGAGCAACTGGCTACTCGGGATACCGATGCCGTTCGGCTGGATTTTGCGACAGCCTAGAAGTTACGTCGTGCTCCCCAGGCACTATCAATCCCGATAGTGCTCCTATCCGGTTCGATTGGTCAGGCCGGACCGCCTTTTGCCGATGGCGCACGAACTGGTTGAATCCAGTCACTCTCCGCGCAGGCTCGTTTTTTCCACGGGCTGGACGGGCATTTGCAGTAAACTCAGGGTAAGCTCATGCAGTCCGTCCTTGTCATCGACGATGATGCGAGCCTTCGGGATACGATCGCTGTCATGCTCGAGCAGGAAGGCTTCACCACGGCTCAGGCCGCCGATGGCCGAACCGGACTCGAGCGAGCCCTGACATTGAAGCCGGACCTGTTGCTGATCGATCTCCGCCTGCCGGGATTGAGCGGCGTCGAAGTCTGCAAGCGTGTGCGCTCGACCAACATCCAAGCACCGATCATCGTGCTCAGCGCTCTCAGCGATGAGATCGACAAAGTGCTGTTGCTCGAGATCGGCGCCGACGACTATCTGGTCAAGCCTTTCGGTGTCCGCGAACTGCTGGCCCGTATTCGCGCCGTGCTGCGGCGGAGCGCCGTCACTGCGCATAAAACTCTCTCGTTTGGCGATATCGAAGTCGATCTGGAACGCCGTATGGTTACGCGGCGCGGCCAGGAAGTGACGTTCGCTCTTACGGAATACAAGCTGCTGACCTACTTTTTGGAAAATCCGGACCGTGCTCTGACGCGCGACATGATCATGAATTCGGTGTGGGGTGTGGATTCCTTTCTCAACTCGCGGACGATCGACGCCCATGTGGTTAAGCTGCGTCAGAAACTGGAGCCGGAACCCAATGCGCCTCGCCATTTCCTCACTCTGCATGGAGTGGGATATCGTTTCCTGCCGTGATGGGGCGTCCGGAATCGGTGACAGCGCACCGCCGCCGTGAGTCGCAGTTCCGCGCGCGCGGAACGGGGCGAGGGCAGGCCGGCACCTGCCCCACGCGGCTGCCTTGATCTTAATGGCCGGGCAGGTGATACGCGTACAAACCTCCGACGCTCGTGGCAATGTAAACGACGCCGTGGGAAACCACAGGTGAAAACATCCCAGGGCCGGAGCCGACGCCGGTGAAGGCCGACCACAGGGGCGCTCCGCTGAGGGCATCGAAGGCATGGAGTTTTTCGTCCATCGAGCCGATGAAGACCACGCCGTTAGCCACCGCCGGGGAGGATTGCTCGATGGGCCCCGCGGTGCCGCTCTTCCATGCCAGCTTTCCAGTGGTGGCGTTGAAGGCGTACAGCATGCCGTCGTTAGACCCCACGTAAACCACGCCGTTGGCCACGGCCGGCGACGACCAGATCGGGCCGGAGGTCGGTGCGGACCACCGGTAGGTTCCCGTGACGGCGTCTAGCGCCACCAGCAAGCCCGAGTCGTTGCCCACATAGACGAACCCATTGGCCACCGCCGGCGCGCTTTGTTCGATCGGACCGCCGGTCGGGGTCGCCCACACCAGTGCCCCGTTGAGGGCATTGAACGCGTAAACCTTGCCATCGTAGCAGCCGGCGTACACCAGCCCGTTGGCCACGGACGGAGCGTGGAACGAGGAGTCAGCCATGGGCGCTGACCATACGACCAGGCCAGTCACCGGGTCGAAGGCGTGCAACGTGGGCCCTGACCCGTCCGAGGCCGCGTACACCAGGCCGTTGGCTACCGTCGGCGCCTCGACGGGGCCGCCGAAACTGATCGATGACCACCGCTTGATTCCGGTAGCGGCGTCGAAGGCGTACAGGTGATCATCCCCCGAGCCGACGTAGACCACGCCGCTAGAGACCGCCGGCGGGCTCGTGCCGCCGCCTGTATTGACGGTCCACAGGGGGGCGCCCGTAGTGGCATTGAAGGCCTCCAGGCTGTCGCTGAGGTCCACGTAGATCACGCCGTTAGCCACCGCGGGGGACAACCCGCCGGCGGTGCAGAGAAAGCTGAGGCAGGTCCACTCGGTGACCAGGCTAGCCACGTTGCCGGTTGAGATGGTGTTCTCCACTGCGTTGACGCCGGTCAGGGTCGGGCTGTGGTGAAACATGGGCCAGTCGCCGGTGGTCCCGAAGGCATACAGGTGGTGGTCCATCGAGCCGACAAAAACCATGCCGCCGGCCACCGCCGGGGACGATTCGACGGCGTCCCCCGTGGTGGAGCTCCAAAGCTGCGCCCCGGTCATGGCGTTCAGGGCGTAGAGGTCGTGGTTATTCGAGCCAACGAAGAGAACTCCATTGACCAGCGCCGGCGACGAGATCACCGGCGCGCCGAGCCCGACGGACCACACGGGTGCGCCGCCGTTTTCCGTGAAGGCGGAGATGTGGTCCGCGTTTGGACCGGAGCGAATGTAGACCAAACCGTTGCCTACCGCCGGGGAGCAGAAACTGGCTCCGGCGAAGAGCTCGGCCGACCACACCGGTGCTCCATTGGAGGCATTGAAGGCGTGGAGTTTGCCGTCGTCGGAGCCGGTAAAGACAAGCCCGTTGGCCACCGCCGGTGAGCTTTCGATGGAGGCGCCGGTCAGCCTCTTCCATACTAACGATCCCGTAAGTGCGTTGAGCGCGTAAATGAAAGCGTCGTCCGATCCCACGTAGACGATCCCATTGGCAACCGCCGGGGACGATCGCACTACACCGCCCGTGATCGCGCTCCACAAAATGGCGCCGGTGGCCGCGTTGAACGCGTAGACCTTCTTGTCATCGGAGCCGGCGTAGACCAGCCCGTTGGTCACCGTGGGGGACGAGACGACAGCACCGCCAGTCGCACTCGTCCACACCGGCGCGCCCGTCGTGGCGTTGAAGGCGTGCACGCGGGTGTCGCCCGAGCCTATATAGACCACTCCGTTGGCCACCGCCGGCGAGGACATCAGGCCGCCAGGGCCGGGGATGACCGGCATGGCCCATAGCTCCGCGCCGGTGTTGGCGTTGAAGGCGCGCAGGAACCCGTCGAGGCTGCCCACGTACGCGATGGCGCTCGACATGTCGACTACGGCTGGGGAAGAGAAGACAGCTCCTCCCGTGGGGGCGCTCCACAAGGGCGTCAAGTCGGCGGCGTTGCCCGCGTTAATGGGTGCGTTTCCGGCTGCCGCTCCCTGGTGATCCGGTGTGGAGTGGAATTGGGGCCATTGCGGTTGAGCCCAGGCAGAGACACTGCCTGTAAGCAGTTGCCAAAAGCTGAGACACAATAAACCTGTAATCGCTCGCATTTTTGTTTCTCCTTTTGCTGTGTAAGTCTTCCATGTCCGGCTTACCAGTCGAGAGTAAGCGCACCGGAGCGGGGAGTCGTTTTGCCGATGTAAAAACCCGGTAAATTGCAGAGCGTGCCGGGGAGCGCAATCACCGGCGATCGGGATTCACAACTGTTTTACGGACTGCCAACAACATCGCGAGCCGCCCGCTCTACGCTCGTTTTGGAAGCGAGGGAAAAGCCCTCCAAAACAACTTCCAAAGGAGAAAAAATGCCGACACCACTGCTTATCTTTAGAAGTCACTATCGATCGCTTGCCGGGCTTCTGCTGGCTTGCAACATCGCGATGGCGCAAAACTGGATTACCAGCGGGCCGCCCGGAGCCCCGGTCGTTCCGTTCGACGCCCTGATCACCGGCTGGGGAAATCCCCCGTTCCCGGGCGCGCCCAAAACTCCGCTCTACACTTGCCGCGGCGGTAAGGCGGAAGGTTATGGCTTGCAGGTGGGCAAATTCACTCCCGGTTCCACCGGGTGCGACTTCGGATATGGGGGCTCGGAAGTCACGGTTCCGGATATGCAGTTCCTGACGATGAGCTGGCAAGCCGAAAGCGGTGGCTTCGTCCCCGCCAACGCGGTCCAGGGCGGATGGGATACTCCGCCGCCGGGCAGCAGTGGCAAGCCCCCGCTGTACTATTGCCGCGCCGAGATCAAGTCCGGGACTACCGCCTCGTTACAGCCTGGCAAGATCCGGCCTGGCTTTACGGGCTGTGTGATCCCCTATTCAGGAAGAGAGTACTCCATAGGCACTTACCAGGTTCTGGTGGCTTTGAATCCCGCATTTCCGCTGGCTGACATTAGCGCCAGCAACGGATTTGTGCCGCAGGATGCCATCCGAGGCGGAACCGATACGGATGGCACTCCGCTCTACATCTGTTCCGCCTTCTTCAACGGCTCAACGCAGCTCGGAAAACTGCACTCGAGTTTTGGGGGCTGCAACATCGGTTATGGAGGGGTTGAGTATACCGAACCCAATTACTTTGTGCTGGTACCGAGCTGGCTGGGGAGCTCTAAGTTCGATTTCCCCGCGGGCACCGATAGCGACGGAAGTACTCTGTATGTATGCCGCGCGATGGTGAATGGTGGACTGGAATATCCCGGTAAAACGAGAATGGGCTGGCCGGGTTGTAATTACGGGTTGAATGGAAAGGAACAATCCGACACGCTATACGAACTCCTCAGCGAGTAGGCCCACGATTATGCGGGGCAACATTCCCGCGCGGGCGAATAACCGGGATCCCGGCTGGGTGCCAGGCTCAGCCGGACCCCTCCGCAGGGTCTTCCGTGCCCTCTCCACCGGCACTCCCCCTATTCCCTCAGGGTACTAGAACGGATTGCAATCGCCAGCCGACCCGTTATACTATTACTGTCCAGGTCTGAAGGGCCCAAAGCGAATCCACTGAGAAACTTAGGGAGGGCGATACGCCTCTAAACACATCTGCCCATCGTATCCTGGCCAGCCTCTGCGCGTACGTAGCGGCACATGCCGGAATTTTGGTTTCCCACTCCGATAAGGGGCTTCAATTCACGGAAGCGGTTGCGGTAACGATCAACGGCAAGGACAAGGCACTGAATCTGGGCCCCGAAGCCAAGCTTCAGGGTCCCATCGGGAAACTGGCATCCACCCATCTGACCGGAACGCTGCTTAAGAATGGCGCCTCCAACGTCATTGGAATGTATGAAGAGGGCGTGGCGAATTATATTCTTCCGGATGGGCTGCCCAAGAATGCTCCAGCCGATCCGGCGGGCATCTGGCGGACGGCGAAGATTTCGTACAAGAAATCCGCATCGGACAAAATGCCAACCGACATCGGCGTAGCCGAGTTTGTCGCTTTCCTGCCGGGCGGGCCGGAAGAGCTCACGCACTTGTGCACCGACGAAAGGGCTCTCGAACTGATCGGCGGCCCGGGGAAGACCTTCCCGACGCAGCTTGCGTGGCTATCCGCCGTGATCAAAGCTTATGCCTCGAATGCGGCCATGGCGCCATTGCAAAAATATGTCGCCGCGGCCATGCGCCAGCGTTATGAAAACTTTGAGAGCGGCACGGGCCGAATGGACGTTCTGGAGCAAGGCCTGAAATTCGCCGAGTTGTCGCAGGAAGTCTATCCCCAGCAGCAGGAACAGACGCTATTGCGAAAGGCCCTGACCGACCGGAAGGTATGGCTCGATCGCAAGATGGCTGTGCTGCGCGCCTTTACCGCCTCACGGGAATGGGACGCATTTCTGCTGGGCGATCGCGACTTCGAAAGATTTCAGCAGGCGTTTCCGGAGATGATGAAGGGGCATACCGAAGCTCTCAAGGAAAGCCTCCAACTGCACGTTCAGGCCGGAGAAGAGCGGCTGAAGGAAGGCGACTTCGGCCCGGCATACCGGGAATTCCGAATCGCCAGCCTGCGCCAGCCTTCCGACAAGCTCACTCAACAGAAAGTCCTGGAGGCCTGGACCGATTATTCCCGCCGCGTGGCCATCGATCGTCAGGGAAAGCGAAAGCAGCTCAGCGCCGGCCAACAGGCGGTAATCACAACGGAGCTCACGGCCGCCAGGCGATACCAGCAGCAATTCGCCGAAACCAAGGACCCCAACAAGCTCGACCAGGCTTTGAAGAGTGTACAGCAGGCAGCCGCGATCAATTCCGAATCGCTGCCGATGCTGATCGAGAGGGCTAAGATCTTGGGATTGCAGCACGAGTTTTCAAAAGCACTGGCTGCACTGGACGAATATGACCAGCTCGCCGTGGATGACGAACGCAAGCCGGCCAGCGAGCTTCGCGCCGATCTGCTCTTCAATCGCACCAGCACGGTCGAGGATGTGAAGGCGGCGTTGCCGAAAGCTTGGGCCGAGGGAAGCTTTCATAAAGCCCGCGACCTGGCTCTGAGAGGGCTGCTCGCGAAAGACGATGAGCCCGACTTGCTGGACGCCGCGGGAGTAGCTTCCCTGATTACCCGTAACCAGGACGATGGCCGCACCTACCTCGCGCGCTATCTCGAGGTTTCCAACACACTGGATGCCAACGAGGAGCGGCGCGTGAGCGTGCGCCGCATGGTCGCCACTCTCGGCAGCATAGGAGCATCCCCCGAGCAGGGTGAGGCGAACTGGATGTCCGGCAAGAAGCTTCCCAAGGGTGTCTTCTACGACCCGGTCAGCCTGGCGTTTCAGCCCAAAGTCGAGCATATCGAGGCCAGCAACAAACTGAGAGTGACTTACGAGTGGGAAGGCGAGCGGCTGCGCTCGATCACCCCGGCCTTCGAGAAGAACGAACGCGCCACCGGCGAGAAGAAAATATCATTTGCCTATGACGAACGAGGGCCGCAAATCGCCACGGTGGCCTATGAGGATGCGGCGCGCGCACCCTCCGGTTCGGATCCGGACGAGATCGTCAGACAGTCCTCGGTAGTCTTGCTGAACAATCGAAATGTCGATCCAATGGCTGTGCAGAAGCTGACCCAGAAGAACATCACGCTGGGGATCTCTGGCAACCGGTTCTTTCAACCCTTCGTCTGGGACAAGATCCACTATTTCAAGCTGACCTATGACGACCGGGGACGCGTGGCCCAGGCGCGGGAGATTGCCGACTCCAAGACGGCCACGCCGGTCGACCTGTCGCTGGAGTTCGATTGGGATGACTTACAGCTTACGGCGGTGCGCGGCTATCAGGGCGAGGAAAAACATCGCGCGCTCGTCTACGAGCGGACGCTCCAATATCAGGATGACCGGCTGGTTGGCGAACAGATCCAGAGCCAGGGAAAGTCGTCGCGCATCAAATACAACTACAACGGCAACCGGCTGGTATCGGCAGAGGCCGCCACCGATCCTAGCCTGGATAACCGGTCCAGGAAGGTTTTTTTCCTGGCCAACTCATCCTCTGCGCTGGTGAAATAGGGGAGGCCCACATGCTGCCATTTGCAAAAACCACTACATCCCGCGGGGCCCTCACCGCCATCGCTGGCTTGTTGTTTCTGGGAACCGTAGCCCCCGCGGCAGCCCAGGAAGGCAAGCGGATCGCGCTTGTGATCGGCAATGACGCTTACTCCATCAGCCCCCTACGAAACGCTGTCAATGACGCCCGCGCCATGGACCGGGCCTTACAGAGCGCAGGCTTCCGCACGGTCCTTCTGGAAAACGGCAAGAAAGCCGACATAGACAGGACCGTCGGAGAGTTTTTGGACATGCTCGGCCCCGACGATACGGCTCTTTTTTTCTACGCCGGTCACGGCGTTCAGATCGATAACGAGAATTTTCTGGTGCCGGTTGATTTTGAACCCGGAAATAGCATTTCCGCCGCCAAATTCAATTGCATTTCCCTGGCGCGGATACTGGATGAGCTGAACCGCAAGCGGGCCAAGCGAAACATCCTCATTCTCGACGCCTGCCGCAGCAATCCCGTGGCGAACAAGTATTCGCTGGAGGCCGGCCTGGCACGTCCCCAAAATGCCGGCAAGGAAACCTTCGTCGCTTACTCCACCGGTCCGGGCGAAGTGGCTGCCGACAATCCCGACGGCAGGAATAGCTGGTTTACGGAATCGTTGTCCAGCCTTATCGGGCAACCTGGGCTGACCGTGGAAGTCAACGAGATTTTCAACCGCGTCCGCAAGCAGGTCTCCGATGAAACCAGCGGCAAGCAGACGCCCTGGACCATCTCGAGCCTGACCAGCAATTTTTACTTCCGTGCGCCCGCCAACCAGGATGCCGCCAACGATCCCACGCTGGCGGAAAAGTGGATGGACGAGGCCAAACGTTACGAGCAGCGCGAACAGTGGGCCGAGGCCATCGAGCGGACCAACCAGATTCTGCAAAAGAAGCCCGGCGGCACGCTCGAGCAGGCGGCCAGAGCCAGGCTGCCCTATCTGGAGCTGCGCAGAGATGCGCAAATACAATTCGACAAGGATAATTTTGCCGAAGCGGCGCAGGCGTACGATCGGGCGTTGAAGATGGACCCGTTTGCCATCCAGGCGGGTTTTCAGGGCGTGAACAGCTACCTGTTGACGGACCATTTGCCTGAGGCCGTCACACTGCTTCAAGCGATCCGCGTGCGCGGAACCTCGGATGCGATCAAGAAAGCCAACGCGGAATTGCAGGAACTGGCGGCGGTATACCCGGAAGCAGGTCAGGTAGTGCAGGCGGGAATTCCCCAGCCTCCGGCGATCGACGAGGTCTTCAGCGGCATTACCTTCGGAAGCCCGGACTGGGAGGCCGGCATGCGCCATTTGCAGGCCGCGCCGGTGGATTTGGGGCGCTGGACTAAGGATCTGATTGCCGCCGGGCCGCCGCCGCCGGTCCCGGCGCCTTCCGCCCCGGCTGCGAGTCCGGATCCGGCGCCGGAAAACCCGATCGCTGTGGCGTTCTTTCATCTGGAAATTAATCCCGTGGGGGAGACTAGAGATCTGGTCATTCGGAAGATCGGCGGCAATGCGGCGCCGCCGCCCTCGGGGTATCTGCAGTTAGATGGTCCTCCGGGTGATACCCCGGTGCTGCTGGATGGCAAGGTCTTTTCTCGCCAGATCCCCGTCAAACTGCCACTTCCCGCCGGCAAGTATGAAATTCGCGCCATGCAGAATGGCAACGTTCTGAACCAACAGAATGTAGAAGTGAAAGAGTTGGGTACGATAACGGTAACGGTGCAGCGGTAGCCATATGAATAGCAGGGGATTGGTGGCAGTTGCGATTCCGTTGGCATTCACAGTTTCCGCGATGGCGGCGGGCTGGACGGACCGCAGTGAATACGATCTGGTCCTTTCGATCCGGTCCGAGGCTTCGCCGCAAAAGAGGCTGGCGCTTCTGGACGAGTGGAAGGCGAAATATCCCGCCACGGACCTGCGGCAGGCCCGCAACGAGTTGTACTTTGCCGCATACCAGTCTCTCGGCGACAGCCCGCGGATGCTGGAAACGGCCCAGGCGATCCTTGCCGCCCAGCCGGATAACCTGGTGGGACTCTACTGGTGCACGCTGTTGGTGACGCAAGCCAAAGAGCCCTCCCCGGCGCTCCTGAGCACCAGCGAAAAAGCGGCGCGCCAATTGTTGGCCGGCTTGAATGCTGCCTTCAGTCCCGAAAAGAAACCACCCTCAATCGCCGATGACGAGTGGCAGAAACAGAAAAACGCGGTGGAATTGCTGGCGCATCGGGCCCTGGGCTGGATTCAGTGGCAGCGCGGAGAGTACGCGGGCGCCGAGCCGGAATTCACCCAGAGTCTGCGACTGGATCCCCGTGACGCCGAAATCTCCGCGTGGTTTGCCATTGTGCTGGCGCTGGAAAAGCAACCCGAAAAGCAGATCCCGGCGCTGTGGCACCTGGCACGGGCCGCATCGCTTCGTGACACGGGCGCTCTGCCCGCCGCGCAGCGCCGGCAAATGGATGCCGCTCTGGAGCGCTTATACATCTCCTACCACGGTGAGACCGAGGGGCTCGACCAATTGCGTTCGCGTTCTGTGGAGAGTCCATTCCCTCCCGCGGGGTTCAATATCGAGTCTGCGGCCAGCATGGCCGCGCGCCGGCAGGAGGAAGAACTCAAGCGGACCGATCCGGAGC
>Ga0209698_10001216_pt1 | contig 29875 bp, 27 predicted proteins | sample LitLauG_LLR_2012_FD_187203 | JGI IMG/M metagenome (GOLD analysis project Ga0209698, IMG submission 187203) | Freshwater sediment microbial communities from Pennsylvania, USA - Little Laurel Run_MetaG_LLR_2012 (SPAdes) (version 2) | ecosystem: Environmental > Aquatic > Freshwater > Creek >... | reverse complement strand
GGCCCCAGACGAAGTCGTGTGTAGCACCATGATCAGAGAACCAAGGGCGACAAGGCACAGCGAGAGTGCGGATGGAAGTCGCGAGACCCTGCGGTGCATCGGTTCTCTCCTTGGAGACGTCCAGTCGAGATATAGCGAAGTGTAACGCGCTGCGATGGGGCGTATTCATCTACGGCCAGCGGGTACGCACCCCTACCCTCCACGCCCGCACCGCCCAGATCTCCAACGTGGAGCCCGAAACCGGCGACGGGGACCCCTGGACAGACTCCGGGGCTGGCGCCGCGGACCTCGTCGTCCGCCGCGGCCCGATCACGTTGGCCCGACCCGCACCGCCCGGCTGGTCGAATGAACACACCCTGATCGGCGACCGGGTCTGGTACCGCCTCGCCATCCCCAACTTCGCCACCGTCCGCCCCTACATCGAAGTGGACGGCGCCGGGGCCGGCTTCGACGTCACCGACCCGACGTTCAGCGGGATCGGCCTGGTCGACCCAATGGCAATACTCGACCTGCTCGCCGCCCGCACCCCCGTGACACCTCGCCCGGGCCGGCACCGAAGCCGTGCACAGTGGCGCCACTACGCACTACCAAGGCGTCACCACCGCAGACCCCGCCGCCTCGAAGTACCCGCAGCCCGCGGCCGAGCTCGCCCTCCCCGCCAGTCCGGACGCGAAGGACCCTCCCCCAGAGTTTGGCGCTCACAGCGGGAGGGTCCAGGGCGGTGTCACGCACCAATGGCCATCGTATGGCCCTGCCGGCTGGGTGTCGACGAGTACGCGGCTGCGGGACGGTCGGTCGCGGTTCCCCACCTGCCCACCACCGAGCGGGGTGTTCCCCGCCGGGACCCGGTGTGTGAGGGCCACGAAGGGCGGGGCCGGAAGCATGGGGTGGTAGTTGGGGGTGTTGACGATGGGTCGGACGTTGCGGATAGGCGGCAACGCGTGGCGCTACCTGGTCGACCCCGCTGGGCGTCGGGATCGACGCGGCCGGGTATTACGCGGCGGCGGGCCCGACAACCGGGGCGGCGCGGGCGGGGGATGTGGTGTCGCCGGAGATGTTGGAGCGGACGTTGGGCGGACTGGCAGACCGCGCTCATCGGCAAGGTGTTGGGGCGACGGCCGGCGTTGGGCGAGCGGGTCCCGGTGGCCGGCTTCGACCTGACGTTCCAACCGCCCAAGTCGGTGTCGGTGGCGTGGGCGAGGGCCGACCCCGGCCTGCGGGCCACGATCGAGCAGGTGTTGTCTGAGGCTGCCGGGGAGGTGATCGCCTGGGCGGAGCAGCGCGTGTTCCGCACGAGCACGAGGACGTCCATCTGCTCACCGCTCCTCAGCGCGACCAGATTCGGCTGCGTCGCGCCGGGTGCTGACCGACACGCGGTGTCTCGTTCCCGACGCTGGGCACGCATGCAAATCGATTGACTTCCCAGACGATATGCTTGCCGACCACTATGTCATCTTACAAATACGTCAGATGAGCAGCGGCGGCCGGGAGGCTGTCCCTGCGCCAGGCACGCCGACGCCGGAGATCCCGATCTCGGAGATCAAGGCGGAGTTGTTCAAGGCGCTCGCCCACCCGGCCCGGATCCGGGCGTTGGAGGTGCTCTCCGCTGGCCCCCGCTCGGTCGGGGAGATGCAGCCGCTCGTCGGTATCGAGTCGTCGCATCTGTCCCAGCAGTTGGCGGTGCTGCGCCGCGCCGGGCTCGTGACGGCCCGCAAGGAGGGCTCGACGGTGATCTACGCGGTCAGAGACGAGCTGGTGGTGCGGTTGCTGCAGGTGGCCAAGGAGCTGCTGATCAAGTCGTTGTCGCAGACGTCGGACTTGTTGGCCGGCTTGCGGTCGGGGTCATAGCCGGGTGGGTCTTTTCGCGAAGATCTTGCGGACTGGTGTGGTGACCGAGCCGGCTTCGGCGTCGGAACCGGGCGACGGCTCGCGCCCGGCGCCCGGCGAGTTCCTGGGCGGGTCGCTGCAGATCCGTCACGTGGACGCCGGGTCGTGCAACGGGTGCGAGCTCGAGGTCGGCTCGGCCTTCGGGCCGGTGTATGACGCCGAGCGGTTCGGGGTGCGGCTGGTGGCTTCTCCCCGGCACGCCGACGCGCTGCTGGTGAGCGGGCCGGTGACGAAGAACATGGCCGTGCCGCTGGCCAAGACCCTGGAAGCGACCCCGTCGCCCAAGCTGGTCATCGCGCTGGGCGACTGCGCCCGGGACTGTGGCGTGTTCCGCGGCGCGTATGGAATCGAGGGGGCAGTCGGGGACGTCGTCGCTGTCGATGCAGACATCCCCGGCTGCCCTCCCGACCCGACCGAGATCCTGCGGGCGTTGCGGCGCCTCACCGGCCGGTGAGCTTCGTCGGCGCCTGCATCTTCACGGCGTGCGTCGCGGGTGTGTTGGCGTGCGCGGCGGGCCTGGCGCTGCCCGCTCGATGGTCGGCGCCGGTCGTGGGCGCATTGAGCACGGTCATGGCCGCTGCCGGGCTGGCTGGGGGTGTGGCCGTGCTGGCAACCGGCCACGTCTGGGCCGGGCGCTTCCCGTCGGTACTGCCCTTGGCGGGCGTCGAGCTGTCGCTCGACCCGTTGGGGGCGATCTTCGTGGTGGCAACGGCGGCCGTGGCGATCGCCGCGTCCGTCTACGGCGTCGGTTATGCAGCCCCGAGCCGCGCGGCGCGCGCTCTTGTTCCGCTGTTCGTGCTCAGCTTGCTCTTGGTCCCTGCCGCGGCGAGCGTGACCACCTTCGTCGCTCTGTGGGAGGTGATGGCACTCACGTCGCTGCTGCTGGTTGCCGCCGAGCACCGCCACCGCCCGGAGGCCCGCGATGCGGCGGTCTGGTACGGCGTGATGACCCACGCCGGGTTGGTGGTGATCCTGCTCGGCCTGGTCCTGTTCGCCGGCCACGCCGGCGGCGAGTCGTTCACGGCGCTGCGCGCCGCGGCGGGAGAGATGTCTCCGCTGGTGCGATCAACGGTGTTCGTGCTGACCTTCGTCGGGTTCGCGTCCAAAGCAGGGGCGGTGCCGCTGCACGTGTGGTTACCCCGCGCTCATCCGGAGGCGCCGTCGCACGTCTCGGCGTTGATGTCGGGGGCGATGGTCAAGCTCGGTGTCTATGGCATCGTCCGAGTCGGCTTCGACCTGCTGGGCGGCGGGCCTCGCTGGTGGGGTCTGGTCGTGCTCGCCGTCGGGATGGTTTCGGCGTTGTTCGGGATCCTCCATGCGCTCGTGTCGTCGGACCTCAAACGCCTGCTGGCCTACTCGACGACCGAGAACGTCGGTCTGATCCTGATCGGCGTCGGCGCGGCCGGCGTGTCCGCAGCCGGTGGCAGCCGCACCCTGGCTGCGGTGGCGATGGCCGCCGCCCTGTTGCACGTGATCAACCACGCCCTGTTCAAGGGTCTGCTGTTTCTTGGCGCTGGGTCGGTCGTGTCCGCGACCGGGACGCGGGACCTCGACCGGCTGGGCGGCTTGGTCAGGTCGATGCCGGTGACCGGCGCGACCTTCGCGGTCGGGGCGCTGGCGATCATGGCGTTGCCGCCGTTCAACGGCTTCGTGAGCGAGTGGCTGTTGTTGCAGAGCCTGGTGCACAGCGTCTCGTCGACGTCTGCGACGCTGGCGGTGACCATGCCGGTGGCGGTCGCCGTTGTCGCCCTGACCGGCGGTCTGGCCGCGGCCACCTTCGTCAAGGCGTTCGGCACCGGGTTCTTGGCGTTGCCCCGTTCCCCGGCGGCTGCCGACGCCAGGGAGGTGCCGCCGTCGATGCAGGCGGCAATGATCGCCCTGGCCGGCGGGTGCGTCGCTTTGGGGGTGGCACCCACGGTGCTGGGCGGCGCGCTGGACCGGGCCGTCGGCGTGCTGGCAGCCGTCCGCGACGGCAGCCCGTTGCGCCACGACGGGGTCACGCTCAGCCTCTCGGGCATTCGGGGCTCGCTGTCGCCGCTGATGGTCGCGTCCGGTCTTGTGGTCGGCGCGGTGGTCCTGCTCGGCGCGCTACGCGCGGTCGGAGCGCGCGGCCCGCGACGGCGGGCGGAGAACTGGGGGTGCGGGCGAAGCGTGCAGACGGCGCGGATGGAGTACACGGCCACCTCGTTCGCCGAGCCGCTCCAGCGGGTGTTCGACGATGTGCTGCGCCCCGACCACGACGTCGACGTCAGCCACCGGGCCGAGTCACGCTATTACGTGGAAGCGGTCGCCTACCGCACCGCGGTTCGCGACGCGTTCGAGACCCACGCCTACGCGCCGGTGCTGCGCGCCGTCCGATGGTGGGGCCGGGCCGCCCGCCGGCTGCAAAACGGCAGCGTGCACCGCTACCTCGCCTACGCGTTCGTGGCGCTCATCGTCGTGTTGGTGGTGGCTCGGTGAGCCGCGCCGTCGTCGGTTTTCTCCAGGTGGTCGTCCTCGTCGCCGGCGCGCCCATCCTTGCCGGGTTGGTGCGCAAGGTTCGGGCGCGCCTCGAAGGCAGAGCCGGCCCGCCGATAGCTCAGCCGTGGCGCGACCTACGAAAGCTTCTCGGTAAGGAACGCATCGTCCCGGAGCACACCAGCTGGGTGTTCGCCGTCGCTCCGCTCGTGGTGATGTGCTCTGTCGGCCTGGTCGCCGCCATCGTCCCGTTCGCCAGCACCCGCACCCCGTTCGGAAGCGCCGGTGATCTGTTCGCCGTCGTCTACCTGCTGTTGCTCGGCACCGTGTTCCTGGCGTTGGGCGGGCTCGATCCGGGCACAGCTTTTGGTGGCATGGGCGCCAGCCGGGAGATGACCCTCGCCGCCCTGGCCGAGCCGACCGTGCTGCTGGCGGTGTTCGCGCTGTCGGTGCCGGCGGGCTCGTCGAACCTCTCCGCCATCGTGGCGGCCACTCTGGCCCATCCGGCCAGGGTCGCCACGCTGCAAAGCGTGCTCGCTTTGGCAGCGTTCGCGGTCGTCACCTTGGCTGAGTGCGGGCGCCTGCCGGTGGACAACCCGAGCACGCACCTGGAGCTGACCATGATCCACGAGGCGATGGTCCTCGAATACGCGGGACCGGACCTCGCCCTGGTCGAGTTGGCCTCGGCGATGCGTCTGGCCGTCTTCGCCGGCCTGCTGGCCAACCTGTTCTTCCCTTGGGGGATCGCCACCACCACCTCGCCGCTGGAGGTGGTCTTGGGCATGGCCGCGCTGGCCGGCAAGGTCGCTTGCCTCGGCGTGGCGCTAGCGGTGTTCGAGGTGTTCGTGGCCAAGCTCCGCCTGTTCCGCGTCCCCGAGCTGCTGGCCGCGTCGTTCGTGCTCGCCTTCCTGGCCGTGACCGCCTCCTTCTTCCTCACATGACCGAGACCGCCTACGCGCAGCTACTGGATCTTGGCGCCGGCCTGGTGCTGGTCTGCGCCTTCGTGGTGGTGTGGCGCCGCGGGTTGGTGGCCATCGTGCGCGCCCTCGCCGTCCAGGGGTTCGCGCTGGCGGCAGTCGCCGTTGTGCTCGGCGTACACCAGCACGCGCTCGAGCCGGTGGTGGTAGCCGCGCTGGTCGTTGCCGTCAAGGGCGTGGCCGTGCCCCGTGTGCTGCTGAGGGTCGTGCGATCGGGAGGCGAGGCCCGCGAGTCCGACCCGCTCATCAACATCCCCACCTCGCTGGTCGGCGCGGCGGTGTTGACGCTCGTCGCCTACGCCACGACCCGCGGGGTCGTCGCCGTGTCCCCGTCGCCGGCGACCCGGGCCATCCCCATCGGGTTGGCGGTCGTGCTCATCGGGTTCTTCGTGCTCGCCAGCCGCCGCAAGGCGATCACCCAGGTGGTCGGGTTCCTGCTGATCGACAACGGCATCGCGCTGGTCGCCTTCCTGGCCACCGCCGGGCTGCCGCTGGTCGTCGAGCTTGGCGCCGCGCTCGACCTGCTGCTCGCCGTGCTCGTCCTGCAAGTTCTGGCCGCGCGTATGCGCACCAAGTTCGGGGGCCTCGACCTCGACCAGCTCCAGGAGCTCCGCGACTGATGCCCATCGTCGTTGTTGTCGCCGTCCCGCTCCTGGCCGCGGCCGTGTCCGGCCTAGCCGGCTGGCGGCCGTGGGTCGGCTGGGTTGGGGTGGCGGCGGCCGGCGGCGTGACGGCCGGCGGCGTGTGGATCGCCGTGCGGGTGCTCGATGGCGGGCCGGTCAGCGGGCTCGAGGGGCTGCTACGCGCCGACGCGCTCAGCGCCTTCTGGCTTGTGGTCATTGGCGTCGTCGCCGTCCTGGCCACGTGGTTCGGGGTCGGCTATATCGCCGCCGAGCTGGCCGACGGCCACACCACCGCCAGTGGCGCTCGCGTCTATTCGTCACTCGTCCAGCTGTTCCTGGCTGCCATGGTGCTGGCCGTAATTGCCAACAACCTCGGGGTGATGTGGGTCGCAGTCGAGGCCACCACCATCGCGACCGCCTTCCTGGTCGGCCACCGACGGACGAAGGCGTCGTTGGAGGCGTCTTGGAAGTACGTCGTGGTCGGCTCCGTCGGCGTCGGCCTCGCCTTCCTCGGCACGGTGCTCGTCTACTTCGCTTCCAGCCACGCCGCAGGCGGCGGGCACGCCACCCTGAACTGGACCGGGCTGGTCGCCGCCGCGCCGCGGCTCGACCGGCACGTGATGCGCCTCGCCGCCGGCCTGCTCGTCCTCGGCTTCGGGACCAAAGTCGGCCTGGCCCCCATGCACACCTGGCTGCCCGACGCCCACAGCCAAGCCCCCGCCCCGGTCTCTGCGCTCATGTCCGGGGTCCTGTTGTCGGTCGCCTTCTACGCGCTGCTGCGGTACAAGGTCATCGTCGACGCCGCCCTCGGGCGTGGCTTCATGAAAGGACTCCTTGTCGCCGTCGGCCTCCTGTCGCTGGGCGTCGCCGCGTCGCTGCTCATCGCCCAGCGCGACTACAAGCGCCTCCTCGCCTACTCCAGCATCGAGCACATGGGGCTGCTCGCCGTCGGGGCCGCCGCTGGCTCGCCGCTGGCCATCGCTGCCGTGCTCTTACACGTCGCCGGCCACGGGCTCGGCAAGACTGTGCTATTCCTCGGCTCGGGTGAGATCCTCCGCACGGAGGGCACCACCCAGATCGCCGGGGTGCGGGGCTTGCTCGCCCGCCGTCCCGTCATCGGAGCCACCTTCGGCCTCGGGTTGCTCGCCCTGCTCGGCTTGCCGCCCTTCAGCCTGTTCGCCAGCGAGGTCGGCATCGCCCGCGCCGGGTTCGCCGGCGGGCTCGGCTGGGCGGTCACCGTTGCGCTCGTCCTGGCGCTGGTCGTCTTCGCCGCCGTCGTCGTGCACGGCCAGCAGATGCTGCTCGGCGAAGCCTCCGCTACCGGCGAACGCCACCCGACCTCCATGGCGACCGCCGCGCCGCTCGTCGCCGGGCTGGTCCTGTGCACCGCTCTGGGCGTGACGGTCTGGCCGATCGACCGGCTCCTCCACGCCGCCGCGGCCGTCGCAGCGGGAGCCCGCTGACATGGACGGCGCTGTGTGGGCCGGCATGCCCGACGGAGCGCACATCGTCGGCGCCTGCCGGGAGGCGATCAACGTGGACCGCGCCGACCTGGCCGCCGCCGCCACGTCACTCCTCGCCGCGGGGTACCGCCTTGCCCTGGTCGCCGGCCACGACGACGGCGACAGCATGCGGGTCGTCTACCTGTTCACCGCCGGCCCCCCCGACCGGCGCTTCGAGCTGCGCCTCCGAGTCGCCCCCGACCGACCGGCCGTCCCGTCGCTCGCCGCCGTCTCGTTCTCCGCCAGCCGGTTCGAACGCGAGCTCCACGACCTGTTCGGTATCGTGCCCGCCGGCCACCCCAGCCCGGCTCGGCTGGTCCTGCACCAGCACTGGCCCGAAGGCTGGCATCCCATGCGGAGCGACGCCGGCCCGATGCCGCCGATGACCGACGAGAACAAGCCGTACCCGTTCCTCGAGGTCCAAGGCCCAGGCGTGTATGAGATCCCGGTCGGCCCCGTGCACGCCGGGCTCATCGAACCTGGCCACTTCCGGTTCTCGGTCGTCGGCGAAACGATCCTCACCATGAAGGCCCGCCTGTGGTTCGTCCACAAAGGCACCGAACGCCTCTTCGAAGGTCGCCAACCGGGCGCCGGCGTCGAGCTGGCCGAGCGGATCTCCGGGGACACCGCCGTCGGCCACACCCTCGCCTACTGCCTTGCCATCGAGGACGCGTGGCACTGCGAACCGCCCGAGCCGGTCCGCGCCCTGCGCGCCCTTCTCCTCGAGCTCGAACGGCTCTACAACCACACCGCCGACATCGGCGCCCTCTGCAACGACGTCGGCTACGGCATCGCCCACGCCCACGCGCTCCGCATCCGCGAACGCCTCCTGCGCCTCAACCGCACGGTCACCGGGCACCGATTGCTGCGCGGCGCCGTCTTCCCCGGAGGCGCCTGCGTCCTCGAACTCCCGGACCTCTCCGAGATCGAGAGCATCGCCGCCGACCTGCGCGAGATCGTCGCCATCGCCATGTCCAACAGCACGCTCGTCGACCGGTTCGCTGGCACCGCCATCCTCAGCCGCGACCACGCAGCCGAGATCGGCGTCCTCGGCTACGTCGCCCGCGCCTCCGGCCTCGACCTCGACGCCCGCATCGCCCACCCGTACCACGACACCCCGACCCAAGTCAGCGTGCCGGTCTACGACGACGGCGACGTCCTCGCCCGCTTCAACGTGCGCGTCGACGAAGTCGACGCGTCAGTCCGCCTCATCACCCGGCTCCTCGATGACGCCAACTCGGGAGAGGTCACCGCCGACACCTTCGACCGGACCCGACCCCACGGAAGCGGAGTCGGCATCGTCGAGGGATGGCGCGGCAGCATTGTCCACCGCGTCGAAATCGGCCGCGACGGCCGCCTCACCCGCGTCAAAGTCGTCGACCCATCCTTCCACAACTGGCCCGCCCTGCCGATCGCGCTCGCCGACACGATCGTCCCCGACTTTCCCCTCGCCAACAAGAGCTTCAACCTGTCCTACGCCGGCAACGACCTGTAGGCGCTCACCAGCGGCCCCTTCAACTCGACCCCCCGCACCGCATGCTGCCAGCGCGACCAACCCCAAACGTCCGTAAGGACGCTCCGAAAAATATGGGCATCTGTCCTGTCCGCTTCTGTTCCTCCGCTGGCGGGCTCATGTCGGTATTGCGGGTTGTGCTGGTCAGTGGGTCTCGTACATTCGGATGGCGACGACGAGCCCGGATGAGGCGGTGAGGGCGGCGACGGCCCAGATGGCGGCGGCCAGGCCGAACCAGTCGGCGATGACGCCGGCAAGGAGGGCGCCGACGGCGAAGCCGCTGTCGCGCCATAGCCGGTAGACGCCGATGGCGGAGGCCCGCCAGCTCGGGTGGGCGACGTCGCTGATGGCGGCGAGCAGGGTCGGATAGACCATGGCGGTCCCGGCGCCGAGCAGCGCGGCGCCGACCGCCCAAGCGGCGAAGCCGTGGGCGGCGGCGGTCCAGGTGATGGCGGCGGCCTGCGTGCCCATGCCGGAGGCGATGAGCCACTTGCGGCCGACTCGGTCCGAGAGCGCGCCGGTCAGGAGTTGGCCGAGGCCCCATACGGCGGGATACAGCCCGGCCAGGATGCCGATGCTCGACACGGAGAGGCCGCGGCGGGCGAAGAAGATCGGGAAGATGCCCCATGCCAGACCGTCGTTGAGGTTGTTGACCATGCCGGCTTGGCAGGCCGCGGAGAGCGCCTTGTCTCTGAAGCTGGTGAGCACGAACACCTCAGCGGTGGAGAGCTCGCGGTAGTTCGCGGTGGGGGACGCGTGGCTGCTCGCTTCGTGGCGGGCGTGGCCGTGGGTCTCGCGTACGAACACCGTCGACAGGCCCAGGCCTAAGGCGGCGTAGGCGACGCCGAGGAAGAAGGGCTGGGGTCGCAGTCCCCAGTGGGCGGCGATGAACCCGGTCGCCATCGCGGTGGCGGCGAGGGCACCGTAGCCGGCGGCCTCGTTGAGGCCCATGGCCAGGCCCCGGCGGTGGGGGCCGGCCAGGTCGATCTTCATGATGACGGTCGTGGACCAGGTGAGGCCTTGGTTGACGCCGAGCAGGACGTTGGCGGCGATGATCCACCCCCAGCTGGGGGCCCACATCAACAGCAGGGGGACGGGCAACCCGATGAGCCAGCCGGCCATGAGCACTGGTCTGCGGCCGGTGCGGTCCGAAAGGGTGCCGGCGAAGAGGTTGGTGGCGGCTTTGACCGCCCCGAAGGCGAGGATGAAGGTGAGCGCGGCGGTGAAGGCGTGGAGGTGGAAGACCCGGGTGGCGAGCAGCGGCAGGACAGTGCGTTCTTGGCCGATCATGCCGCCGACCAGCGCGTTGACGCCGACGAGGAGGCTGAACTGCGCCAGGTTGGCCCGCAGGCCGAGCCGGACCGGCCCCGCCGACGATGTGTTCATCGGCCGGTGACGAGCGGGCGGCCGCTGGCGGCCCAGTCATCCGGCCCGCCCACGGCGACCGCCACGTCCGCGCGCCCCGCGGCGGCGAGCAGGCTGGCCGCGGTCATCGCCCGCTCGCCGTGCCCGCACATGACCGTGAGCGGGCCCGGGGCGAGCGGCGCGCCGCGGAGGGAGCCGAGCTCGAGGTGGGCGGCGCCGGGCAGGTGGCCGGCTTCGTACTCGGCGTCTTGGCGCACGTCGAGCACCCGCCGCCCCGACACATCCACGACCGCGACGAGCGGCGTCTGCTCCAGGGTCCGGCCGGCCGCCGCCCACGCTGCGACGCCGCCGTCGAGCTCGCCGGCGAGGTGCTCGTAGCCGATGGTGAGGCACCGGCGGACCAGCTCGGCGCGGTCGGTCTCGGCGTCGGCCACGAACATCAGCGGCTGGCCGCGCCCGACGAGCCAGCCGAGCCAAGAGGCGAACTGCGGTCGCAGCTCGATCGACACCGATGTCGGGATGTGGCCGGCGGCGAAGCGGTCGATGGGCCGCACGTCGATGAGCGCGGCGCCGTCGTCGACGCGGCGGCGAAGGTCATTTACGTCGAGCGGCGCCAGGGTGGGGAAGGTGCCGTAGACGTGGGGGCCGTGGCGGTTCACGGCGCGCAGCTCGGCGAAGTACGCCGGGCAGCTGCCGAGCCCGGCGAGGAGACGGGCGACGAAGGTGTCCTCGTCGGGCGCGGAGAGCAGCGGGTTGGTCAGTCGTTCTCCTCCGATGGTCGTCACCCGCGCGCCGTCGGCGGGTGCCGAACAGAACGATCCGGCGCCATGGGTGGGGTAGACGGCGAGGTCATCGGGCAGGACCAGGAGCCGCTCGACGATCGAGCGCCACAACGCCCGGGCGAGCGACTCGGTCTGGTCGGGCGCGATGAGATCCGTGCGCCCCGCCGAGGCGACCAGCAGCGACCCTCCCGAGAACAGCGCCAGGGGCCGGCCGCCGTCGGAGAGCAGATAGGACAGATGCTCGGGGGTGTGGCCGGGGGTGGCCAAGGCCCGCAGGCGCAGCCCGCCGAGGTCGGTCTCGTCCCCGTCGCCCAGACCACGGTGAGGCCACTCGATCCCGCCCGCCGCCGGGGCCAGGACCATCGCGCCGCGGGCGGCGAGCTCACGGCTGCCGGTCACGAAATCGGCGTGCAGGTGGGTCTCGACGCTGTGGCTGATCGTCAGGCCTCGACGCGCCGCGGCCGCCAGGTACGGGCTCGCGTCCCGCTCGGGGTCGACCACGACGGCGCGGTGGTCACCCAGGTCCACCAGGTACGACGAGTTGCCGAGGCCCTCGTCGACGAAGGCGACGATGTCAATCACGCGGCCCGGCCCCAGGCGACCGCGGGCTGCGGCCCTTGGTCATGCGACGGCTTCGAGGGCCGGGAGCGGCCGGGGAACTCCGGTGCTCGCCAGCTGGTGGTTGCGGACGAGCGAGGTCAGTGATGGCCCCGGAGGCGGCGGACGTCTCGACAGGCAGGGCCCGAGAGACTCTGCCACCGGTCTCGGTCCAGGAGCCACTGGTCATCGCCGACCTCCAGTCCTCAAAGGATGACTTGAAGATGCCCTGCCCGGGGCTCATTGTCAAGTACTCACCTGAACACTTGACAACCCGGTCTGGCTGGTCGACCATGGTCAACATGGCCGATCGAGCCGCCAAGACCGCGCTGTTCGACGGCTTCGCCGAGGTGGCCAAGGCGCTGGCCAGCGGCCGGCGAGCCGAGATCGCCGACCTGCTCGCCCAAGGGGAGCGCTCCGTGGAAGACATCGCGGCGGAGATCGACCAGAGCGTGGCCAACACGTCACACCATCTGCGCGCCATGGCCCGGGCCGGCCTGGTCACGACGCGCCGGGACGGGACTCGCATCTTCTACCGGCTGGCCAGCGATCGGGTAGCCGAGCTGTGGGCCGCGATGCGCGACGTCGCCGCCGAGCAGGTGGCCGGCCTGGAACGCCTGGCTGGCGCCTACCTCGGTGAACGTGACGGGATCGACGTGGTCAGCCGAGACGAGCTGGTCGCCCGCCTCGAGCGCCGCGAGGTGGTGGTCCTCGACGTCCGGCCGGCCTGCGAGTTCGCGGCTGGCCACATCGCCGGGGCGCGTTCCACACCGATCGCCGAACTACGTCGGCACCTCAAAGCGCTGCCCCACGGCGGCGAGGTCGTGGCCTACTGCCGCGGTCCGTACTGCGTCTACGCCGATGAGGCCGTGCGCCAGCTCAGCCGCAAAGGCTTTCTGGCGAGACGGCTCATCGACGGCTACCCAGAATGGAAGCGAGCCGGCCTGCCGGTAGCGGCGGGTAAGGAGCGATGAACCCATGACCCCCGACCTGCTGGTCGACCCGGACGCGCTGCGCGAGCAGGTGCGCGACAAGTACCGCGAGGTCGCCGTCGACCCCCATGCAGCCTTCCATTTCCACACCGGCAGAAGCCTGGCCGCCCGCCTGGGCTACGAGACCGGCGCGGTCGACGCCTTGCCCGACCGGGCCGTGGAATCGTTTGCTGGGGTCGCCAACCCGCTCGAGCTGCGGCGGCTGGCGGTGGGCGACCACGTGGTCGATGTCGGCTCCGGCGCGGGGTTCGACTCGTTCATCGCGGCCGGCCAGGTCGGTCCCCGAGGCCGGGTGGTGGGCATCGACATGACGCCAGAGATGCTGGCCAAGTCCCGCGGGACCGCCGAGGCGCTCGGCCTCGCCCAGGTCGAGTTCCGCGACGGACTGGCCGAAGCGCTCCCCGTCGAAGACGCCTGGGCCGACGTGGTCATCTCCAACGGGGTCATCAACCTGTGCGCCGACAAACGGTCAGTGTTCGCCGAGATCCGCCGCGTGCTTCGCCCCGGCGGGCGCCTGCAGTTCGCCGACATCGCCAACGGCCGCCCGGTGCCACCCGAAGCGCTGCGCGACATCGACTTGTGGACGGGTTGAATCGCCGGAGGGCTGCCCCGTGCGGGCTGGCACAAGATGCTCCAAGACGCTGGGTTCGTCGACGTCATGATCGGCGATGCCATCGACACCTTCGGCGGGGCCAAGGGCCAAGACAACGCCCGGGCCTTCGAGGTCTACGGCTACGCCTTCATGGCCAGCCGCGCCACCTGAGCGCCCGATCGCCACCCACCCTACGCGTTGCGCCTCGCGCTGGGTCGCCCAACTCCCTCGATCGCCGCCCCGACGGACCCCATCACAACGCGGACATCTTCCGACGGATCGCAGCTCTACAGGGGCGGTGCGATCATCGGACATGTCGGCTGACCGTGCGCAGCAGGCCAGCTGACCGACCTCAGCCGAACGAGCGCTCCCCCGCGATGTCGTAGATCATGACCGAGAAGCCTTTCGGCGCGGGACCCGTCGCCTTGGGCGCGTTGGCCAGGCCGGCCATGTGGCCGTCGAAGGCGGCCTGATCGGCCCACCGCTCGTACAGCATCACCCGGGTCGCGTCGACCGGGTCGGCGCTCATGACGTACTCGAGGCAGCCGACCTCCGCGCGAGTCGATCGCATCGACTCGGCGCGCCCGGCGACGAAGGCGGCCTGATCCGCGGGGTCGACGACGAAATGGCCTGCCACGATCAGCATCGCTCGTGCTCCGATCCTCCGTAGGGATGTCTGCGCTGCGCCGCCGACCGCCAACGATCGGCGAAGCCGCGGCACTGTAGTGCACACGCCGCTCGCCGCGTCATGGAGCCGCGCCGCGGGCGGGATCAGTCGAAGAGGATCAGCTGTCGTGCCACCTCGCCCGAGGTCAGCGCGGCGAACCCGACGTTGATCTCGGCGAGCGGCATCGTCGCGCTCACGAGCTCGTCCAGCTTCAGCTTGCCGGCGAGGTACCAGTCGATGTACTGGGGCATGTCGACCCGGAAGCGGTTGGAGCCCATGTTGGAGCCCTGCAGCCGCTTGCCGCTGATGAGCTGGGTGGCGTCGATCTCCAGGCGCTGCCCGACAGGGACCATGCCGATCACGGTCGCGGTGCCGCCCTTGCCGAGCATGTTGAACGCCTGCTCGGCGGTGGCCTTCAGCCCGATCGCCTCGATCGCATGGTCGACGCCGCCCGAGGTCAGCTCCTGCACCGCGGCAACCGGGTCCACACTCGACGCATCGACCACGTCGGTCGCGCCGAACGCCTGCGCCATGGCCAGCTTGGACGCCAACCGGTCGATGGCGATGACCCGGCCCGCGCCGACGAGGGCCGCGGCCTGGATGGCGTTGAGGCCGATGCCGCCGCAGCCGATCACCGCCACCGTCTCGCCCGGGCGCACCGCAGCCGTGTTGATCACCGCACCGACCCCGGTCGTCACCCCGCAACCGATGAGCGCGGCCTTGTCGAGGGGCATCTCGGGGCGGATCTTGACGAGCAGGTGCTCGTGCACGAGGAGCTGCTCGGCGAAGCTCGCGAGGTCGAAGAACTGCCACAGCGGCGCACCGCGCCGGGTCATGCGCGCCGGCGCGCCGGGGTCGCGCGTCAAGCCGACCTTGTCGCACAGGTAGGGGCGCCCCGACAGGCAGTAGCGGCACGCCCCGCAGAAGCCGCTCACGCAGGAGATGACGTGGTCGCCGACCGCGAGGTCCGAGACCTGGTCACCGACGGCTTCGACCACACCGGCGGACTCGTGGCCGAGCACCGCGGGGAGGGGGTACGGGTACAGGCCCTGCATGAAATGGAGATCCGAGTGGCAGAGGCCCGCCGCGACGGTGCGCACCAGGACCTCATGCGGCCCGACGCCGTCGAGCTGCACATCGTCGATGACGAGCACACCGGGAGCCGAATCGAGGATCGCAGCCTTCATGGCCCGACCCTAGCGCGCCCGTTCGGGCGCGGCGCAGGGCGATCGGCCGCGACGGGATCCCTTTCCCCGCGTCGGGTCGGTCCCGGTCTCAGTAGGACCCGGTCGTGGTGAAGATGCGGCGCGGGTTGTCGACGAGCATCGTGGCGATCTCGGCATCGTCGACGCCCGCGGCCCGCAGCGCAGGGATGACGTCGCGGCTGATGTGGCAGTGGTTCCACTCGTTGCTCCAGGATCTGCCCGGCGGCAGCCAGTCGTTCGCGCAGGCGGCATCGTGTGACAGCACGAGGCGGTCGGCGTGGCCTCGTTCGCACAGTGCGACGATCGTGCGCACCCGGCTGGCCATGTCGAGGATGCCGTAGATGCCGAAGCGGTCCATGCCGAGATAGGAACCCCGGGCCAGGAGCTTCTCCAGGTACACCAGGTCATCGGTGTCGCCGCTGTGGCCGATGACGACCCGCGACAGGTCGACGCCTTCGTCCTCGAAGACGTCCTGCTGCTCGAGGCCGCGGTGGGTGCCGGGGTGGGTGTGGGTCGAGATCGGCACGCCGGTCTGGCGGTGGGCGCGGGCGACGGCACGCAGGACCGCCTCGACACCGGGGGTCACCCCCTGCAGATCGGTCGCGCACTTGAGGATCCCCGCCCGCACGCCCGTGCCGGCGATCCCCTCGACGATGTCACCGACGAACCACGACGCCAGGAGGTCCGCCTCAGGGGTCTGGCCGATCCGGGACCGCAGCCCGACGAAGTGCGGGAGCTCGGTGAAGGTGTAGTAGCCGGTGGCGACGACGATGTTCAGCGCCGTCTGCGCGGCCACGCGCGACAGCAACCGGATGTCGCGACCGAGGCCTCCGACGGTGAGATCGACGATGGTGGAGACGCCGACCTCGACCAGCTCGTTCATCCGGTCGATCGCGGCTGCGACCTCCCGTTCCTCGTCGAAGCCGACGATCTGGGGGTAGTTCACGTGGAACTCGTGGCTGAGGATGAAGACGTGCTCGTGCATGAGCACCTGTCCCAGGTCCGCAACATCCACCGGTCCACGGGCGGTCTCGACGGTTGCCATGCCGCCTTCCTAGCCCAGACCGGCGATCGGCGCCACGAGCACGCCAGCCGGCCGCGGGACTGCCGCCGCCCCATTTCCGGCGGTGGACCCCGGACGCACGCAGAGGTGGCGGGGAGCGGGCCCACCGTGACCGAATCGCCCGGACCGGGCCGCGACCCGTGCCGCACTCGCTCGCTGCGGTGCGGTGATCCTGACGAGTGTGGGCGCGCACCCGATCGCAGCGGGGCCGCCAGCGCCTGAGCCCGCCCGCCGCCGGCGTGGGGGTGGGTCAGCCGGCCAGGCCGAGGAGCCGGCCCGGGTTCTCGCACACCATCTGGCGCAGCTGCGCCTCGGTCGCCCCCTCCCGCCAGAGCGCGTCCACGTAGGCGTGGAGGCCTGGACCGGGACGGGGCAGGTCGCGCGTCCAGCCGTAGTCCGTCGAGAGCACGACGCGGTCGGTGCCGATCTGGCCGATGGCGGCGAACACCTCGGCCACCGACGGCCCGTGCGACCCCATGCAGGTCGCCGCCGAGATCTCGATGTGCGCGCCGAGGCGCGCCAGCTCGACGCACTGGCCGACGGTGAGCTGGGGGCCGGCACCGACGTTCATGGCGTGGGTCACCACGAGACGGCCGCGTTCGGCGAAGCGACGGGCGACCGCGAAGTGCTCGTCGGCGGAGATGTGCCCGGTCGCCGCGATGGCACCGTGCTGCTCGACCAGGTCGAGGATCTCCTCCACCTCGGGGCGCAACCGCCCGTCGTCGGCCACGACCTCGATCCCCGGCCCCGGGACGCCGAGCATGGCGGCCACCCCGTTGACGACGTCCTGCTGGCTCGAGATCGTCGGGAGCCACACGATGGCCGCCCCATCGCGCAGCGCCGTCTCGACCGCGCCCGGGTTGAGACCGCCGATGCAGAAGTCGCAACAGACCGACCCTCGCACCCCGACGCCTGGCACCGTCCGCCCGACGGCATAGGCCACTGCGTTGGACGGGAAGTCATGCGACTTGAGCACGATCGCCGCGAACCCGAGGGCGGCGGCATCCTCGGCCGCCTCGAAAGCGTCGACGCTGTGGGGCGTGCCCACCACCGATTCGGGGCCGAAGTGGCAGTGCAGGTCGATGGCTCCATCCAGCACGATCGCGCTCACTGCCGCCTCCCCCGCCCGCCTGACCCGGGACGAGGGGACCATACCCCGGCCCGCCGCCCGGCGCGCCAGCCGGGGAGCCGGGCGCGGCCGGTACCATGGGATCGGGCGAGCCGGGAAGTCTGGTCGGCACCTGATCCCACCTGCCCGAGGATCGCCATGGCCGCCCCCCGCTCCGACAACGTCCCGCACCCGACCGACATCGTCCAGCGACGCGCCGGCAACACCGCGGCCGTACCTGGCGCGCCGCGGCACTGATGGGCAGGGTCCCCCACATCTCCGCGTCGCGACGGGATGCGCTCCGCACCAACCTCTGGCTCGTCCCCACCTTGCAGGTCGTGGTCGCGGTCGCGCTCTTCGCCTTGACCTACGTCCTCGACCGCACCGCATCGCGCGGCGACCTCACCCTGCCGTCGTGGGTGAGCAACGGCTCCGCCGATGCCGCCCGGCAGATCCTGACCACCATCGCTGCCGCGGTGATCACGGTGGTCACGTTGGTGTTCTCGATCACGATCGTGGCCCTGACCCTGGCGTCGACCCAGTTCGGTCCCCGGATGCTGCGCAACTTCGTGCGCGACCGCGGCACCCAGGTCACCCTGGGCACGTTCGTCGCGACCTTCGTCTATGCCATCCTCGCCCTCGGGTCGATCGAGCACGGTGCGAACGGCGACTTCACCCCCCGCCTGTCGGTGACCGTCGCCCTCGGCCTCGTGCTCGCCTCGCTCGGGGTGCTGATCTACTTCATCCACCACATCGCGCGGTCCATCCAGCTCCCCCAGGTCATCGCGTCGATCGCCCGCGACCTCTCCCTCGCCATCGACACCGAGGTGGCCACCAACACTGCAGCGCGAAACCGCGCTCGCGAGGTTGAGGAGCGAGAACCCGCGCGCCGGCGCGCGGGTTCTCGCTCCTCAACCCCAACCGCGGAGGTGCCGGGCCCCACGGCGGAGGCGGAGGCGCCGGCCCCCGCCTCAACGGCCCCGGCCGCCGCGGCCCCAGCCACGATCGCCGCCCCACGCAGCGGGTACCTGCAGTTCGTCGCCTACGACACGCTCGTGGCGATCGCGGCCGACAACGACGCCGTCATCCGCCTCCTCCACCGTCCCGGTCACTTCGTGGTCGAGGGGCTGCCACTCGCCACCGTGTGGCCCGCGGCCGCCGCACCCGGGGTGGCCCGCCGGCTGGAGCGCGCCCACGTGACCGGGCCGCACCGCACCCTCACCCAGGACCTGGCGTTCGCGATCGACCAGCTCGTCGAGATCGCCATCCGGGCCCTGTCCCCCGCGGTCAACGACACCTTCACCGCGCTGACCTGCATCGACTGGCTCGGCGACGCGCTGTGCAAGATCTCCGCCCGCTGGAACCCTCGCACCGTGCACCGCGACGCTCACGGCGCCATCCGGGTCATCCTCGCCGAGGTCAGCTACGAGCGCTTCGTCGAGCGTTCCTTCGACAAGATCCGCCAGGCCGGCCGCGGCATGCCCGCGGTGATGATCCGCCAGCTCGACGCCTTGACCAAGGTCTTGCACTACGCCGACGAGGCGCAGCGGGCGCCGCTCGTCGCCCAGGCGGACATGATCCTGCGCTCGAGCGAGGAGTCGGTCCCCGCGGACGGAGACCGGGCCGATGTCCGCAACAGCTACGAACACTTCGCCGCGCGCCTCGGACAGCCGCCCGGCGTGCGATGATCCCTGCCCTGAGCGACGAGGACCGTGGGTGGATCTCCACATCGCGCTGATCTGCTTCCCGGTGATCTTCGTCGGCGAGCTCCCCGACAAGACGATGTTCGCCAGCCTGGTGATGGCCACCAAGGGCCGGCCCCCCCACGTGTGGGCGGGCGCGGCGGCCGCGTTCGTCGTCCACGTCGTGATCGCCACGACGGTGGGCGTTGCGCTCTTCGCGTTGCTGCCCAAGCGTGCCGTCGACGGGATGGTGGCCGCGATGTTCGTCTTCGGCGCAGCCTATGCGTGGCGCGAGGGGACCAGGGACACCGCCGAGCTCGCCGCGGAGGAGGCGTCGCGCCACGGCGTGGTGCTGACCGCGTTCGTGGTCATCTTCCTCGCCGAGTGGGGCGATCTGACCCAGATCCTGACCGCCAACCTGGCCGCCCGCTACCACTCGCCCCTGTCGGTCGGCCTCGGCGCGATCCTCGCCCTGTGGGCCGTCGCCGCGCTGGCCGTGGCGAGCGGCCAGACGCTGCTGCGCTTCGTCGACATCGCCACCATCCGCAAGATCACCGCGGTGATCCTGGTGGGCCTCGCCGCCTACACCGGCTGGTCCGCCCTGCACTGAGCCCCGGGCAACGGAGAAAGGGGACCGGTGCGGCACTTCGCCATGGCGACCCTCCTGATCGAGCCGGCCGGATCCTGAGCGAAGCGTCCGCCCGACGCTCCGGCGCCGCCCGGAGGGCGGCGCGCCAGCGGCGCTCCGGGGGTGGGACTCGGACCCACAACCTTGGGCTTAACAGGCCCCTGCTCTGCCGATTGAGCTACCCCGGAATGTGGCCTCCGGACGTTAGCAAAGCCATCGGCGCTCACAGCGCCGACCTCCCCACGCTGCGCCCCCCGCCAGGCGGCTCGTGCCCCCTCGGCCGGTCGGCGGTGTACAACGGGGGCATGAGATTGCGAGCTGGGCTGGTGGTGGGCTTCGCCGCTGGCTACTACCTGGGAGCCAAGGCCGGCCACGGACGTTACGAGCAGATGCACCGCTTGCTCGGGCGGGCCAAGCGCTCGGACGCGCTCAGCCGCGCGACGGGCCGGGCCCGGGGCGTGGTGGACCTCGGGAGGGGCCGGGCCAAGGACGTCGTGGACCACCGCCGGGCGGGCGGCGGCACGGGTGGCGCCGAAGGCGACGCCGCGGGGGCGTCGGTGTTGCGCATCGCCTCGCCCGGCACCAGGAGCGGGACCCCGACGGCCCCCTGAGCGGGCTGGACCGGCGCCGCCGGCGGGGGCGCCTACTCGTCGAGGTAGTCGCGCAGGCGGGTGCTGCGCTGGGGATGACGCAGCTTGGCCAGCGTCTTGGACTCGATCTGGCGGATCCGCTCCCGGGTGACGCCGAACTCCTTGCCGACCTCTTCGAGCGTGCGCATCTGGCCGTCGTCGAGCCCGAAGCGGAGGCGGACGACCTTCTGCTCACGCTCGGAGAGCTCGGCGAGGGCCTGGTTGACCGCCTCGAGCAGCATGGCGCGGGCCGCCGCATCCGAAGGGGCGATGGCTCCCTCGTCCTCGATGAGATCGGAGAGGTTGAAGTCGTCGTCGCCGATCGGCTGCTCGAGCGACACCGTCTCCTGGCTGACGCGCAGGATCTCGCGCACGCGCGCCGGCGTCATCTCGGTGCGCTGCGCCAGCTCGTCCACCGTCGGCTCGCGGCCGAAGTCCTGAAGGAGCTGGCGCTGGACGCGGATGACCTTGTTGATGGTCTCGACCATGTGGACCGGGATCCGGATGGTGCGGGCCTGATCCGCGATGGCCCGGGTGATCGCCTGGCGGATCCACCACGTGGCATAGGTGGAAAACTTGAAGCCCTTGGTGTAGTCGAACTTGTCGACCGCCCGCATCAGGCCGAGGTTGCCCTCCTGGATGAGGTCGAGGAAAGCCATGCCCCGGTTGCGGTACCGCTTGGCGATCGACACGACCAGGCGGAGGTTGGCCTCCACCAGGATCCGCTTGGCGAGGATGCCCTCGTTGCGGAGCCGCTCGTCCTCGATGCGCACCTCGGCGCTCGCCGCCACCCCGAGCTCGGCGCGCTCCATGACCCGTCCCGTCGCCCGCAGACCCTCCTCGACGCAGCGGGCGAGGACCACCTCCTCGTCCGCGGTGAGCAGCGGGACCTTGCCGATCTCCTTCAGGTACATGCGGACCGGGTCCGCGCTGCCACCGGCGCGCGCCTCGACGTCGAGGCGCAGCTCGGCGAGCGAGGGGCGGCTGCGCAGCCGGAGGGCGCTCAGCGACGCCAGGCCGCCCGCGCCCCGATCGGTGAGGTCCACGACCGGCGCGTCACCGGCGCCGCTCGGCGCCACGCCCCCGCCGCCCGGGCCGGGACCGCCGGCGGAGAGCAGGCCGAGCTCGTTGGAGCCGAGCGCGTCGCCATCCTCATGCCACTGGATGCCCTCGGCCCGGACCCGACCCACCACGGCGTCGATCAGCGCCGGCGTCAGCTCGACCGCCTCGAGGACCGCCATCAAGTCGTCGGGGGTGAGGTAGCCGCGCTCGCGCCCGAGCAGGAGCAGTGCGGCGAAGTCGACCGTCAGTGCACCCTCGGACGTGAATGGCGCCGGTACCACCTCACTCATACGCATCCTCCGCCCCGGCCACCAGCCAGGCTACCAACCTGGCCTCGGACTCCCGCGCCGAATCGGGTTTTCTGAGCTCCTCGAGCGCCAACTTGAGCCATCCGATCACGGCGGCGTACCCCTCGGGGGCGGCGGTGGCCCGGGCCTGGCGCTGGAGGTCGACCAGGGCGCGCTGGCCGGCGCGCTCCAGCAGACGGATCAACACGTCGTCGGGGTCCTCCTCGGCCTCCTCGACGGCCAGGCGCTGGAGGAGGTCGGCGGTGTCGGGGTCCGTGCCGTCGATCGCCTCGTGGAGCGTGGCCGCCCCGGCGAGGGCCAGGTAGGCGGAGCGGTGCAGCTCGTCGGCGAAGAGCACCTCCTCGAGGCGGTCGGCCACGGTCTCGGGACGGTGCACCGCCAGGCGCAGCGCCTCCAGCTCGGCGCCCACGGCCGCCACGGGGACGCCACGGCCGCCCTCGCGGCCCGCCCGGACGTTGCCTGCGGCCAGATCCACCCGCCTGGTGCCGCCGCGGCCAGCCTGCGGGGCGACCTTCCAGTCCCCGGCCCGCAGCCGGGCGGGGTCGATCTGGCACCGATCGGCGATCTGCATCAGGTACTGGTCCCGCACCAGCTCGTTGGGGTGCTCCGCGACGACCTGCATGGCGGCCGCCGCCGCCCGTGCCCGCCCCTCGGGCGAGCGCAGGTCGGCCCGGGCGAGCGAGCGCTCGAGGCGGAACGCCAGGTACGGGCGGGCGTCGGCCACCGCGGCGCGCAGCGCGTCGGGGTCGCGCCTGGCCAGGTCGGCCGGGTCCTGGCCGGCAGGGATGGCCGCCACGACGATGTCGATGTCGAAGGCGCGCTCCCACCCGTAGAAGCGATCGGCCGCCGCCTGCCCCGCGCCGTCGGCGTCGTAGGCCAGCACGATGCGCCGGGCGAAGTTGGTGAGCAACCGGATGTGGCCGTCGGCCAGCGCGGTGCCGCAGGTCGCCACCGCCTGGGGGACGCCGGCGAGGTGGAGGCCGATCACGTCGGTGTAGCCCTCGCACACCACGACCTCACCGGCGTCGACCACCGCCCGCTTCGCCCAGTTGAGCCCGTAGAGCACCCGGCTCTTGTTGTAGACCGCGGTCTCGGCCGTGTTCTTGTACTTGGGGCCCTCGGCGCCCGGCAGGATGCGCCCACCGAGGCCGACCGCCTTGCCCGCGGCGTCGAAGATCGGGAACATGATCCGGCCCCGGAACGCATCGGTCAGCCGGCCCGAGCGGTTGGGGAAGGCCAAGCCGGCGTCGCGCAGCACCTGGTCGGGGAGCTTCAGCGCCCGGACGAGGTGGTCCCAGCCCTCGGGTGCCCAGCCGAGGCGGAACTGGCGCACCACCTGCCCGTCGTAGCCGCGGACGCTGCGCAGGTACCCGCGGGCAGCAGAGGCGTCGGCACCGTCGAGGAGGCGCTGGTGGTACCACGATGCCGCGTGTTCCAGGGCCTCGTGGAGGCGGGCCTTGGCCTGGTGGTCCCGGCTCGTCGAGCTGTCGTCGTACTGCAGCGTGATCCCGGCACGGGCCGCCAGTTTCTCCACTGCCTCCACGAAGTCGAGGTGCTCGACCTCGCGCACGAAGGTGATGACGTCGCCCTTGGCCTGGCATCCGAAGCAGTAGTACAGGCCCTCCTCGGCGTTGAGCGAGAACGACGGGCTCTTCTCGGAGTGGAACGGGCACAGCCCGCTCCAGCGCCGCCCCACCTTGCGCAGGGCGACGTGCTCGCTGGCCACGGCCACGAAGTCGGTCTCGGCCCGGACCCGGGCGACATCGGTGTCCGCGATCCCCACGATCCGACGGTATACCGCCGCGGCCGCTCATGTCGCGCCCGCGTCGGCCCGAGCGGCGCTAGCGGCTCCGCCCGGCGGCCTTCCTGGTCGCCCGGGCCGCGCCCCGCGGCCCCTTGGCGGCCGTGGCCGCCTTCTTGGCCGGGGCCGCCTTCTTGACCGTGGCCGCCTTCTTGACCGTGGCCGCCTTCTTGGCCGCCTTCGCCGGCCCAGCCGCCCGGGCTGCCACCCGGGCCGCCGACTGCGCCGCCTTGATCGCGGTCGCCGCGCCGCCCCGGTCGCGGTGGGTGATCACCGCCTGTGCCGCGGCGAGGCGGGCGATCGGCACCCGGAACGGCGAGCAGGACACATAATCCAGGCCGACCCGGTAGAACAGGTCGATCGACTCCGGGTCGCCGCCGTGCTCGCCGCACACGCCGAGCTTGAGGGTGGGCTTGGTCGATCGCCCACGCTCGGCGCCGACCCGCACCAGCTCGCCCACCCCGGTCTGGTCGATGGTCTCGAACGGGTTGCGCTTGAGCAGGCCCTGCTCGATGTAGGCCGCCATCATGCGGCCCTCGACGTCGTCGCGGCTGAAGCCGAACGTGAGCTGGGTGAGGTCGTTGGTCCCGAAGCTGAAGAAGTCCGCTTCCTCGGCGATCTCGTCGGCGCGGATGGCGGCGCGGGGCGTCTCGATCATCGTGCCGATGGTCACCTCCGGCTTCTTGCGGAGGTCCTTGGTCGCCTCGGCGATGGCGTCGGTGACCCAGGTCCGGGCCAGCCCGAGCTCCTCGCGGGTCACCGTCAGGGGGATCATCACCTCGACGCGGGGCTTGCCCTTGGCCGCCACCCGCTCGGCGGCCGCCTCCATGAGCGCCCGCACCTGCATGGCGTAGAGGCCCGGCTTGATCACCCCGAGGCGCACTCCCCGGGTGCCGATCATCGGGTTGAACTCGTGCCACACCTTGGCCGCCGCCAGCAGGCGCTGCTCCTCGGCGGACAGCCCGACCGTCGCCTGCTTGATCTCGAGCTCCTCGGTCGAGGGCAAGAACTCGTGCAAGGGCGGGTCGAGGAGCCGCACGGTCACCGGCAAGCCGTCCATCGCCTCGAGGATCTCGATGAAGTCCGCCTTCTGGGCCACGCGCAGCTGCTCGAGCGCGGCATGCTCCTCCTCCGGCGTGTCGGCGAGGATCATGCGGCGCACGATGGGCAGGCGGTCCTCGCCGAGGAACATGTGCTCCGTGCGGCACAGACCGATCCCCTCGGCGCCGAAATGGCGGGCGTTGGCGGAGTCGGGGCCGTTGTCGGCGTTGGCCCGCACCGCCATGCGGCCCTTGCGGATGGCGTCGGCCCAGCTGAGCAGGGTGGTGAACTCCGCCGACGGCTCCGCCGCGGTCAGCGCCACCTCGCCGAGCACCACCTGACCGGTGGTGCCGTCGATCGAGATGACGTCGCCCTCGCGCACGGTGACGCCGCCGGAGGTGAACGACGCCCCGCTGATGCGCACCGACTCGGCGCCGCACACCGCCGGCTTGCCCCATCCCCGGGCCACCACCGCGGCGTGGCTCACCAGACCGCCCCGGGCGGTCAGGATGCCTTCGGCCACGATCATGCCGTGGACGTCCTCGGGGGAGGTCTCGCTGCGCACCAGGATGACCTTGTCGCCCGCCGCAGCCGCCTCCGCCGCACCGTCGGCGGTGAAGTAGGCCTTGCCCACCGCGGCACCCGGTGACGCGGCGAGGCCCTTGGCGATCACCGTGACGTCGCTGGTGGCGAACTGGGGGTGCAGGACCTGGTCGAGGTGCTCCGCGGTGATGCGCGACACCGCCTCCTCGCGGGTGATCTTCCACCCGCGCTGGCGGGTCATCTCCACCGCCATGCGCAGCGCGGCCCGCCCGGTGCGCTTGCCGACGCGCGTCTGCAGCATCCACAGCTTGCCCTGCTCGATGGTGAACTCGGTGTCGCACATGTCCCGGTAGTGGGTCTCCAACCGGGCGAAGATCGCCATCAGCTCCTTGTAGATGGCGGGGAACTGCTCGTCGAGGGCGGCGAGCGGCAGCGTGTTGCGGATCCCGGCCACCACGTCCTCGCCCTGCGCGTTGATCAGGAAGTCGCCGTACGCGCCGTGGGCGCCGCTGGCCGGATCCCGGGTGAAGCCCACGCCGGTGCCCGACCGGTCGTCGCGGTTGCCGAAGACCATGGCCTGGACGTTGACCGCGGTCCCGAGGTCGTGGGCGATGCGCTCCCGGATGCGGTACGCCCGGGCGCGGGCACCGTTCCAGGACTTGAAGACCGCCTCGATGGCGCCCCGCAACTGGTCGTCGGGGCGCTGGGGAAAGGGGGTGCCCAGCTCCCGGGCGACGATGGCCTTGTACTCCTCGGCCAGCTCGGCCAGCTCGGCGGCCGGGACGTCGGCGTCGGAGGTCACGCCCGAGGCGTGCTTGGCCCGCTCGAAGGGCGCCTCGAACAGCTCGCCGTCGATGCCGAGCACGATGCGCCCATACATCGAGATGAACCGTCGGTAGGAGTCGAAGGCGAAGCGCTCGTCGCCGGTCTGGGCGGCGAGGCCCTTGACCGACTCGTCGTTCAGCCCGAGGTTGAGGACGGTGTCCATCATCCCGGGCATGGAGAACTTCGCGCCGGATCGCACGCTGACCAGCAGGGGGTCGTCGGCGTCACCGAGCCGCTTGCCCATCTGGCTCTCCAGCCGGCGCACGTGCTTGGACACCTCGGCGCTCAGCCCGTCGGGCCACCCGCCATCCATGTAGGCCCGGCAGGCGTCGGTGGTGATGGTGAAGCCGTGGGGCACCGGCAGGCCCAGCACCGACGTCATCTCGGCCAGGTTCGCGCCCTTGCCACCGAGCAGGTCCTTCATCTCCATGGGCGGACGGCGGTGCTTGTGGTCGAAGGCGTAGACGTACGGCATGGGCGGGTGGTTCCTCCTGGCGGGAAGTTCGCTACGAGCCTACCGACTCGCTGTCGGAGCCAATCGCGCGGTGGCCGGCTGATCCGGGCACCGCTCGGGGTCCGGTGCGGGGCGCCGTGCGGGGGCGGCCGGGTTCAGCAGGCCAGGCGGCCCTGGATCTCCGCGACCAGGCCGTCGAGGGGGACGCGGACCTGCTCGGTGGTGTCACGGTCGCGCACGGTCACCGCCCGGTCCTCCAGGCTGTCGAAGTCAACGGTGACGCACAGCGGGGTGCCGATCTCGTCCTGGCGGCGGTAGCGCCGACCGATCGACTGGGTCTCGTCGTAGTCGCACATGGCGAAGGGCTGGACGAGGCCGAGCACCTCCTGGGCGAGGGGGACCAGGACGTCCTTGCGCGACAGGGGCAGCACCGCCACCTGGTAGGGCGCGATCCTCGGGTGCAGCCGCAGCACCGTGCGGGCCTCGCCGCCGACCTCGTCGGAGTCGTAGGCGGCGATCAGGAATGCCATCATCGCCCGCGTCGCGCCGGCCGCCGGCTCGATCACATGCGGTGTGTAGCGCTCGTTGGTGGCCGGGTCGAAGTACTCGAGCTTGACACCGCTCGCCTCGCTGTGGGCCTTGAGGTCGTAGTCGGTCCGGTTGGCGATGCCCTCCAGCTCGCCCCAGCCCCACGGGAAGGCGAACTCGATGTCGGAGGTCCCTGCCGAGTAGTGCGACAGCTCCTCGGACTCGTGCGCCCGCATCCGCAGCAGCTCGGCGGGGATCCCGTGCTCCACGTACCAATCGAAGCGGGCCTGGCACCAGTACTCGAACCACGTCGCCCCCTGCTCGGGCGGCACGAAGTACTCGAGCTCCATCTGCTCGAACTCCCGGGTGCGGAACACGAAGTTGCCGGGGGTGATCTCGTTGCGAAACGACTTGCCGACCTGGGCGATGCCGAACGGCGGCCGTTTGCGGCTCGTCTGCAGCACGTTGAGGAAGTTGACGAAGTGCCCCTGCGCCGTCTCGGGGCGCAGGTAGGCGACGCTGGCCTCGTCCTCCACCGGGCCGACGAAGGTCTTGAACATCAGGTTGAACGCGCGTGGCGCGGTCATGTCGGTCGAGCCGCAGTTGGGGCAGTGCAGCCGGCCGTCGTCCCCGGGATCCGGCTCGAGATGGTCGGCGCGCCAGCGCTCCTTGCAGGAGCGGCAGTCGATCAGCGGGTCGCTGAAGCTGCTCAGGTGCCCGGACGCCTCCCAGATCCGCGGCGACGACAGGATCGAGGCGTCGAGGCCGACGACGTCGTGGCGCATCTGGACCATCGAGCGCCACCAGGCGTGCTTGACGTTGCGCAGCATGAGCGAGCCGAGGGGCCCGTAGTCGTAGGTGGAGCGGAACCCGCCGTAGATCTCGGCAGAGGGGAACACGAACCCCCTGCGCTTGCACAGGTTGACGATCTCCTCCATGTCCACGGCCATGGCGCAGCAGGCTACTTGGCTCCTGAGGGCCGCCTGACCGAGCTCTTGCAGAGCGGTTCAGGGCCCCGGTGGGTGCTCGGCGAGCACCCGCACCGCTTTGAGGCGCCGCTCCAAATGCACCTCGAGCGAGCTGGTGGCGAGCGCGGCGACCTCGGTGACCGCCGGGGTCTCGGGGCCGCGGAGGAGCTGGCCGAGGCGGCCCCCGAGGATGCCGCGCAGGAGCTCGAGCGCGTCGGAGGAGATGGCGACGCCCTGCCGGCAGGCACGGCACAGCGCGCCCCCCTCTCCCAGGTCGAACGCGACCAGGTCGACCTCGGTGGCGGGGGCGCCGCAGCCCGCGCACTGCTCCAGCAGGGGGCCGGCGCCTTCGAGGCTCAGCAGCTTCCAGAAGAACGCCGGCACGAGCAGCGGGGAGCGGTCCTCGGCCAGGGAGCGCAGGGCCGCCACCAGCATCTGGTACAGGCGCGGGTTGGCCTCGCGCTCCTGGGCGACGTGGTCGACCACCTCGAGCAGCGCCATGGCATCGGTCATGCGGGCCAGGTCGTCGCGGATCGGGCGGTAGTGGTCGATGGTCTCGGCCTGGCTGATGATGTCGAGCTCGCGCCCCTCGTACAGGAGCAGGCTGGTGTGGGTGGGCGGCTCGACCCGGCTGCCGAAGCGGCTCTTGGTCTTGCGCACCCCCTTGGCCACCGCCCGGACCTTGCCGTGGCCGGCGGTCAGCAGCACGATGATCCGGTCCGCCTCGCCCAGGCGGTACGTCCGCAGCGCCACCCCCTGGTCGCGGTAGAGGGTCACTGTGATCCCAGGTCGCTGCCCGCCGGCTCGCCGCCACCGTGGCGGGCATCGGTGTCACCGAAGCGCCGCTCCCGCCGCTGGAACTCCCGCACCGCTTCGATGAGGTGCTCACGGCGGAAGTCGGGCCACAGGACGTCGGTGAACACCAGCTCGCTGTAGGCCACCTCCCAGATGAGGAAGTTGGACAGGCGGAACTCGCCCGAGGTGCGGATGACCAGGTCCGGGTCGGGCATCTCCGGCGCGTAGAGACGGGCCCGGATGGCCCGGTCGTCGATCTTGCGGGCCGGGACCCCTTCTTCGACCAGCCGGCGCACCGCGTCGACCAGCTCCGCCCGCCCCCCGTAGTTGAACGCCACCGTGAGGGTCATGCGGGTGTTGTCGCGGGTCAGCTCGGCCGCCTCGTCCATCTTGCGACCCACCCATCGTGGCACCCGCCAGTCGCGGCGGCCGATGAAGCGGATCCGCACCCCGAGCTCGTGGAGCGCGTCGCGCCGACGGGTGAGCAGGTTGTCGGCGATGACGTTGATGAGGAACCGGACCTCGTCGGGGGGGCGGCGCCAGTTTTCCGTCGAGAAGGCGTAGACGGTGAGCCACGGGATGCCGAGCTCGACCGCGCCCTGCGCCGCGTCGAAGAGGGCTTCTTCGCCGGCCCGGTGGCCCTCGGTCCGGGGCAGGCCGCGCTTTTGTGCCCAACGCCCGTTGCCATCCATGACGCAGGCGACGTGGACCGGGAGGCGGTGGGGGTCGAGCCCTTCGAGGTCCACCCGGCCACGGTATCGCCTCTCACGCCTCGTCCTCGGCCGGCGGGACCGCAGTGTCGCCAGGCGCCGGGACGGCAGTGTCGCTCGCCGGGGCCGCTACCCGAGCGCGGGGAGGACCTCGTCGCCGAGCAGCCGGATGTGGTCGAGGTCGGCCAGGTCGATCACCTGCAGGTACAACGTGGTCGCGCCGGCTTCGATCCAGCGCGACAGGCTGGCGACCACCTCGGCCGGGCGGCCGCAGGCGCCGTTGACGCGCAGCTCGGGCACGTCGCGGCCGATGGCCGCGGCCCGGGCGGCGAGGCGGGCGTCGTCCTCACCGCACACCGTGGCCACCGCGGCCGACAGCTCGATCGTGGCGGGGTCCCGGCCCTCGCGCTCGCACGCGGCGCGGACGCCGGCGTAGAGCGCCGACGCCAGCTCCGGCGGGGCCATGGGCGTGTTGAACTCATCGGCGTAGCGAGCCGCGAGCCGTGGCGTGCGCTTGGGGCCGACACCGCCGACGACGATCGGCGGGCGGGGCCGCTGCACCGGCTTGGGG
>Ga0209698_10001215_pt1 | contig 29879 bp, 16 predicted proteins | sample LitLauG_LLR_2012_FD_187203 | JGI IMG/M metagenome (GOLD analysis project Ga0209698, IMG submission 187203) | Freshwater sediment microbial communities from Pennsylvania, USA - Little Laurel Run_MetaG_LLR_2012 (SPAdes) (version 2) | ecosystem: Environmental > Aquatic > Freshwater > Creek >... | reverse complement strand
TGGTTCATGTTCGGCTCAGGCCCGCGCAAGTCCACGGTCCTGGGCAAGGTGGAGCACATAGTTCGCGGAAGTCCCCGAGTACCCCTTGTGCGGGACCTTGTAGGTGGCTCGCCGCAGTTCCGGATGGTGTTTCTCATATTCGTGAATCGCCTCGACGGTCAGGCTGGTTTTCTTCAGCACATCCTCGAACTCGGCCTGGGCACGCTTCTTGGCTTCTGTCAGGATCATCTGGCAGCGCGAGAGCGCGTGCACTTCCGCATCACCCTTGACTTCGATGGGCGCGTAGAGCAGGTCGGGATATTTGCCGATGACACCGGCCATCGATCCGATCGACATGGTGTTGGGCATGCACGAATAAGGAGACAGCTCACAAATCATGTGAGCTTTTTTGTGGTGGTAGCTGTGCAGAGCCTTGCCGATCAGCATGTGCCCCTCGCCGCCGCGCAGTTCGAAGTGGTAGAAGGGCTCGGCTAGAGCGAGTAACTCAAGCTGGTCGGGCAGCGGATTGGGGATATCGGCCAGCGCCCGGCGGAAGCGGTTGTAGGTTCCGACGTAGATGCGCTCGAGGACCTGCAGCAGCATCTCATCCCGCTTGGGATGCTTGCTGGTCGAATGGCGGTGCTCCAGCTTGCGAATCGCCGGATGCATCAGGTAGTGCAGCCAAACAGCGACCGGCGGAGGCACGACCTCGGAGTCTTCCTGCTCGAGCCAACGCTTGATGTTGTAGTTGCCGTCGCCTTCGTGGGTCTGCAACCAGAACTCGCCGGTGACCTTCACCTTGGCCTTGATGCGCGTGCGGTCTACCTCGATCGCGTCAAACTTCTTGCGGACTTCGCGCAGGGCATTCGTGAAATAACTAGTCGTCAGGTGCCAGGCTAGCGCGCCGAGTTTTTTCCCGTGATCGGGCCGCTCGTTGAAGACCTGGTACATGAACTCGATGCACTCTTTCAGGACGGCATCGGTCTGGCCGGGTTTGACTTCGTAGGGCCGGGTTGCGTATTCGAGGTCGGTGATGACGTCGCCGCACAGGATCGCCCAGATCAAGCCGAGGCTGAAGGGCAGATTAATGTCGAGGCCGCCGCCGCCGTTCTCGCCCTGATCGAGTTCATCCTGGGCCAACAGGAACAAACGGAAATCGCGCAGGCCGAGACCGTCGAGGGCCATGGCATAGGACTCGTGGTATTGGCCAAAGCGGCATGGACCACAGGCGCCCGCGGTGATGTAGGCGTAGCTCTTGGCTACTTCTTCCTTGCCCTTGATGGCCACTTCTTTCTTCAGGAAGTTCACCAGGCTGCCGGTGGTAAAGATGGTGGGGCAGCAGGCCCCGACATCGATCAACTCCTTGCCCGCGTCCAGATCATCACGCGCGATGTTAGGCAGCGGCTCGGCTTTGTATTTCAGATTGTGCATGGCGCCTTGCATCATGCGCTCATGTTTCCAGGTGAGGCCGCCGAACAGGATGGTGACTTTGTCGCGCTCCGCCCGCGTGAACGGCTTGGGACGGTAGGCCGTGTAGTGGTTAACGGGGTTAACGGTTTCTTGGATGTTGGTGTCGATGGTGACCAGCGTTCCCATATCCTTGCTCCTTAAGGAAATTGTTGGCCCGGGGTGCTGCTCGGTGTTCTAGCCTTCCGTCTCCGCTGCAAGCCGGGAAGGCCGCAGCGGTGTTTTCTCCCAATGATGTTCGAAGACCGCATGGTGCAGACCGTGACGGCGAATCAGGAAAACGACAAGTGCAAAACATGCACCCCCGATCAGTTGCGAGATGATGGGGATGTGCAAGGCATTGATGAGACCATAGCGGTCAGCGGCCCACCCAATGATCAGCGGCGCCAAAGCCATGGCGAACAGATTGACAAAGAGGTAATACAGGCCGAGAGCGGTCGCGTGACCACTCGCCGGCACAAGATCGTGGATGGTGGCTGTTAGCGGGCCGTGGTACCAGCTCATGAAGAATGCGCCCAGGCCAAAGAAAACAAGGACGAGCAGCTTGCCGGAGGAATGCAGGGAGAGGTAGATCGTCGGCGCTCCCAGGACGAAGCCGATGGGGATGACCAGGGCCCGTGCCCATGCCCATCGGCGAGCGATCCGATCGGATAAGTACGCGCCGACTGCGATGCCGAGCGCGCCACCCAGAACCACCGTGAGGCCCAATGCCATTCCAGCCTCCCTTGCTGTGAAGCCCTTCTGCTCCTGGATCAGGTCCGGACCCCAGGTGACGTAGGCATATCCCGCGAAACTGCTGAACCAGCCCGCTGCCAGCACCGCCAGGTACGCCGGCACCCGGAGAAGATCCCGCAAGCGCATCCGTTCCTCAGACGGCTCGCGGGGCGGCTCCGGGAGTCGCATCGCGCTAAGTCCCAACAGCAAACCTGGAATCCCCACCAGGAAAAAAGCTGAACGCCACCCAAAAGATTGGGCCATGATACCACCAAGCGCAATCCCGGTGGCGCCGCCCGCGAACATTCCGATGTCGCAGGAGCCCTGGATGCGAGCCCGGATGTCTTTCGGAAACACGGCGCTAAGGACCGCGGTGCCGGCGGGCGCGTAAGCGGCCTCACCGACTCCAACCATGGCCCGGGCAGTGAGCAGAGTCCGGAACGATCCCGCCATGCCGCTCAGAAATGTGGCCGCGCTCCAGAACAGAACTCCCGCGCCGATTACGGCACGCCGGGAAAAGCGGTCCGCCAACATCCCGAGGGGGAATGTGCTGAGCGAGAGCACGACTGTAAACGCAGTAGCAAGGTAGCCAAGTTGGGAGTAGCTCAACGCAAAATCGTGCCGGATGGCAGGAAACAGAGAAAAAATGACCTGGCGGTCCACATAATTGACGAAGTTGACCAGCATCAGAATGATCAACACCCGCCACTGCTTCCGGTTGAAGTCAGGAAGTTGCATGGGGATTCGCGTCCGACCGTCCGCTACCCTCCGGTTTCTACCTGATACTTAAATTCAGCATCCTTGCCAAGCGAAAACCTCTGTCACGTGAGCCTGCAATAGAAATGTCGCACTTTGTCGTAGTCAAATTTATCCCGGAGACGCGGGGGGGAAGGCGATCTGGAAACTTACTTGGGCACCGGGGCAGGAATCTTCAGTCCGAGCCGTTCGATGAGGCGAGGAAAGCGTGGGTCCTGCCGAAGAGGGTCCGCCAGAGGCTCTGTGGGAAGATAGACCAGATACTCGCAATGCTCCTCGTAAGCCCGATCCAGCCATTCAAAAGCCTTATCCTTATCGGCTAGTCCGACATACACCAACGCAATGTAGACGGCCGGAACGTACCGGGTCGTGCGCATCTGCTCGAGGTGGGCGACGGTCGAACGCGCCAGGGCAGGCTTGCCCGAAACAGCCTGAACGTGCGCCGCCAGCGCTAACAGGCCGGGGTCCTCGGGTGCGGCCGCGAGGATGGTCTGGTACGCGCCCAGAGCCTCGGCAAACATACCTTTCTGTTCGTACGCGCGCCCCAGATTGATCAGGCCAACTGGCCAGCTGCGGTCGTGCACGAGCGAAAGCTTGTTGTAGGTAATGGTGTTGTCGAACTGTCGGGCCTGGTAGTACGCCTCGCCCAGCGCAGAATCCATCAGCGGCGAATCGGGCTCCAGTTGCTGGGCAGTTTTTCGCTCCTCGATCGCTTCCTCCAATCTGCCCATGGCGGTGAGGTAGTAGGCGTAATATTGGTGCGCGGTCGCGGAACCGGGCCGCAGAAGCAGCGCTCTTCGAAACTCCTTCTCCGCTTCGGAATAGTTCCGATCGTAGACCAGTTCGGCATAGCCCAGAGAGATGTGGGCCTCGGCCAGGGAATCGTCAAGCCGAATCGCATTCTGAGCGGCCGCCTTTGCTTGCGGGAACGCTTGCTGGGGTGGCAGGCCGGTGTAGGGAGCCGACCCCAACAGCGAATAACTGTCCGCCAGTCCGGCATAGGCCGGAGCAAATTGGGGATCGGTGCGGATGGCCCGCTGGAAAAAACCAATCGCTTCGCGCAGGTTCTCGGTGGACCGCTTGCTCCAAAGAGCTCGGCCCATCAGATATGCCTCGTAAGTATCCTGGGCGGGCGGGTGCGTCGCGTGACTGTTGAGTGACAAAGCCCGCAGAACCTCATCCACAATCCCGTTGGCGATCTCGATCTCTTTGGGGATGAGGTCTCCGCGTTCGAATTCCCAGCTATTTCCCCACACGACATGGGTTTGTGGCTTGGCAACCACCAGGCGCGCGGTAATTGCAACGCGATTGGCCTCCGTCCGCACGCTGCCGGTGAGGTTGTAATCTGCCGAGCGGCCTTCCATCACGGAGACGGAGCCCGGATTAAGATGGCCGAGCCGGCTAACCAACTCATCGGTCAATCCACGCGCGATTCGCGAGCCGTCGGCGTCTCCTTTGGGCGTATCAAACGGCAGAACGCCTAGGGTCGGGTTAAGCTTAATTCTGGGCCGAAAGTAGTAGGCGCCGGCTCCCGCGAGCAGCAGCGCAACGATCAGGACCACCCACAGGGTCCGGCGGCCGGGTCTGGGAGCCGCGGTTTGCTCGCTGGCGGTCGTGCGCGTGCCGGCCTCAGGGCGGGCCTGCGATTCGACCTCCGGTTCTAAAGTGAGTTCGGTGTGGCGATTCCACCAAACATCGAGTTCGGTCTTGTAGGCGTAGACCCGGCCCTGCTCCTCGGCGGGATCGGTGCGGAGACGCCGTACCGGGAGTCCTTTGTTTTTCTCCCAGCGTTGTACGGTACGTTCGGTCTTGCGAAGGTGGTCCGCGATCGCTTTCCAGCCTTCAAGGAGATCCTCCGCCCGAAGTTGATCTGGCTCAGCCCACGGCCGCGGATTTCCTCCCATTTCCTCGACCCCCCAAGAGCGTGCCGAAAGTGTACGCTGGGGACTCTTTTTAGTCCACGTGTTCGCCCACTTCGAACCCTTCTTCGGCCGGGGGCAGCACGTCGCGTTCGCCGGCGAACCAAACATACAGAGTTGGCAGCAGAAAGATGCTCATCACCAGGTCGGCAATCAAGCCACCCACAATGACGATTGCGAAGGGACGCTGCGAGTCAGAACCGATGGCGTGGGAGAGGGCAGCCGGCAGCAGTCCTAACGTTGCCACCAGCATGGTCATCATGATGGGCCGCAGCCTCAACACGGCCCCTTCAACGGCCGCATCCTCGACGGTATACCGCCGAGCTCGAAGCTGGTTAATGTACTCGAGCATGATGACTCCGGTCTGCACGGATACGCCGAACAAGGCGAGGAAGCCGACGCCAGAGGAGACGCTGAAATTCGTGCCCGTGATTAGAAGAGCCAGGAGACCGCCGAAGCGGGCCATGGCGACGTTGGCGAGGATCAGCAGCGCCCATTTGAACGATTTGAACATCGTGTAGAGGAGAACGAAGATGACCAGGATGGTGATCGGGAGCACGATGAGCAGGCGCTCGTCCGCCCTTTTCTGGCTCTCGTATTCTCCTTCCCAATCGATGCTGTAGCCGACGGGCAACTTCACTTTGTCGTTCACCTTCTTGATGGCTTCTTCGACCGTGCTGCCGAGGTCGCGGCCGCGGACACTGTACTTGATGGCCACATAACGCCGGTTGCCCTCGCGATAGATTTCCGAAGCACCGTCGGTCACGCTGATCTTGCAGAGCTGGGCGAGCGAGACCCGTTCCCCGGAAGGCGCGAGCAGCCGCACGTTCTCGATTGCCTGCCGCGTATCGCGATATTTTGGCAGGTAGCGCAGGGTAAGGTCGTACCGTGCTTCGCCCTTGAGAATCTGGGTCAGGGCGCTCCCGCCGACCGCGGTCTGAACCGCATCCTGCACATCCGCGACGTTGATCTGGTAACGAGCGGCGGCATCACGGTCCACCGCGATGTTGAGGTTGGGCTGGCCGAGGACATGAAAGACTCCCAGGTCCTCGACTCCCTTGATGCCGCGCATAATGCTGACGATCTGATCGCTTTTTTCTTCCAGCAGTTTCAGGTCATCACCGTAGACTTTGGTGGCCAGTGCGCCCTTCACTCCACTCACCGCCTCTTCCATGTTGTCTTCGATGGGCTGCGAGAAGCCCCACACGACGCCGGGAATCTTGTCGAGTTCGCGTTGCATGGCCGCAATGAGCTCGTCTTTGTTTTCGTGGAAGATCGGCCGCCACTGTTCTTTGGGCTTGAGATCAACGAAGTACTCGGTATTGAAAAAGCTGGTCGTGTCCGTGCCGTCATCGGGCCGCCCGGTTTGACTGGTACATTGCGGGACCTCGGGAAAAGAACAAAGCACGATTCGGGCCTGGTTCATGACCCGGATGCCCTCGTCCGGCCCGGTGCTGGGCGCAAGCGTGCCACGGACCCAGAGCGCACCTTCATCCAGGTGGGGCAGAAATTCGGAACCGATGACGCCGCCGAAAGCGAGGTAAATCGTCATCAAGAGACCGAAAAAGCCCACGCCGATCGTGAGCACACGCCGGCGAATGGCCCACCGAATCGCACTGCGATAGCGCTCAGTCAGGAACTCCATGACTGGGTTGTGCCATTCCTTCGCTCCCTTCTGGAAAGCGAAACTGGCGAGCACCGGCGCGATCAGAATCGAGAAGAGCAGCGCGCCCAGGAGCGCAAACGCTACCGTCCAGGCCATGGGATGGAAAAGCCGGCCTTCGACTCGCTCCAGCGTAAAGATCGGCAAGTAAGCGGTAATGATGATGGCGATGGCATAGAACACCGGGCGCTGCACTTCGTGTGCGGCCTCACTGATTTTCTCGCGTGCTGTTTTGACTCCGTTCTGGTGGCCCAGGTGCCGGATGATGTTCTCGATCATTACCACCGAGCCATCGACCACCATGCCAAAATCCAACGCTCCCAGAGACAGGAGATTGGCGGGAATGTGCCTCAGGTCCAGGCAAATGGAAGCAAACAACAGCGAGAACGGAATGGTGGCGGCAACGATAAAGGCGCCGCGCACATTGCCGAGGAATATGAAAAGAATGATCGAAACCAGAATCATGCCTTCGGTCAGGTTGTGCAGCACCGTGTGACTGGTGAAATGCACGAGATCGCTGCGATCGATGAAGGGAACAATCTTCACTCCCGGGGGCAGAATATGATCGTTGAGTTCGTCCACCTTCTTGTGAATGGCTTGCAGGGCCGCGTCGGCCACCGCGCCTTTCCGCAATAGCACGATGCCTGACACGACATCGTCGTTATCGACGATCTTTCCGTCCTCGTGGTGAATGGCCCTGGCAAATTGGCCGAGCCGGATCTTTGGGCCTTGCGAGACCGCCGCGATGTCCCTCACCCGGAGCGGCGTCCCATTCTTGGTCATGATGACCGTGCGTTCGATGTCTTGGGCACGGTCGACCAGTCCGACGGAGCGCACGTTGATCTGCTGCAAGCCTTCCTGGATGAAGCTTCCGCCGGCATTGATGTTGTTGTTGGTGAGTTGCTGTTCGACCTGGGCCAGGCTCAGGCCGTAGGCGACGAGCTTGTTGGGATCAACGCGAACCTGGTATTCGCGCGTGGGCCCGCCGAAGCTGGCCACATCGACGATATCGGGCACAGCTTTGAAATTCTTTTCGATGACCCAGTCTTCAATGGACTTCAACTCCATGGGGTCGTATGCGGGATTCGTGCTGTGCAGGGTGAAGAAATAGATTTGGCCGACAGGGCTCCAGTCAGTGCCCATTTGCGGCACTACACCGGTCGGCAGCGTAACCTGGTTCAGCCGCTCCAGAACCCGTTCCCGGTTCCAGGCATTGTCCGAACCATCTTCGAAAATCAGCTTCAGGTCCGAGAGTCCGAACAACGAGAACGAGCGCAGATGCACAACCTGCGGGATACCATTCATGGCGACTTCGAGCGGAATCGTAACTTGCTGTTCGATCTGCTCCGCCGAGATCCCCGGCCATTGCGTGATGATCTCCACGTAGTTGTCGGCGACATCCGGATAGGCCTCAATCGGCAGCCGCTCGAACGAAACAATTCCACCGGCGAAGAGCAACAGGGCAAACCCCAGGACCAGCCAGCGGTTGTTAAGAGCAAAATCAACGACTCGGCGAATCATTCATTGCTCCAAGGTGTTTTGCAGCGGAAGCGCGTTCGAGACCACTTGGTCTCCTGGTTTGAGGCCTGAAACAACTTCCTGCAGGCTGCTCGGCAGCATGTTTCCTGTGACCACTTCCAGACGTTTGAAATGCCCTGGGCTCACGGGTGCGTACACCCAGTCACGGTCATGCAAATGCAGGATCGCGGTGGCCGGAACAGCAGCGTGTGTCTCCGCCTGCTTGCCGTAGAACGTGGCAGTCACGAACATTCCCACGCGCATCATTCCGGGATTGGGGATTTCGAGGCGAACCTTCGCGGTGCGAATGCTCGGATCAAGAACCGGCAAGATGTTATCGATCCGCGCTTTGAAGGCCTTATTGGGGTAGGCGTTCAGAGTGATATCCGCGTACTCACCCACGTGCACGGCGTCGAGATCATTTTCGTAAACGTCGCAGACGATCCAGACGTAGGACAAATCCGAGATCGTGAACGGGTTGGGGCCAGACAAACCCTGTACCCCCGCGGCGTTGGTAACCTGCTGGTCGGTGATCACGCCCGACGTAGGTGCGACGATATCGACGATCCCCGATGGGTGGTCCTTGTCAATGCCGAGAAGCTGCAACTGTTCGGTTGCCGCATTCAGGTCGGCCTTCGCGTCTCCTTCCGTGTCTTCGGCTTGTTCCAGAGCACTCTTTGCAATCGCGCCTTTGTCGTAAAGCACCTGCGCTCTTTCGAGTTGCTGACGCGCCAGGCGTTCGTCGTTCGCCGCCTTCAGGTAGGTCTGATAGGCTCCGGAGACATCGTTGCTGCGAACCCTCAGCAGCAACTGGCCTTTCTTCACGACATCTCCCAGGCGGGCTTTGATTTCCACCACTCGTCCGGAGGCAAGCGAGATTACCGGCACGGCACGGGCGATGTCCGGCTGCACCACTCCGGTGACGTTCAGCGCAGGTGCCGCTTTGTGCTCGGTGGCCGTGACCAGGGGAAACTGTTCGGGATGGTCCACCTTGAAGTTGTTGGCATCCAGGTCAGGCTCGACCCTTGCCGCAGGCGGAGCCTCCGCCTTGGGATCCCCCTTGCCCTCATTGCAGCCAAGCAGGAACAAGGTCAAAGGCAGCCAAACAGTTGCCATCAGGATCAGGCCGGTTTTTTTGGTTTTCATGGGATCACCTCGCGGCCAACGGCCATATTTAATTGGGCCGCCGCGGTCAAATAGGAGCCGAGCAAGTTCATGTAATTCACCTGCACGCTGCGGTACTCCGCCTGAGCGTTCAGGAAATCCAGCAGGGAAGCGCCGCCGCGCTGATACGAAAAGAAAATCGTGTCCCGCACCCGGACCGACTGCTGCAAGTACTTAGCCTTGTAGGGCCGCAGCAGAATCACATTACTTTCCACTGTGGCGTAGCTGGAGTCTACGTCGCTGAGCACCTGCGCTTCGGCGGCGTCGCGCAATCTCTGATTGCGCCTGATATCGATCTGGGTGCGCAGCTTCTCTCCCTGATTGCGGTCGAAGATACGCAATGGAATGCTGACACCGATGCCGAGCGTATTGATGCCAAACGGATTGTTGTTGGATGAGTTATGGGTATACCAGGCGCTCCAGGTCGGATCGGTGGAGCCGTTGGCGACCGCCAGTTTGTGATCGGTTTGCGCTTTATCCACGGCTTGGACGGCCGCCTTCAAGTCCGGCCGCGTGTCCAGGGCAATCTTCCGGAACTCGTCACGAGGCGACAGTTGATCGTTGAAATCGTATGGCCCGGTCACGTCAATCTGTTCAATTGGAGATCGATCGTTGAGGAGGGTCAGGAGCTGGATCTTTGCGTTTTCGAGACTCTCCTCAGCTGCTTGCAAGTCGGATTCATACTGCACACGCGCCAGTTCCAGGCGGTCGAGGTCGATTTGCGCGATGTCGCCAGCGCTAAAGCGGGTTCTGCTGATATCGAGCACGTGGTCGTAGTAGGCCAGATTGTCTTTTGCCAGTTGCAGCACCGCTTTTGCCTGTAGCGTTGCCACAAAAGCGCCACGCAGGTTGAAGAGGAGAGATCTCTCCAAGTCGGCATGACTGGACTCGGCAATCAGGGTTCCCTTTTTTGCGCTCTCCAACCGTAGTTCCCGTTTATGCCGCCGTTCCTGCAGATAGCTGATAGTGGGTGTCTCAAAAGTGCCAGCGAGCGGCCGCCAGACCCCTTTGTGAGGAGCGATTTGGGTCCCATCTGCTGACAGACTGAGCTGGGGATTGGGACGAAGAAACGCGGTGATCTCCTGTGCCCTGGATTCGTCGACGCTCAGTTTGTCTGCCAGCAGCGTGGGGTTGTTCTGCTCAAAACGCTCTTTCACTTTTTCCCACGTCCACGGCTCCTGCGCGTATGCTTTAGCGCCAAACCAGGACAAGACAAACAGTGCCACATATCGTAACGGGATCATTCGCATCTATGAACTCCGGGTTCGGTGCAGCGCCATGTCGGCTGCCCAAACTGCCGTGCAGGGCGATTTTCGCCCACCGGCAGGTCCGAGTCTAATTATGGAATTTCAGAGGTTGCGCCGCTGACCAGAGACGCAACCAGCCTAGAGAGGCTAGGCCAGAGGAGGGGCTCGACCACCGGCAGTGTGGGCCCGCGCCTGGGTCGGAAGAATCAGCCGAGACGGCGAGACCATACCGCAGGTTTCGTTTCCTGGGCCGAACAGATGAACCTGCACCAGTTGCGCACGCGAGTGACCAACGTCACCCCACACCGGGGATTTGGGCGCCGGGGCCTGCTTGACCATCCGCTTGCTGGGACTGGATTCCTCCATCTCCTGCCGCAGGGCGTGCAGATCGTCGGTGACCGAAACGACTGGGAACAGCAGCACGAGAACGCAGCCCAGAATCAGGAAGGAGCTAGAACGACCAAGATATCCCGAACTTCGGCCCAACACCGGCCCGCGCCGCAGGAGCAGAACGGCGGGCAACGCCAGCATCAGCCAAAGAAGATTGAGCAGTAATTCCATTCCGTACCAGTCAACAACCGCTTTCGGGATTGCAATGATCTGATCCGGGGACAGCGCCCGGATTGCTAAGAGTATATACAAGAATTTGAACTCATTCCAAGATGACGAAGGAGTTGCCTTCTTGGGAGCCGATCCGCGCAAACTCCCCCACCCGGGAACCCCGGCATTTATCATCAGTATGTCTATGCATCCGCTGCGGGTTCTGATCGTCGACGACGATCCCAACACGTGCGCATTTCTGAAGGCGGTGCTTACGGCCGAAGGGCACCAGTGTGAGGCGTTTCTGCGTGCTGAAGAAGCCGAGCAATATCTGGGTGAGCATGAGGCCGACCTCGTTATGGTGGACGTCTATCTGGGCGCTCTGAACGGCATTGACGTGCTCCAAAAACTCCGCACTCTTTGCCCCGACAAGATGTACGCGGTCATCATGACGGCGCACATCAGCGTGGAGACCGCCGCCCGGTCCCTGAGCGAAGGTGCGATCGACTACGTCGGCAAGCCGTTGTCAATCGAACAGGTTCGTGCCATTGCCGCACGGGCAAGCGATTTCCGGTCGCAGAACCGCGAAGAACTTCCACTCCCGGAGCTGGAGCCGGCGGAATCGGCCATCATCGGTAGAAGTCCTAAGATGCTCGAGGTGTACAAGTCCATCGGGCGCGTGGCGGCAAGCAATGTCAGTGTCTTGATCACGGGAGCCAGCGGTACCGGAAAGGAATTGGTGGCGCGGGCGATCCACCAGCATTCAAAACGGGCTCAGCAGGTGTTTACGCCGGTGAATTGTGGTTCGTTCACGGAGACACTGCTCGAAAGCGAATTGTTCGGTTACGAAAAGGGTGCGTTCACCGGGGCAGGGAATGTGCGCAAGGGACTGGTCGAGGCGAGCGACGGCGGCACCTTATTCCTGGACGAGATCGCGGAAACGACGCTTTCGTTTCAGGTCAAATTGCTGCGCGTCATACAGGAACAGCAGGTGCGGCGCATCGGATCGAACACCTACATCCCGGTAGACGTTCGCATCCTGGCCGCGTCCAACCGCGATCTTGGTGCACTGCTCAAACAGGGAGAATTTCGGGAAGACCTTTACTACCGCTTGAGTGTGGTCGAGATTCACCTGCCAGCGCTGAGCGAGCGGCGGGAGGACATTCCACTGCTGATCCGGCACTTCCTCGAGCAGTTCAATGCCAAGAACAGCCTGAAGGTTTCTATCGATGCCGGCGCCGTCGAGCAATTGGAGAAACGGGCCTGGCCCGGCAACGTCCGTGAACTTGAGAATGCCGTGAACCGGCTGGCTGTGTTTGCTCCGACCGGGCGGATTACGCGGGAGCATGTGGATGCTGAGCGGAGCCGAACTGCGGCAGCACCCGATTCCGAAGGCGAGACCCTCCCGAATGTTCCTCCAGACCGTCTGCTGGAGATCGAACGCCAGCATATTCTCCGGGTTTTGAAGCAGACTCGCGGCAACAAGTCGGAAGCGGCGCGACGGCTTGGGATCGAGAGGAAGACGCTCTATAAAAAGGCGGAGCGGCTGGGTATCGATCTGAAATCCGCGGACCACAAATGACTGGAGAGGGTCCAAAACGAAGGAATTGGAAAACGACTCTCGTTCTGTCAGTGGCACTGTTTGTTTTGATCGCGGTGCTGTCTGCCATTCGGCTCATTCATGATTCTGAGCAACGCCTCACGGACACCCTATTCCGGGTTACACCGGTATCGGCCGAAGGCTCCAAGGTTGTGTTGGTTCTGATCGACGATGAGAGCCTGCAGCAATACGGGCGGTGGCCATGGTCGCGCGTGTTGCTTGCTCAACTGGCGCGAAATCTGGCAAGCGCCGGAGCTGGCGCGATCGGGCTCGACATTCTGCTCTCCGAACCCCAATCCCCGGAAGCGGATGCAGGGATGCGCGACGCTCTCAAGGAAACCGGCCGCATCGTGCTGGCTGACAAGATCGGGTCTTTCGCCGACGGCCCGCGTTGGATCGAGCCCTTGCCTGAGTTCTCTGCCGCTGCAATCGCGGTGGGGCACGTGCACGCGCCGCTCGACGCGGATAGTGTATGCCGCAGTTTTCCGGCGCGCGAGCTTTCCATCGACGGCCCCCGCTGGGCGTTTGCGGTCGAGATTGCCCGCCATACCGACCCGCGTGCAACCTCTGCCTTCCTCTCTTCCTATGGCGTGCCCACAATCGATGAAACCGCTCCTGTAACCATTGCGAGACCCATCCTGATCCCCATTGCCTTTCGGCGCGCCCGTTTCGAGCAATTGTCCGCTCGAACCGCACTGCAGGGAAACGGACTGGCAAAAGTTCGCGGCCGCCCAGTGCTCGTGGGTCTGGGCACTATGGAGACCAGCGACCGTCTGGCTACCCCGTTAACCACGGAGTTTCTAACGCCGGGAGTGGAGGTTCACGCCCAGATACTCGACAGCATTTTGACCGGAAGGAAACTGCACGAGCTTCCGCTGTGGCTCTCAGGATTTGCGCTCTTCCTGACAAGCCTGCTGGTCGTGATCGTTTTTCGACGCTGGCGTGGGTGGTCCGCCGCCGCTGCGCTCGCACTGATGGGGGTGGGTATCTATGTTCTTGCGTGGTTGCTTTTTCGAAGCTCGTTCTTGCTGCCCGCTGGAGCCATGATGCTGGCCGTGATCACCGCTCCGCTTCTGGTCTATACGGGTGACCTGGTCCTGGTGGAACGCAGCCTCACCCAGCAGATGCGGGGATTGCGATCGTGGCTTGCGCTCCAGAGCAAAAAAGATCTTTCGCAGGAGCGGTCCGACCTTTCCTGGAAACTGGATCTTCTTCAGGAATTGCAGACCGAACTCGGCTCGCTCTACGAGTTACACAAGACATTGCTCGAGTCAACTCAGGACTTAGTTGCAATTTTTGATGAGCGCGGAGAGTTATTGCTGCAGAATCAAGGGCTCGGGCAAGCTTGCCCGGCCGACGTACCCGGGCCTTTCTCGCTGGACCAATTGCAGAGCCGATGGACGCCGAGTGACGATGCTCCTCTCACGGTGCGTGGTCTGGTGAAGGAAGGCGAAGTCTATCTGGCTAGCGAACTCTATTCAGTTCGGATCGTACCCATGCCTCCGACGTCAGTTTCCCCCGCGGGTGGAACCATCGTGACCCTGGCCAGTTTGAAAGCGCGAGTTGAGCGCGACCACGCGCGTTCGGAAGCGCTGGGTTTTATTACTCATGAACTGCGGACGCCGCTGTCCTCCATCCAGGGATTTGCCGAGCTGATGATGCACTATCCCAGCTCGCCCGACTGCGTGCGAGCGCCCGAGACCATCTATTGGGAATCGAAGCGCCTGCTGGCGTTGATCAACAGCTACCTGGATGTGCTGCGGTTGGATGCCGGAGCGAAGTCACTGGCGCAGGATGCGGTCGACCTGGACGATTTGGTGCAGCGCGTCTTTGATATCTTGCGGCCGCTGGCGGCGGCTGCGAACATGCAGTTTGTGATGGAGAGCCGGGAGCCGATCGCCATCCTCGCCGATGGCGCATTGCTCCATGGCGCGGTCTTAAATCTGATTAGCAACGCGATAAAATACGGCAAGCAAGGCACGGAAATTCGGGTTACGTGCTCCCGCGTCCCGGGCGAGGTTGTCATCGGCGTGCACAATCTCGGCCTGCCTATTTCACCCGATAGCCTGGCCCGCCTTTTCGACGCATACTACCGTGCGCCGGACGTACAAAAGAGCCGGGAAGGCTGGGGTTTGGGACTGGCCTTCGTAAAGCGTATCGCCGAGAAGCACGGTGGCTCGATACGTGCAGAGAGTTCAGCGGCGGGCAATCTGTTCGAACTCCACCTGCCGGATGGCGCGAGAGCCGCTGCTCCTGCAAAGGAGATGGCATGAAGACCTGTTCATATTTCTGTACCGCGTTGGCGACGCTGATCGTATTTTGTACCGCCGCAGGCCAAGATCAGAAACCGATGCAACCATCGTCTTTGCCGGTTGGCTCAGCAACCATTACCGAAGTCAAAGGAGAGGTTGTTTTGCGCGGACCCCAAGGCGAGGAACTTGGCGCGCAACGCGGCTTGGTGCTTGCGGCGAACAGCACGATTGAAACTCAGAAGGGCAGTCTCCTGCTCGAATTGCAGGATGGTTCGCAGGTCCTGGTCAAGCCCCACAGCCGGATTGTGCTGAAAAACCCGGATCAGGGAAAGGGCTTCTATCTTGAACTGTTGATTGGGAAAGTCGTCAACAAGGTTCAGAAGCGCCTGGGCAATACGCCTTCGTTTCGAATGGGCACTCCCACCGCCGTCGTGACTGTACGCGGAACGCGTTTCGAGGTTGAAGTTACAAAGAAGCTCCGGACTTACGTGGCTGTTTACGAGGGCGTGGTCGAAGTTGCAGGTCTCGTCGGAAGCGGTTCCCCTGTGATGGTACGGCCCGGTTTCATCACGAACATCGATGAGGGTAAACAACCGGGCGAGCCCCGTGAGATCGGTGGCATGGGCGACCACGGTTCCGAATCGGGAAAAGACAGGGAAGGCTTCGGTGCGCGCAACGGTTCTGAAAAGGAAGGCCAGCAGCAGCAGCAACGCGGCTCACAGGGCCACGATGGTCCCGACAATTAAGACTCCATGACAACCTGGTTTTGATCAGCTCATTTCCGCGCGCAAGAACTGTGATATTTCTCGCGTATTTCCGACTCAGCGTGAGTCCGAACGACACACTTCTCGAAGGTCAAGTAGCATTTCACTTACTAACTCCTCAATAGTTGTCATTAGTGCAAGCGTTCATCGTTTGGAAGAACGAGTGCACACGGCTGGCTATCGAGGTCAAAGGCGTGTCGAGTCGGAGTTGGTCGGGTCTCAGGGTATTTGGAGTTTGGGCCCTTTTAGGATTCCTGTTGGGCGCTACGGCAGTGCTTGCAGATGCGCAGGCTCGCAGCGCGACCACAACGCGCAGTCCTCACGGCAATTTGAACGTTCCCTGCCAGAATTGCCACACGGTTCTCGGATGGAAACCTGTACGCGCTGTTCCGGAATTTGATCATCGGAAAACCAGCTTTCCCCTTTCGGGAATGCACGAGAACCTCACCTGCACGCAATGTCACACGAAACCGATTTTCTCCAACACCGGCACGAAGTGCGGGGACTGCCACGCCGACCTCCATCACCGGCAGATGGGAGCAAACTGCGAGCGCTGTCACAACGTGAAGGGCTGGCAGGTCACGGTTCAATCCGTGGGGAATCACGAGAACCGTTTCCCGCTGGTTGGCGGACATGCCTCCCTCCAGTGTGACACCTGCCATAAGGGAGCGGCCGTCGGCCAATTTCAAGGACTCTCGTTTCAGTGCTACTCGTGCCATGCGACCACCTACCGGGAGACGACCGGTCCCAATCACGCGACCGCAGGATTTCCGACCAGTTGCGAGCAATGCCACTCAATCTCAACCTGGCTGGGCGCTACCTTCGATCACTTGAAAGTGACCGGCTTCGCTCTGTCGGGGGCCCATGCCAGTCTGGACTGCACGGCCTGCCACCTGAACGGGAGGTATAAGGGAACGCCGGCGAACTGTGTGGGTTGTCACATGCCCGATTTCAAGAAGGCTTCCAATCCCAACCACGTCGCCCTTGGACTGCCGCAGACCTGTCAGGACTGCCACAGCACAGCCGCCTGGCAGCCTGCCAACTTCAATCACGGTGCGATCGGATTTCCACTGACCGGCGCGCATGCCAAGCTGCAATGCGCCGATTGCCACACCAACGGAAACTACAACCTGACGGGCACGGCGTGCTCGTCGTGCCACATGAAGGACTACAACGCTACGACCAATCCGAATCATCCGGCGGCCGGATTCCCTACAGACTGCTCGGTCTGCCACAGCACGTCTGCCTGGCAACCAGCCTCGTTTGATCATTCCAAGAGTGGCTTCCCGCTGACCGGCTGGCACCTGAAGCTGCAATGCGCCGATTGCCACAAAGGCGGAAACTACAACCTGACAACGGCGACTTGCGTCAGCTGCCATTTAAACGACTACACGGGTACAACCAATCCGAATCACGTCACCGCAGGGTTTCCGCAGCAATGCGATGTTTGCCACAGCACATCCGCGTGGCAGCCGGCCTCGTTCAACCACAACAACACAGTTTTCCCGTTGGTAGGCGCGCACACCAGCGTCCCGTGTGCCAGTTGCCATGTGAACAACAACTACACTTCGATCCCAACCGACTGCTACTCGTGTCACAAAACCGAGTACCAGACAACGAACAATCCCAACCACGTATCGGCCGGATTCCCGACCACGTGCCAAACCTGCCACCAGGTGGTGGCGGGGTGGGCAGGCGCAACCTTCAACCACACCTGGTTCCCCACCAACCACGGCGGTGCGAATGGAGCCTGTGCGACGTGCCACACCAGCCCCAGCAACTACGCTGTCTTCCAGTGCACGAACTGCCACGCGAAGGCGTCCACCGATCAGAACCATCAGGGCGTGAGCGGCTACGTGTACAACAGCATTAATTGCTACCAGTGTCACAAGGGCGGAGGCGGTGGAGGCTAGCTGGTTGCGCAGTTGCCGCAAGGTGCCGCAAGGTGCCGGTTGGTTCTCTTGGAGGTACGCCTTTTTACAGGCCGCTGAGGAGTTCGCGTTTCGTATCAGGGCATCGCTTTAGCGATGCCGCAAGTGCTCGACTTTCACAGCCCCTTTAGGGGCGGTCGTCGGAGAGAAATGAAGTCCATTATCAAGTTCGGGTGCCTGGTTGCGCTGGCGGCGACGACCGTCGTGGCGCAGACTGCCGGCGGCCCCGCGGAAATCCAGCGCGTGAGTATCGTGACTAACCGGGGCGAAGTGGGGATCGAAATCGTCCTTACCTCGCCGGTTCCAGCCAAAATTGTGAACTCCGGTACGCCGCACCAACTGGCAATCCAACTTCCGGGCACAGTTCCCGGGAGTCCACTGCAAGATCTGCGCTCGATTGGAAACGGAGTTAAGTCGGTTCGAGTGGTCCTGCACCGCGCACATCCGCCGATCACGTGGATGCTTGTGAAGCTCGATCAAGCGCGCCCCTATGCACTCGCGGTCGATGGAAACAAGATTACGCTCTGGCTCCCGCCGGCTCTAGCTGCCACCCAGTCGGACCGTCGGCACGTGCCCGTACCCGGCGCGAAATCCGCCGTCGGAGGTTTGGGCCTTCGCAAACAGGACACGACACTACCCGTCTCAAGCAGCGCCCAGGCGGCTGACTTGACACCACCGGCATCGTATCCGCCGATCGCGATTCCCGAGAGCTCCTCTCAACCCGTCGCGACATCGGCCAACGTTGGACCACTGGAGTCTTCGAGCCCACCCTCACCGGAAGTTCAATCGGTTTCGCCAGACGACGGCAGTGCCCGTGCGGCAGACAATCCGGTCTCCGAGACCGATGCGCAATCTGCGAACTCACCATTCGCAGATGTCCCTGCCTCCGCGGGAACAACCGGATCACTCCATGCTGGCCCACAAGTCTCGCAACCCAATGCCGATATTCAAGTCGCGTTCAAGGTGAAGTATGTCACCCAAGGTGTTGCTTACCTCGAAGGTGGACGCAGTGCGGGACTCTACGAAGATCTGAAACTCATCGTCAAAGATACGGATCCGACTACAGGGCGCCCGGTCAGCAGCGCCGACGGAGAGCAGAAGCCCGTCGCGGAGCTTCACGTCTTTGCGGTTGCCGAAACCTCCTCGGCCACTGACATCCACGATCCGACCCGCGAAGTGAAGCCCGGGGATTGGGCCTACTTGTCTTCCGCCGACACAGCCGCTTTAGTCGCGCAGCGTTCCTTGAGTGCCACCCGCAAATACCCGGTGGTGGTCAGTTTTACAGAAAACGATTCGCTCGATGAGGAGGCGCGCACAGAAGTTCCCCGTCCGCCCCTGCCGGAAATCAACCGCTCCCGTGGACGCGTCGGCTTTGACTACACGGGTACGATGAGCTCTAGTGGGAGCAGCAGCAACCTCGGGCTCGTCATTCGGACCGACATGACGCGCATCAATGGCACGTACTGGAATATGAGCGGCTACTGGCGCGGCCGCCTCAATGCGCAGTCGTCTACCGGACAGCAGACCCTGCAAGACCTGATCAACCGGACGTATCATCTCGCGCTAACCTACGACAACCCGCAAGCGCGCTGGGTGGCTGGATTCGGAAGACTCTACCTGCCCTGGGCGAGCAGCCTCGATACGATTGACGGCGGATACTTCGGCTGGCGTATCAACAAGAGCACGATCGTGGGTACCTTCGGAGGCTCGACGCCCGACCCGACGTCCTGGAGTTACAGCCCGAATCGTCGCCTGATGGGAAGTTTCGTCAACTTCGAAGGGGGCAGTTTCGATAACGTGCGTTATACCAGCACATCAGGGATGGGAATCAGCATGACTGGCTGGTCCATCGATCGCCCCTTTGTGTTCTTCGAAAATGGAGTCTCATACAAACACTACCTGTCGATCTACCACTCGCTCCAGGCCGATAGCCCGCACGGCAATCCCACGGTGCCTGCTCCGGGTACGGGCATTGGTCGCAGCTTCTTCACCGCGCGTTTCCAGCCGCACCCGCGCGTCGACTTCGATTTCAACCACACCTACTTCCGGGATGTCCCAACCTTTGACCCTCAACTGATCGGCACGGGGCTGCTGGATAAGTATCTATTCCAGGGCTTTAGCGCAGGCGTGCGAGTGGAAGTGGCGAAGAAGGTCTGGGTCTACACGAATCTAGGGCGCAGCAACCGTTCGGGCGACGCGAAGGCCTCTCTCAACCAGATGTATGGCATCACATTCGGTCATATCCCATGGGCAGGCGTGCGCGCCGACTTCCGCTATTCGAAGTTCGACAGTTCGTTTGGCGGCGGCTCCTATAAAGCGCTGTCGTTCTCACGCAATTTCCGCGAGAACTTACGGTGGGAGGTTCTCGCCGGCACTCAGTCGTTCGCCTCCGCGGCCTCGAAAAACATGTCTTCTCATTTTGTCACCGGCAACTTCGAAGCCAACATGGGACGGAATTACTTCCTCCAAAGCGGATACACGCGTAACCGCGGCGGCCTGCAGAACTACGACCAGTGGTCGTTCACCTTTGGCTATCGGTTCGATTCGAGATCGTCCCGCAAATAGTTCCATCGGCCCCGTCGGGTTTTGCAGAGGAATCGGCGCCACCCTTGACGGCTAGGACTCGTTTCAATCGTCGGTTTTGTGAAGGACATGTCCTCAGCTATGCCGCCGAGGGTTGCCAAAATGCAGGTTTCAGGCCCTTGGAAACTGCCCTGACTTGCTTGAGCCCCCCACTAAAGAGGGTTTGGCGTATCCGCCTGTTGGATGGGACAATAGGCTATGCAAAGATTTCTCTCCGCGGCGGTATACCTATCGGCGGCCGGGATGATGCTGGTTGGCAGCGGGTATGCCTACGCACAGCAAACTCCGGCGGCGACAACCAAAACGGCTCCAGCAGCCACAACTTCGAAAGCCCCGGCGAAGAAGACAGCACCGGCAGCGGCCGCGAAAACAACGGCTCCAGCGCCTCTCAAGACGCGCCAGCAAAAATTCAGCTACGCCCTTGGGATGAATCAGGGTTCGGGGCTCGGCGCCATGCTGAAAAAACAGGCGGTAGACGTGGATCCGAAGCTGGTGATCCAGGGCTTTAAGGATGGAATCACCGGCGCCAAGACCCAGCTTACCGAGCAGGAAGCGCAAGGCGTGCTGCAGGAAGTTGGCACGGAAGTACGCAAGGCGCAGCAGGAGAAAGCGCAAAAGGTGGGTGAAACCAATAAGGCCGAAGGCGCAGCATTTCTGGCCGCCAACAAAGGGAAAGAAGGCGTAGTTACGCTGCCCAGTGGTCTGCAATACAAGATTCTGAAAGAGGGTACGGGACCGAAACCAACGGCGGCCGACTCGGTGGTCTGCAACTATAAAGGAACGCTGATCAACGGCACGGAGTTCGACAGTTCGTACAAGCGCGGGCAGCCCGCGACCTTTCCTGTCGGTGGGGTCATCAAGGGGTGGACAGAAGCGCTCCAATTGATGCCGGTGGGATCGAAGTGGCAGCTCTTCATTCCGTCCACCCTCGCCTACGGCGAACGGGGTGCCGGAGCGGACATTGGACCGGACGCCACCCTCATCTTTGAAGTGGAGTTGTTGTCCATCCAGGAGAAACCCAAGGAAGCAGCCAAGGAGCCGGCGAAAGAACCGGCTAAGGATCCTGCAAAGGACCAAGAGAAGAAGTAGCAGCTCCATGCGCCACCGCAGGACTCGAGATCCCCGCCTTCTCCCGTAACCAGAGACAAGGCGGGGATTTCTTCTGTACAGCGGTGATCCGGTGGCGCGATTCCGCATACCATGGCAAACATCCTTTACGGAGTGAACGGCGAAGGCGCGGGCCACTCGACGCGCGCCCGGGAAGTCGTTTCTCATCTCCAGCAACGCGGACACGCGGTGCATGTAGTGTCCTTCGACCGGGGATTCGCCAACCTGCGGAAGGACTTCGAAGTCACGGAGATCTTCGGGTGGCGGCTCGCCTACGTGAATAATCAGGTGCGCTACCGTCGCACCCTTGCCCGGAATCTGCTGACGGCGCGGCGGACCGCGGCTAGCGTCTCGAGGCTGAAAAAACTAATCGATGAGAAAGAGATTGAACTCGTCGTCACGGATTTTGAGCCTCTTTCCTGCCATGCCGGTCGGCGCAAGCATTTGCCCGTAATCTCGATCGATAATCAGCACTGTCTGACCAACGCCGATGTTTCGTATCCCCGGCAATACCGGCACGATGCGTCAGCCGCGAAGATTGTAACCAGGCTGATGGTCCCGCGCGCTAACGCCTATCTGGTGATCTCTTTCTTCGATGCCGAAGTCACGCGGCCGAATACGTTTCTGTTCCCACCGATCTTGCGGGAGTGCATTCTGCAGGCGAAGCCCCGGGAGGGAGAGCACGTCCTGGTCTATGTGACTTCGCCCGCGCCCGCGTTGGAGAAACTTCTGGCTTCCGTCCGGTGCTCATTTGTCGCATACGGATTCGGGCGCGAGGGACGGGAAGAGAACGTCGCTTATAAGAAGCCGAGTCTCGATGGGTTTCTGGCCGACTTGATTTCTGCCAAAGCGATCATTGCAAACGCGGGCTTCTCTCTCGTGACCGAGGCCCTGCATCTCGGAAAGCCATATCTGGCGGTTCCGGTGGCCCACCAGTTTGAGCAGGTCTTCAACGCCTACTGGCTGGACAAAGCCGGATACGGCGCCTACTGGGAAGGGCTCAACAAGGAGCGAGTGGAATCGTTTCTCTACAACCTTCCGCACTTCCGTGAAAAATTGGCCACCTATCCACGGCAAGGGAATGAATCGCTCTTTGCCAAACTCGATGGCCTGATCGCAGAGCTCACGAACTCAACGCGAGGGCGATCGTGACCTCGAATGACGATCATCGTGAGCGTGGGCCATTTTTCTTGCGCGGCTGGCAGAGAACGTCACTCACCAGCACAGCATCCCTTCAATTTCGAGTATTCACCAGTTAGCCATTAATGAGATCGCCTCAACCGCCTTTCCGCCTGACGAATGAGCACTGAAATTTAATCTTCCCTTAACATCGCGTTCACAACGCCTTCCTAGAATTGCTCTCTCACAAAAGTAAACGGATGTATTGGGAAGAAACGGTTTCTTTCTCCGGGTCAGGAGGCTTATGCGACTCACCGATTCCGATCTCTCAACCTCGCTGTTCGCTCAACTCCAAACCTCTGTTCTGGCCTTGTTTTTCCTGACGATCAGCTGCGCGGGAGCATTCGCGCAGATCGATCGCGCCGTGCTCGAAGGCACGGTGAAGGATCCAGCGGGCAGAGTCATCGTCGGGGCCAGCGTTAAGACTGTGGCGGTTGAAACCGGCCTCACCCAGGAACGACAGTCGAACTCAAACGGGTACTACCGCTTTCCGGGCATGGCTATCGGACGCTACACGGTGATGGCTTCCAGCGGGGGTTTCCGGACTACCGTTTTCGAGAATGTCGCCTTGGAAGTCGGACAGACGCGTACGCTCGACATCGAGCTTCCCGTGGGAGCGACTTCGGAGAAGGTGGACGTTAACGCCGCGAGCGACCCCGGCGACCGCAGCTCCGCCGAAGCCTCCACCGTCATTCACACGGATCAGATCGAAAGCCTCCCGAACAACGGGCGGGACTGGGCCAGCTTTACTCTGCTCGCGCCGTTTGCGCAGGATGACGGTGGCGGCGACCAGCGCACGATTCGTTTTGCCGGCCGCGCTCGAGATGACAACAACTTCCAGTTTGACGGGGTCGATGCGGGCGGCATCCAGGAGCAGGCTCAGAAATCGCAGACCCGGTTGCAGATCTCGCAGGACGCGATCGCGGAGTATCGCGTCAACAGCGCGTTGTACGACGCGGAATACGGCACGCAAGCGGGCGGCCAGATCGATGTGGTCACCAAATCGGGCTCAAACGACTGGCACGGCTCGGCCTTTGGGTACATCAGGAATTCCGTGTTCGATGCCCGCAACTTCAATGACTTCGACCTGAACGGGAACCCAGCCATTCCACCGTTCCGAATGGGACAGTATGGAATGACGTTCGGGGGTCCGATCGTCAAGGGCAAGACCTTCTTCTTTATTAACTACGAGGGGCTGCGCCAGTTGCAGTCGACCACCCAGCAATTCAATGTGCCCTCCGGCGTGTGTTGCGGCACGCAAGGGGGAAATCCGCTTCTGACTTCATTCCAGAAGTACGTATTGGATACGTCTGGGCAGAAGATGTGCTCGATCCTGCAAGCTTATCCGTGGCGCGCGTCCGTCGGTACCATCGACGGCTGTGCGCCGCGCTTCACCTATCCGGACGCTGCCTTCCAAACCACGTCTGACCCTAACGCCGATCTGATCACAGCCGCTACACCCGCGACTGTCCATGAAGATACCTGGCTCGTCCGAATTGATCACAAGATCAGCGAAAACACCCTGCTTTATGGGCGCGCCCAGCGGGACATCAGCCTGGTGAACGCCCCGAACGGCAGCAGCCTTCCCGGCGACAAGGTCCAGACGATCAACCATCCAGCGAACTACCTCTTGGCGTTGCAGCACTCGTTCGCGACGAATCTCTTCAACGAGACCAAGGTCTATGTCAACCGGTCACCATTTCACAATCCTCAGGCAAGCGTGCTTCCCTATGCGGTAAGCACGAACACCTTCGTCGGACTGAACAACGATAACGCCGACATCGAGGTTGGAACGACCTACGGCGTTGTCGACAACCTGATCTGGACGCACGGAAGGCATGCATTCAAGACCGGGATGGAGATTCGCCGGGTTCGGCTGAACCAGGGCAAGACAGCCGACAATAACCTTTCCTTCGCCGACAATTCCGGCGGTGACGAAACGGGCTTCGCGACTGCCACGCTCTACGGAATCTCCTTTACCGCCCCATGGTGCTGTCACAAGCTTCGGCGCACCTTCTACATGCCCTATTTCCAGGACGAGTGGAAGGTTACGCCCAACCTCACCCTCAACTTGGGAATCCGCTGGGAATACTATGGGGTGGCGAACGAGGCCGACAACCGCACCACGGTTTTCGACGTTAACCAATTTCATGGGGTCTGCCTGGGATCGGGTTCAAGAAACGGACCTTACCCGACGCCGATCAACACGTCCCCATGTCCAAAGAATCCCGTTCTGTATAACCCCGACTACCGGGACTTCGATCCGCGCGTCAGCATTGCGTGGGCTCCGAACGTGTTTCACGGAAAGACAGTCATTCGATCGGGTTTTGGCATCTACCACGGCGCCGCCCAGAACGACGATTTGAACGCAGGTCTGGAGAGCGACCGGTACACGGCGTACCTCAATCTGAACCCAAGCGGCCAAGGAACACCCCTGCAACCGGCCTATCAGCAGACCGTTCCCGACCTAAGTGGCTTGCCGGTCGCCACGCAACAGCAACCTCGGCAACTGCAGCGTCAGGGGCGCCGCAACCTTTATGCCGAGACTTGGGGGCTGACCATCGACCACCAATTGCCCGCCAACTTCTTAGCGTCGGCGCAGTATATCGGTTCACGCGGCGTGCGCTTGTTTTCTCGCGGAGGAGTGAACTTCTGCACTACCAAGCCCGCCTATACCTCGGACGGTAGCCTCTCTTGCACGCGAGTCCTTGACCAGTACTATCCCGATCCAACCGGGAAAAAGCCCACGCTTGACCCTTACGGTTCCGTGGACTCTAAGGCGGATATCGGATCGAGCACCTATAACGCACTGGGGCTTAGTCTGGAACGCCGTTTTACCGCCGGCTTGTCCTTCCAGACACGTTACACATGGTCGCACTCCATCAACGACGGCTCAGTCGGTGGTGGTGAATCGAACGGGCCGGAGAATGTGAATTGCCTGCGTTGTGATTTTGGGCCCAGTGTCTTCGATATTCGCCAGAATTTCACCGCGAATGCTGTGTATGAACTCCCGTTTGGTCCCGGGAAGGCCTACCTGAACGACGGAGGTGCCTTGGGCAAAATCGTCGGTGGTTGGAGCCTGAGCAGCATTGGCCTCTGGCATACGGGCCATCCGCTGACGGTAACGATGAACATCAACGCCTCTCAGTTGCCCGATGGCAACGATCAAACGACGCAGAGGCCGAATCTTGTCCCCGGAGTGCCGATACTGCTGGGCGGAGGAGCGCCGAATCACACCCTGCAGATCAATCCCGCCGCCTTCGCTCCGCCACCGCTCGACCCAGGCGGCGCAGTGACAAATATCATCAACAATCCCGACGGCAGTCAGACCTACGTTTGCCCTCTCTCTTGTGGCCTGGTTAGCAGTTTTGGCACCGCCCCGAACGGGTTGATTCGTGCCCTCAATTCCTGGCAGTTCGACCTTGCGCTCGCGAAAGAGACCAAACTGAACGAACGGTTTTCCTTGCAGTTCGGGGTACAGGTCTTCAACATTTTCAATCATGTCCAACTGGGGGATCCCAGCACCGACAACCTGGCCCTGGACTACAATCTAACGGCGGCCCAAACGGGGGCAACAATCCAAACCACCCAGTCGCTCTCTCCGAAAGGCAATCTCGGTCTGATCACCACCACCAACAATTTCAACAATAACAACGACAACGCCGCATCGCCCAACACCGGTACCGGCCTGCCTCGGCAGATTCAGTTCATGTTGCGGATCAAGTTCTGAGAGTTTCGAAATTTGCATTTTCAGAATCCTTGTCCTAGCAGCGCGGCAGCGTAAGATTGTTGTTGATGTGGGGAGTTTAACGATGAATTCAGGCGCAAGGATTGTGACCGCCGGTGCCGTGCTGATTACCTTTTGCCTCTCGGTTGCCGCAGCAGGCAGCGGCTACAAGGTCCTCAAGAAGATTCCTGTCGGTGGAGAAGGCGGATGGGACTACCTCAACGTCGACACCGATGCGCGCCGGCTCTATGTCTCCCATGGAACCCGGGTCGAAGTCATTGATCTGGACGCGGAGAAGGTAGTCGGCCAGATTCCGGACACGGCCGGCGTGCATGGGATCGCGCTCGTGCCTGAATTTGGGCGGGGCTACACCAGCAACGGCAAGTCGAACACTTCAACCATGTTCGATATGAAAACGCTGAAGATTCTCAGCCAGGTTCCAACCGGAAACAAGCCAGACGCCATCATTTACGATCCTGCTTCGAAGCGTGTGTTTGCGTTTAATGGCGATGGCAAGAGCGCGACGGCGATCAACGCAACCGACGGCAAGGTCGCGGGGACCGTGGATCTCGGCGGAGGGCCGGAGTTCGCTGCCGCCGATGGCGCCGGCAAGGTTTACGTGAATCTGGAAGAAGAAAACATGACGGTCGCCTTCGACTCGCAGCAATTGAGGGTCCTGAACAAGTGGCCGCTGGATCCGTGCAAGACTCCTACCGCCATGGCCATGGACCGCAAGAACCGGCGCTTGTTCATCGGCTGCCGCAGCCATGTGGCAGCCATCGTCAATGCCGACACCGGTAAAGTGATCCTGACGCTGCCCATCGGCGATCACGTTGACGCAGCCGCTTTCGATTCTGAGGCCGGCCTGGTTTTCCTCTCCAATGGAGACGGCACCATCAACGTCGTGCACCAGGATTCTCCCGACCAATACACGGCGATTGACACCATCCAGACTGCGCCGCGGGCCAAGACCATGACGTTCGATCCCGGCACCAAACGGCTTTACCTTTCCACCGCCGAAGCGGGGCAGTTTGAAGTTCTGGTGGTAGGCCGTTAGATGAGACGCCTCCGAGAATTACCGCTAGTCCTTCTTTTTCTCGCCTGCGTTGCGTGCTCACGCTCGCACTCGCAGGCGCCGCTGGACACCCAGCCGGTGGAATTGCAACTGCAAGCGAGCACGCCCTTCCGTTTCGTCACCTACGGAGATTCACGCTTTCATGATCCCAAGGACACCGAAGCGGCGAATCCGCCGGTGCGCCAGGCGCTGGTACAGGCAATAGCCGAGGCCAACCCTGCATTCATCTCCTTTGGAGGGGACATCGTCTATAACGGCTACGATGTGAACGATTGGAAAGTCTGGGATAGCGAGACTGCGGTGTGGCGCGAGAAGAAGATTCCAGTTTACCCCGCCTTGGGCAACCACGATCTTCATGGCGATGAAAAAGTCGCTTTGGCAAACTACTTCCAGCGTTTCCCTGATCTGAAAAACAGCCGCTACTACTCCGTCCGCGCTGCCAACATTCTGATGCTGGTGCTGGACAGCTCTCTGGACGAGACGACCGGCCCGCAAGGGCAGTGGCTCGCCCGGAAGTTAGATCATGTTCCCGGCGATGTGGATTTCATTTTCATCGTTCTTCACCATCCTCCCTACACCAGTTCTTCGGATGCCAAGAAGTTCGGGGGAGGACACTCAGCACGCTCTCATGAGCAGGAACTGGCCAGAACGCTGGAAGGGCGGCAGCAGAACCTCCGCGCCAGGATTGTCGTTTTCTCCGGACACGTGCACAACTACGAACGCCATGAGCACAGCGGCGTGACTTACTTCGTGACGGGGGGAGCGGGCGCGCACGCTTATCCGATTGAACGCGCCGCGGACGACCCGTTCCAGAGTAGAGAAGTGAACTACCATTACCTGCTGGCGGAAGTCGATCGGGGAAAGCTCAAGATCACCATGCACCGTTTGGACTTGACCAGCGGCACAGCCATCTGGACACAGCCGGACGCGATCGCGATTTCGGTGCCGGCCGCCAAAGCTGCTGCCACAGGGCAATAAACAGGGGCACACAAAAAAAGGCCCTGCCGCCCGCGGCAAGGCCCGATTTTCAGTGTGATTATTTCTCCATGATCATCAACATGGGGTTCAGGTTTTCGCTGCCAGCCGGATCGATCTTCACGACCTTGTTGCCGGAAATCACGATCGCGGTTGGAAGCGTGCCGTCCCCGGTGATGGTAACCCACCCTGCGGTGTCGACACTGTAGCTATCCGTGAACGCTTGCCCGGCCGCCTGATAAGAGTCTGAGGAGAAGTCCGACATGCCCGAGACATCTCCTGCGCTCAACGTCACCCAGCCGGTCGAGGGTTCCGCGCTCTGCGACGGGACAGAATACGTACCCATGAAAAACGTTCCGGACACAGACGCCGTGCTGAAAGGCCCAGCCGCTTGCGGCTCCACCGCTCCAATGGTGACGCTGCTGCCACCGGTCTCGATCAGGCCAGCCCTTGCAGCCGTGAGGTATAGAGGCGGCCCCGGTGTGCAATCGGCTCCACTGAGGGTTACCCGGCCGTTCGCTGCCACCGTGTAACTGCAGGCGAAGGATTGGTGACTGGTAGTGCCGGCATCATCCTCGTACACGTCGACCGTGGCGTTTCCATTGGTATTGGTGAAGAGCCCGATCACAGCGTCCTTTGAGCCGCTGCCACTGAGCCCACTCATATAGAAGACCGAGATGCCGTCCAAAGAGGTGTTATTAAAGGTGCCGCTTTGTGACCGCATCTCACCGCGATACACCGGAGTGCTGGTTTGGGGATCCGTACCCATCATCAGCAGTTTCGAGCTGGACACCATGTAAGCCACGAGGTGCGAAGTTCCGTGGCTCGACACGATGCTCGCCGTAGCACGGCCGCTGGCGTCGAGGGAAGTGTAGGTACCAGTCATGCCAGTTTCGTGGTCTACAGTTCCGACTTCGTTGCAGTCCTGTTCGCCCGCGCTGAATGCGCCACCGCTGGCGGCCAGGACCCCAACGCAGGACATCGCGTTAGGACCGGTGTAATCCTCGCCGCTGGTCCCAAATACATATCCGCCGCTGAGGTTGCCGGAGACGGTCTGCTTCAGGAGTTGCCCGGAAGCGATGAAGGCGCTCGAGCCGGTCTCCCACTCGATGATGCGTCCCTTGTTGGCCACATTTGAGGAAAGAACGCCTACCGAGATTCGCATGGTGAAGGTTCCGGACGAGGTCGAAATCACGGCGCAGCCGCGATTGTCTGACCCCACGGAATACGAACTGGCGCTGGTATCGATGCTGACCGAGGTATGGAGGCCAACGGCTCCGTTCATGTCAAGGTTGCCGGCGGTGATGTGGCCTGCGCCATCCGCGGTGAATGAACCCACCACGGCGGCGAAGCCCGTGCTGTTGTATCCGCCAAGCGAGAATGCGTATTGCCCGCTCAGGACCGATTCGTTCCCCTGAACCGTGCAAGACGCAGCGGCGCTGGTGATGGTGAAACTGTCGGCGTCGGTCTTGGTGTTGTCAGTTACCGAAGTGGCGGTGATGGTGGGCGCGTTGTCGGGGGCACTCGGCACCGTTGCGGGTGGCGTGTAGTCCACGCTGTTTGACGTGATGTTGCTCAGCGCGCCGCAGGCCGGCGAGCAGTCGCTGCCGTCGGCGGTCAATGTCCAGGTTACTCCCTGGGTATCGTTTTGCACGGTGGCATGCAGAGTTACAGCCGACGCGCCCGCCTGAATCGTCGAAATCTTATTGGTGATGGTGA
>Ga0209698_10001214_pt1 | contig 29891 bp, 23 predicted proteins | sample LitLauG_LLR_2012_FD_187203 | JGI IMG/M metagenome (GOLD analysis project Ga0209698, IMG submission 187203) | Freshwater sediment microbial communities from Pennsylvania, USA - Little Laurel Run_MetaG_LLR_2012 (SPAdes) (version 2) | ecosystem: Environmental > Aquatic > Freshwater > Creek >... | reverse complement strand
GTCCCCACTCGCTCGGACCCGCCTGGCACCGGGGAAGGGGTGCCAGCCAGGGTTCGAGCGCCGAGCGGGTGGAGACCTCGCGCCACGTCGTCACATCAGCCCGGGCAGCACCTCCTCCTCCAGCTCGGCGAAGGCCTGCTCCTGGTCGGCGAGGTAGCTGTCCCAGGTGGCGGAGTCCCAGATCTCCAGGCGCGTGTTCGCCCCGATCACGACGCAGTCCCGGCTGAGCGCGGCGTAGTCGCGCAGCGCGGGCGGGATGGTGATCCGGCCCTGGCGGTCGGGGATCTCGTCCGCGGCGCCGGCGAAGAACACCCGGGCGTAGTCCCGGCCGGCCTTGCTGGTCACCGGCGCGGCGGCCATCCGCTGCGTCATGGCACGGAACTCCTCGGCCGGGAATACGTATAGGCACCGCTCCTGGCCCTTGGTCATCACGATGCCCGGGGCCAGCTCCTCGCGGAACTTCGCGGGCAGGAACAACCGCCCCTTGTCGTCCAGGCGGGGCTGGTGGGTGCCCAGAAACACCTGCCACCTCCCACCCGTCGGCCGCCTGTCGCTCCCGCGTGCGCCACAGTACTCCACTCTCCCCCACCGTCAACCCTCCCACGCCCCCGTGCCGGGGTGTGTCTCCCCCACTGGCGCCCCATGAGCGCCACACGCGGCGTCGCAGGGCCGGGCGGGGCGACCGGGCCGCCGCTGGGCACCCCCGGGCCCCCGCCGGGGGCGCGGTCCCCGCGACCGGGCCCAGCCATCCGTGACTCGACAGGTGCGCAAGGGCCGTGCTGGGTGACAATCAGCAGATGACGGCAACCACGGGGGACACCGCCGAGCTGGCGCGCACCGCCGAACGCATCCGCGCAGCGGTCGAGTCGGTGATCGAGGGCAAGCCGGAGGTGGTCAGGCTCGCGCTGACCGCCCTGCTCGCCGAGGGCCACCTGCTCATCGAGGACGTGCCCGGTGTCGGCAAGACGATGCTGGCCAAGGCACTGGCGCGCTCGCTGGACGCCAGCATGCGCAGGGTGCAGTTCACCCCCGACCTGCTGCCGGCGGACATCACCGGGGTCGCGGTGTTCAACCAGGAGTCCCGGGACTTCGAGTTCAAGCCGGGTGCGGTGTTCGCGAACCTGGTCCTCGGGGACGAGATCAACCGCGCGTCGCCGAAGACCCAGTCGGCGCTGCTGGAGTGCATGGAGGAGCGCCAGGTCACCGTCGACGGCGTCACCTACCCGCTCGCTGCCCCCTTCATGGTGATCGCGACGCAGAACCCGGTGGAGATGGAGGGCACCTACCCCCTGCCCGAGGCGCAGCGCGACCGGTTCCTGATCCGCGTGTCGATGGGCTACCCCGACCGCGCCGCCGAGCTGGAGATGCTGGCCGGTCGCGCCGGGGCCGGTCCCCTGGAGGCGCTCGCACCGGTCGCGGACGCCGTCGAGGTGGCGATGCTGGTCGCGTGGGCCGCGTCGGTGCACGTGGCCGAGAGCGTGGCCGGCTACATCATCGACCTGGTCACGGCCACCCGCACCAGCCCCGACCTTCGCCTGGGCGCCTCGCCGCGCGCGGCGCTGCACCTGCTGCGGGCCGCCCGGGCGTGGGCCGTGCTGGACGGACGGGAGTTCGTCACCCCCGACGACGTGCAGACCCTGGCGGTGCCTGTGCTGGCCCACCGGCTGCTGCCCACCGCGGAGGCCAGCGTCGCGCGCCGGACCCCGACCGACGTGGTCGCCAGCCTGGTCGAGCGGCTGGCCGTCCCCGGCGGGGGTCGGTGACCAGGTGCGCGCCGCGCTGGCGGGACTGACCGGCCGCGGCCGGCTGTTCGCCCTGGTGGGCCTGGTGGGCATGGTCGCCGGGCTGGTCGCCGGGGAGCGTGACCTGCTGCGGGTCGGGGTCCTGCTCGCCGCGCTCCCGCTGGTGGCGGCGCTGGCGGTCGCCCGGTCGCGCTACCGCCTCAGCTGCGGCCGCCGCGTCGACCCCGCCCGGGTCGCGGTGGGTGATCCGGTCGCCGTACGCCTGGCACTGGAGAACGTCTCGCGGGTCCCGACCGGGGTGCTGCTGGCCGAGGACCGGGTCCCCTTCGCGCTGGGGGCCCCGGCCCGGTTCGTGCTGGACCGGGTGGCCAGCCGCGGCAGCTGCCTGGTGCCCTACACCCTCACGCCCGCGGCCCGCGGCCGCTACAGCATCGGCCCGCTGACGCTGCGGCTGCGCGACCCGTTCGGGATGTGCGAGCTCGCGCGGTCGTTCACCGCGGTCACGCCGCTGGTCGTCACCCCTGCGGTGGCGGCGCTGCCCCCTGCCGCGCTGGGCGGGGAGTGGTCGGGCACCGGGAGCGCGCGGGCGCACGCCGTCGCCGCTGCCGGCGAGGACGACGTCGGGGTGCGGGAGTACCACCGCGGCGACGAGCGCCGCCGTGTGCACTGGCCGGCGACGGCGCGGTACGGCTCGCTGATGGTGCGCCGGGAGGAGCAGGCGTGGGAGGCGCGCGCCTGGGTGGTCCTGGACACCCGCACCCGCGCGCACGCCGGGACCGGCCTGGGGGGGTCCTTCGAGACGGCGGTGTCCGCCGCGGCCTCGGTGGGCGTGTACCTGGCCGCGGCCGGCTTCACCGTGGGCCTGCTCACCGAGGGCGGGGACAGTGTCGGGACCTCGGCCGGACCGGACGGGGCGGCCGGGCTGCTCGACGGCCTGGCCGAGGTCCAGGCCAGCCAGGGCGCGGACTTCTCCGGGGCCGGGCGGGCCCTGCGGCGCAGCGGGGACGGGCTCACGGTCGTCGTGGCCGGACGCCTGGGTGCGGGCGACGCCGCCCAGGTGGCCCGGCTGCGCCCGGGGACGGGGTCCGCCGTGGCAGTACTGCTGGACGTCGCCAGCTACGCCCCCGCCGCCGACGCGGACCCGCCCACCGGCGCTGCCGCCCTCCTGGCCTCGACGGGGTGGCGGGTCGTCGCCCTGGACGCCGGCGCCACGCTGGCCGACCGCTGGGTCGCCGCCGGCACCCGCGCGCCGCGGGTGGCGGCCCGGTGACCGCGCCCCGGCCGCTGGTGGCCCCGGTCGGTCCGTCGGTGCCGGCCGGGCTGGTCGTGGTGGCGACGCTGGCCGCCGCGGCGTCGCTGACCCCGCTGTTCTCGTCCCTGGCGTTTTGGGGACCGGTGATCTGGCTGGCCGTCGTCGGGGTGGCCGGCTGCGTGGCGGCGCGCGCCGCCCGGCTGTGGCTGCCGCTGGTCCCGCTCGTCGGGCTGGCGGCGGTGATCATTGGCGTCACCGTCGGCTACGCCCGCGACGTCGCGCCCTGGGGGGTCTGGCCGGGACCTGCGGTGTGGCAGCGCTTCCAGCAGCTGCTGGCCGCCGCGGGGTCGAGCATCCACCACTCCACGGTGCCGACCCAGCCGACGCCGGCCCTAGTCGCCCTCACCGCCTTCGGCGTCGGTGTCGTCGCGGTCGCCGCGGACACCGCCGCGGTGTCGCTGGGCTCCGCGGCGCTGGCCGGGCTGCCCCTGCTGGTCCTGTACGGGGTCGGCCCGGTGGTGCACCACGGTGCGGTGGCCTGGCCGTACTTCGTCCTCGCCGCCGCGGGCTGGCTCGGGCTGCTGGTGGTGGAGGGCAGGCTGCGCGCGGGGGCGTGGGGCCGGCGGGCGAGCACGGGGCCGCGCAGGCCCGGGGGCGACCCGCTCGGTGCGCTGGGCCGCCGCGTCGGCGCCGCGAGCCTCGGTCTGGCCCTGGTGCTGCCCGCCCTGGTCCCGCTGACCCCCCTGCGCACGCACGGCGGCGGCACCGTGGCCGCCGGCGCGGGGCGGGGCAAGGCGCCGGCGACCACTGTGGTGTCCACCAGCCCGCTGGACTCGATCCGCTCCGCGCTGAACCGGCCGACGGACTCCCAGCTGTTCACCTACACCACCACCGACCCCGCCCCCGACTACCTGCGCATGGTCACCCTGGACACATTCACCGGCACGACCTGGCTGCCGGCCAAGCTGGTCGCCGCGGGGCCGACGGACCAGCTGGTGCAGGACCCGCCGGAGGGGATCGCCGGCGCCCCCACCAGCGCCTACACGACGACCACGGTGCGGATGGGGCCGCTGGACAACCCGTGGCTCCCGGTGCCCTACCCGGCCGTGTCCGTGGCCGTCACCCCGGGGCAGGACTGGTCCTACGACGCGACCACCCGGGTGGTCTTCTCCCCGGGGAACGTGACCAGCGCCAACCTGCGCTACACGGTGCACGCGGTGCACCTGGCCCCCACGCCGGCGCAGCTGCGCGGGGCGAGCGGGCCGCTGCCGGCCGCGGACCTGGTGCTGCCGCGCATCCCCGCCTCCGTGGCCAGGCTGGCCCGCCAGCTCACCGCAGGCGCGCCGACCGCCTACGACAAGGCGGTGGCCCTGCAGGCCTACTTCCAGTCCTCCGCGTTCACCTACTCCACCGACCCACTGCCCGTGCCGGCCGGGCAGAACCCCCTGGTCGCCTTCCTCGCCTCCAAGTCCGGCTTCTGCCAGCAGTACGCCGGCACCTACGCGGTGATGGCCCGCGCCGTGGGGCTGGCGACCCGGGTGGACATCGGCTTCACCGCCGGGGAGCGGGTGGCGGCGGGCCAGTACTCGGTGGGCGTGATGAACACCCACGCCTGGCCCGAGGTGTACTTCCCCGGCTTCGGCTGGGAGCGCTTCGAGCCCACCAAGTCGGCGCTGGGTGCTGCCAGCCCCTCCTACGCCGCACCGTTGAGCGTGTCCGGCCCGGGCAGCGCCGCCCAGAGCCGGCTGCGGGAGCAGCTGCGACGGCTGCAGGCCCAGCAGCCGTCCGCCCCGCCGCCGACCCCGGTCGCGTCGACGCCGGCCCCGACGACCCACCGCTGGCTCGGCCCGCTCGTCGCACTGCTCGCGCTGGTCCTGGTGCTCGGGGGCCTCGTTCCCGGCCTGGCAGGCCGGGTGCGGCGGCGAGGTCGCCTCGCCCGCGCGGCGCAGGGCGGCGAGCGCGGGGTACTGGCGGCGTGGGCGCAGGTCGCCGACACGTGCGGGGACGTCGGGTGGGGGTGGGGCCCCGCCGTCACGCCGCGCCAGGCCAGCCAGCGGGTGGGCCGACGGCTGGAACAGGAGGACGCCGCGGAGCTGGCGTGGCTGGCCGGCTGCGTCGAGCGCGCCCGGTTCGCCGACCCGGCCGGTGCCCTGGCGCCCGACGAGGCGCGGCTGGTGACGGCCTGCCGGTCGGTGGAGGCGGGGGTGCTGGCGGCGGTGTCGGTCCGGACCGCGCGGCGGGCCCGCTGGATGCCGGCCTCGGTCCTGCTGGCCGGTTCCGACCGCGCGGACCGCGTCGCCGCGGCGCGTCCGCACCGACCTGGCCGTCCGGGCCGTGCGGTCGGGGTGTCGTCGTAGCCGGCTGCCCGGACGACGCTCGTCCCCGCCCCGGACATGCACCAGGGACGGACCCGGCGGGGGTCCGTCCCTGACGACCGGGTCGACAGCGCGGGGGCTCTAGCGCCCGCCCTCCTCACGCCGGCGGCGCCAGCGCTCCTCGAAACGGTCCATGACCTTCGCGCGCGGCTGCTTGGCGGCCCGGCCGGTGGGTGGGGTGGCGATCTCCCCCGGGCCGGGGATGCGCCGCCAGTTCACGACGCCCCACAGCGCGGAGCCGAGCATGACCAGGAACCCCAGCACGGCAACGGCTGTCTGCTTGCTGGCCACGCCGACCAGCAGCAGCGTGACGCCGACGAGCAGGCCCAGGACGCCGAGCAGGGCGCGGCGGCGGAAGCGCCCGCGCAGGTCCGAGCCGCGCAGCGCCGAGGCGAACTTGGGGTCCTCTGCGCTGAGGGCGCGCTCCATCTGCTCGAGCAGGCGCTGCTCGTGCTCGGAGAGCGGCACGGCTCCTCCTTCAGGAGGTGGTCGCGGGGACCGTGGACACCACCAGCATAAGCAGCCATCGGCGGATCGGAAACCCGGCTGAAGGACCCGACCTGTGCGCCGTCCCAGGCTAGGGTCCGCGACGGCGTCCGCCGTCGCGGTCCACCAGCGTCGCCGGCCGCACAGCCCCGTCGCCGAACCGGGCGGCGGCGGCGTCGACGGCCCGCTCGGCCTCCCGCCAGCCGTGCTCCGGGGCGTCGAGCAGGAGCTGGTGGGCGACCCCGTCGGCGGCGACCAGACCCTCGACCCGCACCCCGAGCAGCCGCAGCCGGGCGCGCTGCAGACCGAGCGCGTCGACCAGGGCGCGGGACGTGGCGTAGATGTCGCGTGCGACGTCGGTCGCCTCCGGCAGGGTGCGCGAGCGGGTGATCGTGGTGAAGTCGGCGAACCGGACCTTCACCGCGACCGTGCGACCCCGGTACCCCGACCGGCGCAGCCTCGCCCCCACCCGCTCGGACAGCGCCAGCAGCTGCGCGGCGATCACGTCGGGGTCGTCGACGTCGGTCGCGAACGTCTCCTCCGCGCCGACCGACTTGTCCGGCTCGTGCGCCACCACGCTGCGCTCGTCACGGCCCCACGCCAGGGCCGCCAGGTGCCGGCCGACCGCGACGCCCAGCGCGCGCTCCAAGGTGGCCACCGGCGTCGCCGCGATGTCTCCCACCGTGCGCAGGCCCAGGCGGGCGAGCACCTCCTCGGTGCGCTCCCCCACCCCCCACAGCGCACCGACCGGCAGCGGGTGCAAAAAGGCCACCACGTCGGCCGTCGGCACGACGAGCAGCCCGTCGGGCTTGCAGCGCGCCGAGGCGAGCTTGGCGACGAACTTCGTCGACGCGACGCCCACCGAGCAGGTGATCTGCTGCTCGTCGGCGACCTGGGCCCGGATCATCTCCCCGATGACGGCGGGGCGACCCAGCCGGCGCGCCGACCCGGACACGTCCAGGAACGCCTCGTCCAGGCTGAGCGGCTCCACCACGGGGGTGACCGAGCGGAAGATCTCCATGACCCCGGCCGACACCGCCGCGTAGGCACGGTGGTCCGGCTCGATCAGCACCGCCGCGGGGCACAGCCGCCGCGCACGGGTCATCGGCATGGCGGAGTGCACGCCGAACCGCCGGGCCGGGTAGTTGGCGGCGAGCACCACCGCTCGGGTCCCGCCGCCCCCGACGATGACCGGACGGTCGTGCAGCTCGGGGCGGTCCCGCAGCGACACCGAGGCGTAGAAGGCGTCCATGTCCACGTGCAGCACTGAGCAGCCGGTGTCGTCGCCCGGCGGTCCGCTGCCCGGGCCTGGCCGGTGCAGCTGCTGGCTGCGGCTCACCCGAGCATCCTCGCCCCTGCCCCCGTCAGCGCCCCCGTCCCACGCACGGCCGGGTGGCGGTCACCGCCGCAGCACGGCGGAGAATCTTCGAACACTTGTTCGACAAGGTCAGTACACCGGTCTGCGGGCGCCCCCGTCAAGGGCCACCCGCGGCGCTCAGGCGGTGCTGGGCTGGCGGGCTGCCTGCCACGCGTCCAGCTGCGCGGCCCAGCCGTCCGCGCCCAGCGCGCCATAGGTGGCGCGCACCTGGGCCAGCTCCACCGCGGCGTCGGCGGGGCGAGCCTGGGCTGCCAGCCACCGGCCGAGGTCCTCCCTCGCCCGCGCTGCCAGCCCCACCGCGCCGAACGCCGTCAGGCCGTCCGCCCCCGCCCGCAGGTCGGCCTCCACGGTGACGGGGTCGTCCCCGGCGGCCGCGCCCAGCAGACCCGACAGGTGGCACAGGTGCGCGGCCACCGCGGTGGACACGATGCCCGGGGGCGCCTCGCGCACCGGCGCGAGCAGCCTGGCGGCGCCGTCGAGGTCCCCGTCGGCCAGCGCGGCCCGCACCAGGGTGGGCCAGAAGTGCATGAAGTCGTCGTCGATCCCGCCGGCGGCCAGCAGGAAGGGCAACGCCTCCTGCGCCAGCCGGGCCGCGGAGGCGGTGTCGCCGGCGGCGAGCAGGCGCTGGATGGCCACGTCGCGGGAGGCCGCCTCCGCCCACGCCCCTCCCCCGGTCGCGTCCGCCGCGGGCGCCACCTCCACCACGGTCCCCGTCGCCTCCCCGAGACGCCACGCCATCGCCACGAACCCCCACTGCAGCCCGGGGGTGGTGGCCGGCTCCGCGGCAGCGCCGAGGACCTCACGCATCGCGGCGTAGCGGGCGGCCGTCCACAGCGCCGCGGTGTAGTTGCCCGCCGTGTAGTCGACGAACCCGGCCATGCCGGACCGCCGTGCGACCTCGACACCCTCCTCGAGCAGCGCCAACGCCGCCGGCAGGTCCCGGCTCATCACGACCGTGGACAGGTTGTTCAGGGCGTTGGACAACAACCCCAGCAGCCCGTTCTCGCGGCAGATCTGCACCACGGCCTGGGTGATCCCCCGGGCCGTCTGCGGGGCGCCGACCCCGTGGTAGGCGACCGCCTGGCCGATCAGGGCCTGGGCCAGCGCCTCGGGGTCCCCGAGGGCCTCGGCGAGCAGGAGGCGTCGGTGCTGGTAAGCCCACGCCTGGTCGGTGACGCCGTTCTCCTCGTGCTCGGCGCTGGCCAGCACTCCAGCGAGCTCGAAGAGGGCGCGGCGGGTCTGCTCGGACTCCTCCAGGGCCGCCCACCGCGGCGTGATCAGCGCCAGGGCCGCCGGGCTGTCGTTGCGCAGGTACAGACAGCGCCCCTGCAGCGCTGCGGCCCGCGCCGCGTTGGCGCCGTCGCCGAGGTCGTCCCACAGCGCGACCGCGGCGGCGGCGTGCTCCTCGCACCCCGCCCACTGCCCGGCACCCGCGGCGGCGTCCGCCGCCTCCCGGTGCAGCCGGGCCTGCTCGGCCGGGGCATGGGTGCGGGCCAGCGCGGCCTCGAACAGCCGGCGAGCCTCGGCCAGCGACCCCAGGCCGCGGGCCCGCACCGCGGCGCGGTCCAGTAGCTGGCAGGCCCGGGTCTCCAGCTCCGTCACGTCGAGGTCCCCGGTGGACGAGGCGTCCACGGCGTCGAGCAGATGCTGCGCGATCACCACCGCGAGCTCGTCCCCCGTCTGCGGCTGCGCGGCCAGGTGGTCGGCCGCGGCGATGTGCCGGGACTTGCGGTCGCGGCGGGACTGCGTGCCGTAGGCGACCTGGCGGACCACGGACTGCACGAACCGGTACTGGCCCCGGTCGGCCGCGAACCGGTCGGACTGCAGCGCGATGATCTCCTTGCGGGCCAGCGACTCCAGCGCCTCGTCGAGCTCGGCGTCCTCGGTGGACCCGACCGCAGCGAGGCCTTCTCGGGTGAACGAGACCCCGAGCACCGACGCGTCGGCGACGACCCGGCGCTCGCGGGGCTCCAGGGCGTCCAGCCGGGCGGCGACCAGCGCCTGCAGGGAGGCCGGGGCGCCGAGCGAGGCCAGGTCGACCGCCGTGCCGTCCGCCGGCGTGTAGTGGCCCCCACGGGGGATCACCGCGTCGCGGTCGATCAGCGCGCGCACCGTCTCCACCGCGAACAGCGGCACGCCCTCCGCGCGCGCCACCAGCGCCGCCCGGCTGGGGCCGTCCAGCCCGACGACCAAGCCGTCGACCAGGCTGCCCATCGCCTCGTCGTCGAGGGGGTCCAGCCGGATCACCGTCGCGCGCCGGCCCCCCAGGGCGGGGCGGCGCGCCAGCAGCTCCGGGCGGGCGACGGCGAGCACGAACACCCCAGCGCGGGCGGTGGCGAGCAGGTGGTCCACGAAGTCCAGCAGCCCGTCGTCGGCGTACTGGGCGTCCTCGACGACCAGGACGACCGCGCTGGCGGCGGCGCCGACCCGCTCCACGAAGGCCGTCCAGGCCGCGAACAGCTCCTCACGGGGGAACCCGCCGCCCTGCCCCGTGCCCACCAGGGCGGCCAGCCGGGGCCGCAGCCACACCCGCTCGTCGGCATCGGGGACGAACTCGTCGAGGGCGGCATCCAGCCGCTCCGTGACCACCGTGCCGGTGTCGGCCTCGGTGAGGCCCAGCCGGCCGCGGACCGCCTCGGCCAGCGCCCAGAACGCGACCCCGTCGCCGTAGGACAGGCAGCGGCCCCGGTGCCACATCACCGGCGCGGTCAGGCCGTCGGCGTACTTCTCGAACTCCCACACCAACCGGGACTTACCGACCCCGGCCTCCCCGTCGAGCACGACCAGGCGCGCCCGCCCGGAGTCCTGGGTCGCGTGGAACAGCTCCTTCAGCAGCCGCATCTCCCGGTCCCGGCCCGTCAGCGGGGCCTCCAGGCCGTCGACCCGCTGACCGCCCCCGACCTCGCCGACCACGGCCCGGGCCTGCCACAGCCGGGCGGCGTCGGCCTTGCCCTTCAGCGCGTGCTCACCGGCGTCGGCGTAGGCGATCGCGGCCACCGTCAGCGCCCGGGTCGCGTCGTCCACCCACACCCGGCCGGGCGCTGCCACGGACTGCACGCGCGCGGCGGTGTTCACCGCGTCGCCGGCCACCATGCCCTCCGCGGTGGCGCCGAGGGTGACCGCGACCTCCCCGGTCACCACGCCCACCCGCATCGCGAGGTCCGCCACCGCGAGGTCCTCGCCCAGCGCGGTGACCGCAGCCACCAGCTCCAGGCCGGCGCGCACCGCGCGCTCCGCGTCGTCCTCGCGGGCGACCGGCACCCCCCACACCGCCATCACCGCGTCCCCGATGAACTTCTCCACCACCCCGCCGTAGCGGCCCACGATGGTGCGGCAGCGCTCGAAGTAGGCGCTGAGCAGCTCGCGGACCTCCTCGGCGTCGCGGGACTCGGCCAGCGGGGTGAAGCCGACGAGGTCCCCGAACAGGACGGAGGTGACGCGGCGCTCTGCGACCGGACGCTCCCCCGCCGGCGCGGGTGGGGAGCCGTCCAGGGCGGCGCCGCACCCGGCGCAGAACCGGCCGCGGCTGGCCGGGCGACCACACGACGGGCAGGCCCTGGGCGCGGCCGGGGTGCCGCACTCGGGGCAGAAGGCCTCGTCGGGCAGCAGCGTCGCGGCGCATTGGGCGCACGTCGTCACAGCCCGCCTCCCCGCCTGCCTGGCCGCCGGGCACGTCCGGGTGCTGCCCCGCCGGCTGGTCGAAAGATAGCGACCGGGGTGGGCCGGTGCGCTGTGCACCGCCGATCATCCCCGCGCCGCCGCGCTGGTCGCCCGCGGCCTACCCGGCACTGCCCGGGCTGGAGTGCCACAGCCGGCGCGGCGGGGTGCCCCGCTTGGTGTCCTCCCCCGGGGTGCCGACGTCGGCGTAGGGGGACTGGCGGAACCCACTGGGGTGCACCAGCACACGGCGCTGGCCCATCCCCCCCGCGGTGGGGCCGGGAGCGGGCTGCACCACCGGCCGGGCGGACCGCGACGCCGCGGCCCCGGCGACCGCCGCCTCGTCCGCCGCCGCCCAGCCCGGCGGGGGGACCAGCAGGGCGTGCACCGCGTCCAGGCCGCCGCCCTGCCAGGCGGCGTACAACGTGGTCAGCTCCCAGGCGCCCGTAGCCCGCACGCTGACCCCCCGCGGGCCGGTACGGCGCAGCTCCCCGGCGACCACCAGCAGCCAGGAGTGGAACACCGTCGCTGCGTACGGGCCCTGGGCGTCCTCGAAGAAGGTGGCGTCCACCGGGCCGGTGCCGTCGTCCAGGGTGAGGAAGACGACCCGACGGCCCGAGCGCACCGGCGGGGTCTGGGTGGCCACCTTCACCCCCGCGACCAGCAGGGCGGACCGGCTACGTCGGCGCAGCAGCTGCGTCGAGCGGCACACCCCCAGGGCGTCCAGCATCGGGGCGTAGAAGTCGACCACGTGCGCGCTGGCGTCCAGGCCCAGCACGTCCAGCTCGGCCCGGACCCGCTCCGCCCCGGTCATCTCCGGCAGACCGGTCACCGGCAGGGACTCCGGCCCCTCGCCCGCGGGCCCGAAGTCCAGCGCCAGCTGGGCGTGCGGGGCGCGGACCACGGCGTGGGCCTGGGACTGGCGCGCCGCGGCACCGACCACCCCGTCGGACACCGCTGCCGGCGGCGGGGGCGCGACTGCCCTGCCACGCCCGGGGGGACGGGCCCGGCGCCAGCGGTCCAGCTCCGCGACCTGCAGCAGCAGGTCGCGGCGGGTGACCTGGCCGCGGCGGCGCACCGGGACCGGGGACCCGATCCCGTACAGGGAGTCCAGCGCACCGGCCAGCACCAGCCGCTCGGCCACCGGCCGGGACACCGCGGCGCGCTCCCACAGGTCGGCGAGGGTGCGGTAGGGCCGCCCGGCGACGATCCGCGCCACCTCCGCCTCGCTGATCCCCTTGACGTCGCTGAGCGCGAGACGGATGCCGTAGGCCCGCGCGTCCGGCAGCGCGGGGTCGGCGGGGGGCTGGCGGGGTGCCTCGTCGAGCACCCGCGGCGGCGGCTCGTCGCCGGGGTCGACCCGCTCCACGCGGTAGGTGGCGTCGGAGGCGTTGACGTCCAGGCCGAGCACCGCGATCCCCAGCTGGCGGGCGTCGTCAAGGATCAGCCGCTTGGGGTACATGCCCGGGTCGTGGGTGAGCACCCCGGCCAGGAACGCCGCGGGGTGGTGGGCCTTCAGCCATGCGCTGTGGAAGGTGGGCAGCGCGAAGGCGGCGGCGTGGGCCTTGCAGAACCCGAAGGAGGCGAACGCGTGCAGCACCTCCCACACCCGCTCCACCACCGCCAGCGGGTAGCCCTGGGCCAGCGCTGCGGCGTAGAACCACTCGCGGACCTCCGGCTGGGTGTCCGGGGAGCCGAGGCTGCGGCGCAGCTCGTCGGCCTCGGCGAGGGAGCACCCGGTGGTGACCGCGAGGATCCGCAGGACCTGCTCGTGGAACACCACCACCCCGTAGGTCTCCTCCAGCACCGGGCGCAGGTCCTCGTGCAGGTAGACCGGGTCGGACCACCCCTGCCGGGCGGACAGGAAGGGCGTCACCATGTCCGACTTCACCGGGCCGGGCCGGAACAGCGAGATGTCGATGATCAGGTCGGCGAAGGTCTGCGGCGCGAACTTGCCGATCAGCTCCCGCTGCCCCGGGGACTCGATCTGGAAGCAGCCCAGGGTGTGCGTGGAGCGGATCAGCTCGAAGGTGGCCGGGTCGTCGAGCGCCACGTCGTCCAGCACTACCGCCGCCGCGTCCACCCGCGCCACCTCGGCGACCGCATGGGCCATCGCGGACTGCATGCGGATGCCCAGCACGTCCAGCTTGAGCAGCCCGATGTCCTCCACGTCGTCCTTGTCGAACTGGCTCATCGGGAAGCCCAGCCAGCTGGCCTCCACCGGGGTGCGGTCCAGTAGGGTCGCGTCGGACAGCAGCACCCCGCACGGGTGCACCGCGATGTGGCGGGGTAGGCCGTCCAGCCGCTCGACCAGGGCGAACATCCGGTCCAGGCCGGCCTGGCCGATCCGGCTGGCTGCGAGCTCCGGCAGCTCCACCAGCGCCGCCCGGGCGTCGCGGGCCCGGATGTGCGGGAAGGCCTTGGCCAGCGCGTCGACCTCCCCCGGCGGCAGCCCCAGCGCGGCACCGACGTCGCGGATCGCGTGACGCACCCGGTAGGTGTCCATCATCGACACGCACGCGCAGCGCTCCCCGCCGAACCGGGCCAGTACCGCCTGGTAGACCTCGGTGCGCCGCGCGGACTCCACGTCGAGGTCCACGTCGGGCAGCGCACGGCGCAGCGGGGACAAGAAGCGCTCCATGAGCAGCCCGTGGGCCAGCGGGTCCACCCCGGAGATGCCGAGCAGGTAGGCGACGAGGCTGCCCGCCCCGGAGCCACGGGCAGCCACCCGCACGTCCATGTCCCGGATCAGGTCCACCACGTCGGCGACGGTGAGGAAGTAGGTCTCGTACCCCAGTGCGGCGATAACGGCCAGCTCGTCACTGAGCCGGTCGGCTGCCCGGCGGTCCACCGACGAGCCGTAGCGGCGCGCCAGCCCGTCCGCGCAGCGTGCAGCCAGCACCGCAGCCGCCGGGCGACGCTCGCCGGGGTCGAGGGCGGCGAGCTCGGGCAGGAACACGCTGCCCAGCCCCAGGTCCGCGACCGGGTCCAAGGCGCACGCCTCGGCCAGGGAACGGGTGGTGGCGAGCAACCGGTCCACCGCGGCGGTGTCGCTGTCGCCCCCACCGACCAGGGCGACCACCTCCTGGGCAACAACACGCATCGCCGTGCCCGCCTTCAGATAGCCCTCGGCGTTCACCCGGTCCACGTGCCGCAGGTCCACGGCGACGAGCCGGCGCGCGGCGTCCAGCACGTCGGCGGTCACCGCGTCCTCGGGGTGGGCGTAGCGCACCGCGTTGGTCAGCACCGCCGGCACGCCCACCTCACCCGCCAGGCCGAGCAGGCGGGCGGCCAGCCGCGCCGAGCCGACCCCCCCACCGTCGGGGCTGCCCCGGTGGGAGACGACCTCGACGGCCAAGCAGCCGGGCGCCAGCGCCGCCCGCCAGGCACGCAGCACCGCAGCCGCCTGGTCGGGGCGACGGCGGGCCAGTGGCCGACCGACCGGGGAGTCCGGGCCCAGCAGCACCACCAGGTCACCCCCCGCCGCTGCCGCGCTGACCTGCGCCCGGGTGGCGACCGGATGGCCGCGTTCCCCCGCCAGGTGCACGGTGGACACCAGACGGTTCAGTGCGGCCCAGCCGGCCTTGCCCCGAGCCAGCACCACCACACGCGGGTGGCGGGGGTCCACCACCGCCCCTCCGCGTGCTGGGGTACGCCGGGCGGTCCGCGGGGCACCCGACGCGGCGGCGTCCGGCTCCTCGGCCAGCGCGAGGTCCACCCCCAAGACGGGGCGCACACCGGCGGCCAGGCACGCCTTGGCGAACTTCACCGCCCCGTAGACCCCGTCACGGTCGGTCAGGGCGAGCAGGTCCTGCCCGTGGCCGGCGGCCGCCTCCACCAGACCCGCCGGGCTGGTCGCTCCGTGCCGCAGCGAGTAGCCCGAGGCGACGTGCAGGTGGGCGAAGGCATCGGCCACCTGCGCTCAGCCGACCAGCGGGAAGGCGGTCTGGTGGGGCACACGCAAGGTGGTGGCGACCAGCTGCAGGAAGGTGGTGGCGTCGCGCAGCAGGTCGTCGGCCTCCCGCGCGCTGACCGCCCGGGTGATTCCCGCCTCCGCCGCGGCGCGCTTCGCCGCACCCGCGGCGAAGAACTCCGCCCACTCCACCAGCTCGGGGGCGACCTGTGGCAGCAGCACCCACACCGAGCGCGGCCGACGGTCCCGCCCGGGCCGGGCCCGGGTAGCCAGCACCGCAGCGGCAGCCCGCAGAGCTGCTAGGTGCGCGGCGACGTAGCGCTCCGTGGGGGTGGGGGCCGTGGCCGCCTCGGCCAGCCCGCGGCCCGAGGCGGCCAACAGGTCAACGGCCGCCTGCCTGCAGGAGAGGGCGGGGCGCCGCACCGGGGTCAGTCCGCGATGTGAGCGAGGGTCCATGACCGCCCCCCTTCGTCGTAGGCCAGGTCGTAGGTGCCTCTGCTCCCCGTCCGGCCCTCCTGGGCCTCTACCCGCCACAGCCGTCGCCCCGCCGGGTCCACCCGGGCGGGCAGGCCCTCCGACGTCCGCTGCCGCCACCACGGGTGCAGCTCCACCCAGCGGGTGAGCACCGCCTGGACGACGTAGCGCCGGCCTCGCCACACGAACTGCGCCGGGTCGGGGGCGTCGGCGCCCCGATCGACGCACCCGGTCTCGGTGGTACGCACGGCGAGAGCGTCCCGGACGGGATGGTCGTAGCGACGGCCCATGGCGACGGCTCCTTGGCACCCGGCCGCGGCACAGGGCTGACAGGTCCGGGAGGGAGGGTCCGGGCGTCCCCACGCCCGGACCCTCGTCCCGATCGGCCCACCCGCGGCCGTGGGGGTCGAGTCCACGGCCACGGGCGGGCCTGTCGGCCAACAGGCACCGCGAGCGCCTGCGACTTTCGAACATATGTTCGAATAGGCCTAGTAGAGCCCATCGGGCGTGGCCCCGTCAACCCCCCTGTCGACCCCCCGTCGACCGTGCAGGATGGCTCCCGTCCACACGACCGGTGGGGGCGCCGACGGCGCCCTGTGCGACCAGGGGGCCGATGGCACCGCAGCTGATCCCGCCCACCACGGCGGTGCGGGAGTCCTTCCTGCAGGCCGCGGCGGACCTGCGCGGCGAGGGCTGGCTCCCCCACTTCCCGCTGGAGCAGGCCAGCGCCGACTTCGCCAGCTACGTCGCGGCCGAGCGGGCAGTCACGCTCGCCTGGGACGTCCCGACCACCGTCTTGTGGTACGTCGACGCGGAGACCTACCTGGGCACCGCGGTCATCCGCCACCAGCTCACCGAGGCGTTGCGTCTGCTCGGCGGCAACCTCGGCTACCACGTCGCCCCTCGCCAGCGCCGCCGCGGCCACGCCACCCGCATGGTGGGCGAGGCGCTGGGCGTCTGCGCCGACCTCGGGATGGCGCAGGTGCTGATCACCTGCCGGGTCGACAACGTGCCGTCGCGGCGGGTCATCGAGGCCAACGGCGGCCTGCTCGCCGAGGTGGCCGACGGTGAGTGCCACTACTGGGTGACCACCCACCCGAGCGGCCAACCCGGCTAGCCCACGCGCCACGCGCCACGCGCCTGGGCCCGAGGGCACTGCCCGGGCGCGTGCCCCACCGCTGCTACCGTCCGCCGCATGCCCGAGGGGAGCGGCGTGGCCGTGGTGACCGGGGCCAGCCGTGGCATCGGCCGGGTCATCACCGAGCGCCTGGCCGCCGACGGGCGCACCGTCGTCGCACTGGGCCGCTCCGCCGACCAGCTCGCGGAGGTGGCCGCGTCGTGCGGGGCCGTCCCCGTAGTCCTCGACGTGACGAGGAGCGACGCCGTCCAGGCGGCCTGGCCAGCGCTGGAGGCTGCCCACGGCCCGGTCGACCTGCTCGTGAACAACGCGGGCTACGCGGGGTCGGGAGGTCCCACCTGGCGGCAGGACAGCGACGACTGGTGGCGGGTGTTTGAGGTGAACGTGCGCGGGGTGTTCGCGTGCAGCCGGGCCGCGCTCCCCCCCATGCTGGCCCGCCGTCGTGGCCGGATCGTCAACGTCGCCTCCAACGCCGCGTTCTTCCGCGTGTGGGACGACAACGACGCCACGATCGGCTCGGCGTACATGGCCAGCAAGGCAGCCGTCGTGCGGCTCAGTGAGGCCCTGGCAGGAGAGACCGCGGGCAGCGGGGTCTCGGTGTTCGCCATCTCCCCGGGAACGGTGAAGACCGCGATGACCGCCGGACCGTTCGCCGAGCTGTGGGACGACCCGGACCTGTGGTCGCCGCCGGAGCTGGCGGCGGACTTGGTGGCCGCCATCGACGCAGGCGACCTGGACGCGCTGTCGGGTCGCTACATCCACGCGGCACGGGACTGGCGCGCCATGACCGGGGACGTCGCCGGCATCGCCGAGGAGGACCTGCACACGCTGCGCGTGCGCGAGGCCTAGCCGACGCCTCGCCTGCGCGGCTACGGCACCTGAGCCCATACGAGTTGAAGATGGTCGACCCCGCCCGGCCTCAGGCGAACAGTGACCGCCGGACTGCACTGCGTGGAGGACGCGCCACAGCCGGTCACGGTGTACGTCCCAGCCGGCAACCAGACAGTGAAATGGCCTGCGCGACCCACCGACTCCACCAAGACCAGGGGATGGGACCGGAAAGCGAACTCGACAATGCCCGACGTGGGGTGAAAACCACCTGGGTAGGCGCCTCCCACAACGCCGAGCTCACCCGCAATCCGACCGTCAGCGGCGGGGCTCGGCGCAGAGCCCTCGGCACTGCCAGCGGTGGCCGTCACCAGAGCAGCGACAGCGAGGCTCGCGAGTATGGGGCGCCACATCCCGACCTCCCGCGAAACGGCTCGTGGGTATTCACCACCGTAGTCGGCAGCTTGCCGCCCCGGAAGTCCCCCGGCTGAGGGCACACCACTGGTGACGGCCCATCCCACCGGCCCGGCTCCACCACGGAGGCATGACCGCCGGCACCCGGCACCCGTGCACCTGCTACAGGTTGTCGGGGTAGCGGGCCAGCTCCCACTCGGTCACCGAGGACTGCCACCACCGGTCGAACGCGGCCAACTCCCCGCGTCGCGTCGCCCCGTAGCAGGCCACGAACTCCGGACCCAGCAGGTCGCGCGCGACCGTGGAGCCCTCGAGCAGGCCGACAGCGGTCCGAAGGTCGGCGGGCAGCTCTGCCCCGGCCAGCGCCAGGTCGTCGCCCGGCCCCAGCGGCGCCACGAGATGAGCACCCCCGCGCAGCCCGTACAGGCCGCCGGCCAGCATGCCTGCAGCGACCAGATAGGGGCTGGCGTCCGCCCCTGGGCGCCGGTGCTCCACCCTCGCCGACGGAGCGGCACCGTCAAGGATCACCCGGCACGCGGCGTTGCGCGTGGCGTGCCCCCACGTCGCCCGGGCAGCCACGAACAACGCAGGGTCCAGGCGCTTGTAGGAGTTCACGAAAGGGTTGAACAGGGCACTGAAGTCGCTCATGGTGGCGAGCAGGCCAGCCACGTAGGCCTGGCCGGGCTCGGAGAGCTGGCCGGCGCCGTCGGAGAAGACATTGCGCGTGTCCTGCCACAGGCTTTGATGCACGTGGCCACCGGAGCCGGACTGCGCCCCGTACAGCTTCGCCATGAACGTGGCCCGCAGCCCCTGTGCCGCGCACACCTCGCGGAAGCACTGCCGCGACCTCGCCGCACGGTCGGCGGCAGTGAGGGGGTCCGCAGGGGCGAGAGCGAACTCGAAGAACCCCGGACCAATCTCTGAGTGCACCATCTCAACGTGGGTGCCGATCCCCTCGGTGCGGGCCAGGAACTCCTCGATGACCGGCTCAGCCTCGGCGAGCCGTGACAGGCTGTACCCGCTGATCGTGCGATCGAGCGGTGCACCTGGCTGCGGGCCGTTGGGTGCCTGGGTGACGTACACCTCGTACTCAAAGCCGAACCGCGGCTGCAGCCCGAGCGGGTCGAACTCGGCGAGCAGGTGCCGAAGGAGGGTGCGCGGGGATTCCAGCACGGGGCTGCCATCCGCATGGACGGTGTCCGCGATGACCGCCTCGGTGCCCTGCCTCCAGGGCAGCGAGACACGGGTGGCCTCGTCCGGGACTGCGAACACGTCGGGGTAGCCGTTGGCTGCCGACCCCAGTGGGGTGTCGACGACCTCGTCGACCACGGACAGGCCGTAGATGATGGAGCAGAAGGCCAACCGTGCCCCGGGGCCCGCCTTGTCGGCGCGCTCCAGCTTGCCGCGCAGGCCCAGGTCGAAGTCGGGGACCTCCAGCAGGACGGTCGGAACGCGGGGCGGTGTCATGGTGCCAGTATCTGGGGCTGGTCGCTCCAGGGGGCCCACGGGGAGCCGCGTGCCACCGCCGGGGCACCCGGGGCAGCCCGTCCGAGCCGTGCACCGAGCTGCTCGCGTCCACGTCGCGCCGTGCCCCATGAGGGGACGTCTCCTAGCTACGTCGGCAGGTGCCGGCGCTGGTCATGGGAGACACGCAGTGACAGTGAGTCAGACCACTACGACGGCCCCAGGGCCACGATGCCGTGGTTGTAGGTGGTCTCGAGGAGCAACCCGCTGTCGGTGTAGATGGACTGCGAGAACGACTTCCCGTTGGCGTTGGGGAAGGTGTACAACAACGCACCCGTGCTGGCGTCTAGCAGGTAGGGACCCGGCCCCTTCACAAAGACCCCGACTGCTAGCACTCCCCCGCCGTCCAACGTGGGGCTCCCGATCACCGGACCGGGCAGGCCTGTCTCCCATATGACCGCCCCGGTGGCGGGGTCGACCTGACGTACCGACCCGCCGTAGGCGACGCCACCGACCGTGGTGGCGTTGCTGGCGACGAAGAGCCGGCTGCCGTCCCAGACCGCGGCGGCGTCGCATTCCCCCGTACCAGTGCGATAGGCCGCCCCGACGGCCCTACTCCAGACCGGGCCGGCGGCCAGGTCGCTCGCGTCGAAGGCGTAGAACAGCCCGTTCTTGTTGCAGGCACCGACCATCTGACGGGGCACGCCGTTGATGGTTGCGGTGAAAGCCGTCGGGGAACTGCCCCAGTCGCTGTCGACGGACTGCAGGGCCTTGGGGATCTGCCAGGAATCCACCTTGGTCAAGGTGCCGGCCACCGGGTCGAGCACCAGCCGCATGATCGTGACAGCGTCCGTGCCGCTCGGGCCGTTGCCGGTGTCGGCAAACACCCCGCCCGAATCAGTGACGAGCACGCTGCCCCACACGCTGGCGCCGTCGACACCCGGTGGGGTCGAGTGGTAGGTGGCGATCACAGAACCGGAGGACTGCTGCACCGCGACGACCCCGCCCGGTACCAGAGGGTTGTCACACTCCGAGGCGGTCCCGATGTACACCACGCCGTTGCTGACCGTCGGCGACGACCAGTTGTAGTAGTCGTTCACGGTCGTCGAGGGGAGGCCGATCACCGTTCGCCACACCGTGACACCCGTGCCGGCATCCAGCGCATACAGGTAGCCGTCCGCCGCGGCGACGTAGACGGTGGGTTTCCCGGTCACCGGGTCCAGCGCCACCGTCGCAGTCGAGGTGAAGCCCTCCGGCCCGCACGTCGTCCCGGCAATGAAGCCGACATCGTCCTTCCACACGACCTTGCCGGTCTTCTCGTTCAGCGCGTAGAACCAGCCCGTCCGCGCTCCGATGTACACCCGGCCGCCGTAGACCACGGGCGAGGAGTACAGACCCTGAGGCTGCCCGGAGACGGTGGGCGAGGCTGGCTTCCACTGCCACTTGGTGGCCAGCGATGCCGCCTTCGCTGGTGTGATCGCAGTCGACGTCGGGTTGTACCCCGCATGGTCCGACGCGAACAGGTACGACGACCAGTCGGGGACGGCAGCACCGATTCCAGCGCCGGAGTGCTCATGCCGGGTCGCGAGACGGGCGTGGGGGCGCGATGAGGAAGCCCGCTCCCGGGCCAACGCTGGCGTCGTCAGCGTCCCAGCGACAGCCACCACCGCCGCAACGATGACCGTCAGCCGGACGTTGTGTCGCTGCCGGATCCGCATCCTGTGCCTCCCCGTCTGTGCGCCGCGGGCCCGGCTCCCCCGGCCACGCGACGATCGCCTGCTCGTAGGCGCCCCCTTCGAGCGCTCAGCGCCACCGTGACCGTCAGCAAGTGCAACCCGTGCGTGCACCTGCGTCAGCGGCTTGATCAAGCCGCCACGCCGACCGTCACCGACGTCCTGGCCGAGTACACCTAGCCGGGGCCGTCGCACCCCTTCGCGTTCGGCACAGCGGGAGCGTGGCGGCCTCCGCCTGGGGGGAGAGCCATTCGCGCCTCCGAGGAGGAGGGCAGCTACCCGTCGTGGGCGACACTACGCACGAACGGGGCTGGGGTACATGCTGTCCGAGCCACTTTCCTGTCACGTCCGCTCACAGGAGGGGACCGTCGCAGCAGTGGCCGCAGAGGTACCACCGATGTGGCCTGGCCTGCACCGCCGACGGAAGCTGCTCGGGTTGTCGGGACGAGTCTCTACACCCCTCACCGCAGCGGCCACGCGCCGATTCGAAATCCCCCGGCCTACCGGCGTCGTCGTCGGGGGCTGTGGTCCACTCCTGGCGGCGTCGCCGGCCACGAACCCGCGGCGCGACGGCATGGGCTGAGCTCGGTGCAGGCAGTTACTCCTCGACCAGCGCAAAGGCCCGCACCGGGCTACCGGACCCTCCCCAGACCTTCAGCGGCACGGCCACGACGAGGCACCGGTCGGGGAGCTCGGCCAATCTCGCCAGGCTTTCCAGGATGACTACCCCCGCGCCGAGCAGGGCACGATGGGCGGGGTACCCATCCGCGCGGGCCGGGTCGATGCTCGCGGTGTCCGTGCCTACGGCGGAGACCCGCCGCTCGACCAGGTAGTCCGCCGCCTGGACGCTGAGACCCGGCCACGGGGACAGGAAAGCCGCGCCGGACTCCCCGGTGCCCCAGCGCGTCGCCCAGCCGAAGTCGAACAAAACGAGGTCGTCGGCGCGGATCGCCGTGTGCGCGCGCTCCCACCGCTGCACCGCCTCCGCGTCGACCTGGCCGCCCCGCAGGGCGCTGGCCGCGTCAATCCGCAGCGCCCTGCCCATGAAGCGGGAAAGGTCAACCTCGTCGACCCTCGCTCCGCCGGGGACGAAGTGCACGGGTGCGTCACAGTGGGTTCCGATGTGCTCGCCGAGGGTGAGCCGATTCGCGGTGCTGCCGTCCTCGGAGTAGGTGTTCCACCTCTCAATCGACAGCGGCGGGTCCGACGGCCACTGGGGGATGCCCTCCTGCAGGGTGTGCGTGAGGTCGACCACCCGGGTCCGCGCCCACATGTCGACCAGCGTCGGCGTACCCGTCATCCGTGGCCCCCCTCGTCGCTTGGCACGGCCCGCACACTAGAGCCCCCAGTCGGAAGATGGGGCGGTGATCCGACGGCGCGCACCGGACGCGCGTCCGGGGACCGCTAGCGTCGCGGGCAGGCAGCCAGTGAGGACTACACGGGAAGGACACCCATGGGACACCTGGAGGGGACGCTCCCCGTCGCGGAAGCGGTCGCTCATCGATTTCCCGGCCTGCGGGACGGCTGGGTGCGGCTGGACGGACCCGCGGGCACCCTGCCAGTCGACACCTCTGTCGACGAGATGCACGCGTACTACTCCTCCACCCACCAGGCGAACCTCGGCGGCTTCTTCGACGCCAGCCACCGGACTGAGGTTCTGGTCGACGCGACGCGTGCGGTCGTCGGCCGGCTGCTCGGCGTACAGCCCGAGGAGGTCGTCTTCGGACAAAGCAGCACCGCGTTGACTTTCGCCTGGACCCGCGCCCTGGCGAGGGGCTGGGCACCGGGCGACAGGGTGGTGTGCACCCGCCTGGACCACGACGCGAACATCGCACCGTGGCTGCTGGCTGCCCGCGACGCGGGTGCGGTGGTGGAGTTCCTCGACGTCGACCCGGTCCACGGGGTGCTCGACCTCGACCCGCTGGAGGCCCTGTGCGCCGACGGGCGCACCCGCTGGGTGGCGGTCTCGGGAGCGTCGAACCTCACCGGACACGCCCCGGACATCGCCGCCGTGGTGGGGGTCGCCCACGCGTACGGGGCCCGGGTGCACGTCGACGGGGTGGCCCGGGTGCCGCACCTGCCTACCGACGCAGCATCGCTGGACGTCGACTCCCTGACGACCTCGGCGTACAAGTGGTACGGCCCGCACGCCGGCGTGCTGGTCGCCCGCGGCGGCCTGCTGAGCACCGTCGAGCCGTACCGGGTGCGGCCCGCGGACTACGTGGGGCCGCCGCGCTGGGAGACCGGCACCCCCTCCTTCGAGGCGATCGCCGGGGTCAAGGGCGCCGCCGAGTTCATGCTGGAGGCGGACCTCGCGGAGGTGTCCGCGGCGGAAACCGTGCTGCTGGGCCGGCTCCAGGGCGGCCTGGAGGCCCTCGAGGGTGTGCGGGTGCACGGACCGGCTGTCGGCCCGGACCGCTCCCCCACTGTCATCTTCACCGTGCAGGGGCGCCATCCCGACGAGGTGGCCCGCCACCTCGCGGCACGACGGGTCGCCGTGTGGAGCGGTGACAACTACGCGTGCGAGCTGGTCGACGTGCTCGGGCTGCGCGAGGGCGGCGGCGCGGTACGCGCCGGCATAGCCCGCTACACCACCCCAGCGGACGTCGACGCCCTGCTCGACGCCCTTGCTGACCTGCACCCCCGCTGACGCGGCCATCACGGGGACGCGCCAGCTGCCCGGGCGGTGCTGGCGACAGTCCGCCGGCCGTGAGTCCGCCAGCCCGTGCGGCCCGCTGTCCGTCCGCTCCCTGTCGCTGCCAAGGAACCCGCGCAGGAAGTCCGCTGCACCCTGCCGGCGGGGGCTGACCGCCGGCGGGTCGGGCGCGCAGCCCTGACGGCAGCGACCCACCGCTCGACCACACCGCCACGTTGGCTCTGGCTGCTATCGCGATTGGACACGGCTACGTCGAGCCGGTGGCGGGCGAGAGCGAAGCAGGTCCCCGGCCGGCGCCAGGAAAGACCGCCCAGCGAGTAGGCGTCTTGATGCAGGCACGGTGGCGCTGCGCGCCCAGCTGGCCGAAGACGTCCGCATCAGTGGCGACCAGCATGTCCAGCCACGGCCAGATGCGGCTGATGGGCGCCCCGAGGTCCGTGACGTGCGCCAGCATCCCCACGGTCGTCTGCCGCCAGGATCTCCCGGCCTTCGACAGTGTGGACATCGCGACGTCGTCGGCACGGTCAAGTCGCTGGTAGGTCGCTGTGCGGCCCCGACGGGCGCCGCACAGCGACCCCCGGCCTCAGCGCGGTAGGCTGGCCTCGACGGCGGCCACCAGCGCCGCGTCCTCGGGAGTCACCTGCGGACGGAACCGCCGCAGCACCGCACCGTCGGCACCCAGCAGGAACTTCTCGAAGTTCCACTGGACGTCGCCAGCGACACCCTCGTCATCTGCGTAGGTCACCAGCTCGGCATACAGCGGGTGGCGGTCCTCGCCGTTGACATCGGTCTTCTCCAGCAGCGGGAAGGTCACCCCGTAGGTCACCGAGCAGAACTCCTGGATCTCCTGCGCGGTTCCCGGCTCCTGGCCGCGGAACTGGTTGCAGGGCACGCCGAGGACGGTGAATCCACGCCCCTCGTAGCGACGCTGCAGGGCCTCCAGCCCCTCGTACTGCGGGGTGAGCCCGCACTTCGACGCGACGTTGACGACGAGCACCGAGCGCCCGGCGAACGCCGCCAGCGACGTCTCCTGGCCGTCCAGGGTGCGCAGCGGGATGTCCGGCAGCGAGCGGTGGTCCTGCGAGGCGGTGGTCACGATGCTCCTCCTGGGCTGGTGGGCGGGCTCGGGAGCCCCGTCACCAGCGACAACAGCGCACAGCCGCCGCTCCTTCCCCGCCCGGGGGGCGGGCGCACCGGGCAGGGCGGGACAATGGCCCCGTGAGGCCTCTTGCGTCGCGGTCCCAAGGCAGCGGCACGCCCGTGGTGCTGCTGCACGGGCTCGGCAGCGCCCAGTCCACCTGGGACCCGCTGCTCCCCCGCCTGGCGGAGGACTTCCAGGTCGTCACCGTGGACCTGCCCGGGCACGGGGACTCCCCGCGGCTGCCACGGACCGAGCCCCCGACCCCCCGTCGAATGGCCCGCCTGGTCACCGCCACGCTCGCCGAGCTCGGCGTGACCCGCCCGCACCTGGTGGGCAACTCCCTGGGCGGCTGGGTGGCGCTGGAGATGGCTGCGGACGGCGACGCGGCGTCCGTGCTGGGGCTGGCCCCGGCGGGGCTGTGGCAGCGCCCCCGGCTGCGACCCAACCCGCTGCTGCACGTCAACCGCTCCCTGGCCCGCCTCACATCCCCTCTGCACCCGCGCCTGCTCGCCGTCCCGGCGCTGCGAGCGGTGGGGTTCGCGTCGGTCTCGGCGTTCCCCGCCGAGCTGGACGAGCAGGTGGCGGTAGACGGGGCGGCCGCGATGTCGCATGCGCCCGGCTACTTCGACCTGCTGCACGCCACCACCGCGCAGCGGTTCGACCGTGCACACGCGGTGGGACCCGACGTCGCGGTGACGGTGGTGTTCGGTGACCGGGACTACGTGCTGCCCGCGTCCCGCTGCCAGAACCGCGCCCTCGCGCCTGCCCACGCTCGCTGGGTGGTGCTGGAGCACTGCGGGCACGTCCCGCAGTGGGACGCGCCCGGCACCGTGGTGCGCCTGCTGCGCGACATGGTCGCCGCCCCGGCCCGCGGCCGGTGAGCGACGAGCGTGGCGTGCCCGCCGTGGTCACGCTGCACGTGTGGGGCGTCCGGCCGGCGAGCGTGCCCGGCGCGCTGCTCGCCATGACCACCGACCGTCGCTCGCTCGCCGGCGTCCCCGGCCTGCGGTTCGCCAAGCTGCTGGGCACCGGGCGCGGGCGCACCTTCACCGTGACCGATGCAGACCCCCGGCACTGGGCGCTGCTCGCCAGCTGGCAGACCACCACCGCGGCGCGCGCGTTCGCGGGCTCCCCCCTGGTCCGGCGCTGGCGGGCGCGCGCCGATGAGGAGCTCGTCTTGGCCCTGGACCCGCTGGCCAGCCGCGGGCGGTGGTCAGGGCGGCAGCCGTTCGGTGACCCCTCCCCCGCGTCGGTGCCGCCGGTCGGGCCGGTGGCCGCGATCACCCGGGCCCGGGTGCGGCCCAGCTGGTGGCGGCGGTTCAACGCGGCCGTGCCGCCGGTCAGCGCGCGGCTGGCCGCCGCCCCCGGCTTACTGCTCAGCCTCGGGGTCGGCGAGGCGCCGGTCGGCCTGCAGGGCACCGTCAGCGTGTGGAGGGACGACGCGGCGCTGCGCGACTTTGCGCACGGCAGTGCGGAGCACCGCGCGGTGGTCGTCGCGACCCGGGACACCGGCTGGTACGCCGAGGAGCTGTTCGCCCGCTTCGCGGTCCGCTCCGGGCGCGGGAGCCTCGGCGGGATCGAGCTCACGGTCGGGACGGACCCGCTCGCCTAGGGTGGGGCCGATGGGCGTGTGTGGGCGGCCCGGCAGGGGGCCACAGTGAGCCAGCGGGTGTATGCCGGTCCCCGCGCTGACCGAGGCGGGCCCGGTGGTGCCGCCCGTGCCCTGCCGTGGGTGGCCTTCGCGGTGCTCGTCGCCCTGCAGGTGGCCTACCCCCTCACCCACGGTTCCGCCCGCGAGCTGGTGACGGTGGCTGCCGTCGTGGCCGGTGCGGCCGCGGCGCTGAGCCACGCAGCGGTTTGGCGGGGGCTCGGCTGGGCAGCCGTCTTCGCCGTGCTCACCGTCGGTGGCGGATTCGCCATCGAGTACGTGGGCGTGCACACCGGGCACCCGTTCGGCGCCTACCACTACACCGCGACCCTCGGGCAGCGCGTCGCCGGCGTGCCCTGGGTGGTGCCCCTGGCCTGGACGATGATGGCCTACCCCTCGCTGGTCGCGGCCCGCACGTTGTGCCGCTCGGCGTGGCTGACCCCACCGCTGGCCGCGCTCGCCCTGGCGTCGTGGGACCTGTTCCTCGACCCTATGATGACCGGCGACCACCGCTGGGTGTTCGCCCACCCCACCCCGGCGCTGCCCGCGGTGCCCGGCACGCCGCTGACGAACTACGCGGGCTGGGCACTGGCCGCGCTCGCGCTGATGGTGCTGGTGGACCGCCTGCCCCGCCACCCCGCACCGGACGCGCAGCCGCACGCGGTGTACCTGTGGACGTACGCCTCGTCCGTCCTCAACGCCGCGGTGTTCGCCCACCGCCCCTACGTGGCCGTCTATGGCGGCGTGGCGATGGGGCTGGTCGCCGTCCCGCTGGTGGTGACGCTGTGGTGGCAGCGCGACTAGCCGCCGACCGGGTGTGGCGGGCCGCCGTGCTGGCCGGCAGCGCCCTGGCCGTCACCGGAACGGTGCACAGCACGGTCAACCTGGCCCGCTGGCGGCGCCCGCCGGCCCGGCCCGGACCGGCGGGCGAGCGGGTCAGCGTGCTGGTGCCGATGCGCGACGAGGCGGAGAACGCGGTGGCCTGCCTGCGCAGCGTGCTGGCCCAGGCCGGCGTGGACGAGCTGGAGGTGGTGGTCTGCGACGACGGCTCCACCGACGGCACCGCGGCCCTGGTCGCAGCACTGGCCGCCGGCGACGACCGGCTGCGGCTCCTAGCCGGCGGCGCAGACCGGCCGCCGGCGGGCTGGGCTGGCAAGCCGTGGGCCTGCCACCGCCTGGCGGCGCAGGCGTCGGGCGCCGTGCTGGTGTTCCTGGACGCCGACGTGCGCCTAGAGCCCGGCGGCCTGGCCGCGACGGTCGCGCTGCTGCGCGGCGCCCGCCTGGACCTCGTCAGCCCCTACCCGCGCCAGGTCGCGATCACTGCGGCCGAGCGCGTGGTCCAGCCCCTGCTGCAGTGGTCGTTCCTGACGACGCTGCCGCTGCGCGCGGCAGAGACGTCGAAGCGGGCGTCGCTGACCGCGGCGAACGGCCAGCTGCTCGCCGTCGACGCGGCGCGCTACCACCGCGCCGGCGGCCACGCCCACCCCGACGTCCGCGGCGCGGTACTCGACGACATCGCCCTGGCCCGGGTGGTGAAGGCCGCCGGCGGCCGCGGCGGGGTCGCCGACGGCACCACCCTCGCCCACTGCCGGATGTACGCCTCGTGGTCCGCGCTGCGGGCGGGCTACACCAAGTCGCTGTGGGACGCGTTCGGCGGACGCGCCGGCGCCGCCGGCGCGCTGGCAGGACTGGGGCTTGCCTACCTGGTGCCACCGGTTGCTGCGCTCACCGGCTCCCCGGTCGGGGCGGTGGGCTACCTGGCCGCGGTCGCGGGGCGTGCAGCCGTCGCACGTCGCGTCGGTGGCCGGGTGCTGCCGGACGCGGCCGCCCACCCCGCCTCGGTGGCCGCGCTGGGCTACCTCACCGTGGCCTCGCTGCGCGCCGCGTCCACCGGGCAGCTGCGGTGGAAGGGCAGGGCGCTGTCCGCCCGCGCCGGGGCGGGCGCGCCGTGAGCCGCGTCGTGGTCATCGGGGCGGGTATGGGGGGCCTGGCCACCGCCGCGCGGCTCGCCAAGGCAGGCCACCGGGTGACCCTGGTGGAGGCGAGCGACCGGGTCGGGGGCAAGCTGGCCAGCTACGCCCGCGACGGCTACGTCGTGGACACCGGCCCGAGCCTGCTCACCCTGCCCGCGGTGTACCGGGACCTCTTCCTGTCGACCGCACCGAGCCGGCGCGGCGCCGCGCTGGAGGACAACGTCGAGCTCGTCGCGGTCGACCCCGCGTTCGGCTACCGCTTCGCCGACGGCTCGTCGGTGACCGTGCCGAACGCGACGCGGGGACCCGCCCTGGCGGCCGCCCTGGACGCCGGGCTGGGTCCCGGCACCGGCGCGCAGTGGAACGCCCTGGTCGACCGGGGCGCGGCCATGTGGTCAGTCACCCGGGGGCCGTTCCTCACCGCACCGCTGCGCCCGGCGACGCTGGGCCGCCTCGCGCTGCACCGCCGCGACGTGGCGACGGTGGCGCCGTGGCTGTCGCTGTCCGGTCTGGCCAGGCACCTGCTGGACGACCCGCGGCTGGTGATGATGGCGCAGCGCTACGCCACCTACACCGGATCCGACCCCGACCGTGCCCCGGCCGCGCTGGCCACGATCCCCTACCTGGAGGCGACGTTCGGGGCCTGGCACATCCGCGGGGGCCTGGGACGGCTGGCCGACGCGACGGCGCAGCGCTGCGTGGCGCTCGGCGTGGACCTGCGGCTGGGCTGCGCGGTGACGCAGGTGCGCCTGGCGCATGGTCGCGCCACCGGGGTGGCGCTGCGCGACGGCTCGCACGTGGCCGCAGACCTGGTGGTGGCGAACGTGGACGCCACCTCGCTGTACCAGCAGCTGCTGCCAGCAGGGGCCGGCGGGCGGGTGGCGCGCCGGCTGCGCCGCGCTACCCCGTCGCTGGCCGGTTTCACCCTGCTCGCCGGGGTCCGTGGCCGCAGCGGGCTAGGCCACCACAGCGTCAGCTTCCCCGCGGACTACGCCGCGGAGTTCCGAGCGATCTTCGGCCCCGACCCGCGTCCGGCGCCGGATCCGGCGCTGTACGTGTGCGTACCCGACGACCCCGAGATGCGCCCGGACGCCCAGCACGAGTCATGGTTCGTCCTGGCCAACGCGCCCCGCCATGACCCGGGCCGGGGCGTCGACTGGCGCGCGCCCGGCGCCGCCGAGCGCTACGCCCACCACCTGCTCGACGTGCTGGCGACGCGGGGGACGGACATCCGCGACCGGCTCGACTGGCTGGAGTGGCGGACCCCCGCGGACCTGCAGGACGCCGCCGGGGCACCGGGCGGGTCCATCTACGGCACCGCCTCGCACGGGGTGGCCGCCCCGCTGCTGCGCCCCGCCAACACCACATCGGTCCGCGGCCTGCTGGCCGTCGGGGGCTCGGTGCACCCCGGCGGCGGGCTACCGCTGGTCGGGCTGTCGGCGGAGATCGTCGCCGGGCTGGTCGGGCCGGCGTGACCGGGTGGCGCCGGGCACCGCGTCCGGCGACGACTGTCCCGGCGGGGGGCGGACGAAGTGCCCTAGGCGCGGCGCGGGGCTCCTGCCACGCTCGGCGGTGCGGGGTACCCCCCCCCCGCGGAATGGAGGACCGATGACCGACCC
>Ga0209698_10001213_pt1 | contig 29893 bp, 29 predicted proteins | sample LitLauG_LLR_2012_FD_187203 | JGI IMG/M metagenome (GOLD analysis project Ga0209698, IMG submission 187203) | Freshwater sediment microbial communities from Pennsylvania, USA - Little Laurel Run_MetaG_LLR_2012 (SPAdes) (version 2) | ecosystem: Environmental > Aquatic > Freshwater > Creek >... | reverse complement strand
CCTCGCTATCCTGGCGGCGGAGTGGGGCAGCGGACGCCGGCGGGGTTGGTTGAGCAATCTGCATCTGGGCGCGCGGGACACCGAAAAGGGCGGGTTCGCGATGCTAGGAAAGACATTCAAGGGTCTGACCGACGAGATGCTGGAGTGGCAAACGGCGGAGCTGCTGAAAGCAGAGATCGGGCGGGATGCGCATACGGTATACGTGGAGCCGCGGCTGTTGGCAGAGATCGCGTTCAACGAAATTCAGGTGAGCCCGCGGTATGCGAGCGGGATGGCGCTGCGGTTCGCGCGGGTGAAGCGGTATCGGCGGGATAAATCGGCGGCGGAGGCCGATACCTTGGAGACGGTACGGCACGTCGCGGGAGGTCAGACGTGGATGGAGCCTTGACGGCACGTCGCGGGAGGTCAGACGTGGATGGAGCCTTGACTTCGACCGGTTTCGACTGTACCTTGGCTAGTGCCAGATCAGGGAGGTTACCCATGGGAAATCGCGTTCTCTCTTTAATGGCTGCGCTGGTGCTCACGATGGTACCCGCTGCTGGCCAGGCGACAAATGCAGCGCCGAAAGCAAAGGCCGCGGCTGCGGTAAAGGGAACGTGGACTCCGCCACGTACGCCCGACGGCCAGCCCGACCTTCAGGGAGTATGGACCAACAACAGCGTCACACCGTTGCAGCGCCCCAACGAGCTCGCTGGTAAAGAATACTATACGGAAGCGGAATTAGCGGGGGTTCAAGAGCGGCAACGCGAGCGTCTGGCTCTGGATAATGAGGAGGGTGAGCCGCCTGCTAACCACTCGGGCGTCGAAGGCGCACCCCCGGAGAGTGTGCATTACGATCATGCCCAGTTCGGGTTGGACTGGCTCCAGTCCACGATTGCCTGGAACCGGCGAACTTCGCTGATTGTGGGGCCGGAGGGAACCATTCCTCCCTTGACGCCGGAAGCTCGACAGAGACGCGCCGAGCGCGCCGCGATGGGAAAAGGACATGAATTCGACGGCCCGGAGAACCGGCCGTTAGAAGCGCGTTGCCTGGTTCGGGCGAACGTGGGACCGCCCTTGCTTCCCACCCGCTATAACAGTAATCTGCAGATCGTACAGGGTCCCGGATACGTGGCTATCGAAACGGAGGAGATCCACGACGTCCGCCTCATTGCTGTGGACGGGCGTCCGCATCTGCCCAAGAACATCCACCAGTGGATGGGCAACTCCGTCGGCCATTGGGAGGGCAACACGCTGGTGGTCGACACCACCAATTTCACAGATCTGAATCCTTTCCCCGGAGCCCAGAACCTCCACGTGACGGAACGCATCACGCGCGCCGACGAAGACACGATCCTCTACCAATTTACGGTGGAAGATCCGGGTATGTGGACCAAGCCATGGTCGGGAGAAGTTCCCATCAAGAAGATGTCGGGCCAACTGTACGAGTACGCCTGTAATGAGGCGAATTATGGGTTAGAGAACACCCTTCGCGGAGCTCGCGTGGCCGACGCGGAAGCCGCCGAAAAGAAAACAGCAAAGTAGCTCGTACGGATTCCGTTTCAAGGGCCTTCCAGATTCGGTCCATCCCGGCCTTCTCGGCTTGAGAGGGGGCGAACATCCGATCCAGATCGTGGCTGCAGTAGTCCGTTCCGGCGGCCAGAACGTGCCGCGAAAAGGTGATCGATATCCAAGATCCCCCAGAAACAGTACTTTATGACCTGATTACCTGATAGGCTTGCTTCGGGGCGCGAATTACCGGAAAATGTTGTTGGGGTTCCGCGAGGGAACTCCTGGCTAACCGGCGCCCAGAGCGCCATCCAACTCTTCACGGGCTCGCTTCGCCAGCGCTCCACCAGGCTCACGGAGAACCGGAACCTCGATGCGGTGCATACGGAGTGGAAACAGGAAAAGCCGATCATGAGTTCATGCGAAGAACAGATCACCGAGGTTAACAACTGGTTTCGAAGCCCGCGATTCCAGGGCGAGGCGGGGCTGATCATCGTCGCCGAAGTGAGTGGAGCGCGCACCAACGAGTTACTCAATCCAGACCGTGTTGCCCTTAGACAACTGATCAATAAAGAACCGGGGCTGTCACTTCACCGGGGCAGCAACACCACCAAGACGATGGCTCGGCTGCGGCGTAGCTCGGAAAGGGCGCCTCACGGAGGCAAAGACAAATGAGAAACGCGATTGGTTTGGTGATGACAGGCGGGGGCGCTCGCGGTGCGTATCAAGCCGGCGTTCTCAAAAGGATTGGCGAGATCAAACGGGTTCAAGCCCTAGGCAATCCCTTTCCGATCATCGAGGGCGCCTCGGCCGGAGCAATCAATGGTTCTGCGCTTGCCGCGGGCAGCGACGACGTTGCCGCGGCGACTAAAACGCTGGCAGCGGTTTGGGCCGCTGTCAAACCTTCGGACGTCTTTCGCTGTGATGGTTTAGCGCAAGCCCGTAATTCTCTTACCTGGATCCTCGACCTCTCCTTCGGAGGCATGCTCGGAGGCGGTCACGCCCTTTCTCTGTTGGATGCGACTCCCTTGAGGCAGTTTCTCAAGACCCATTTGCAGTGCCACCGGATTGAGGCCAATATCAAGAAGGGGCATCTCTACGCCCTTGCCATTGCCGCGACGAACTATAGCTCAGGTAAGTGCTATCTCTTCCTGCAAGGCAAGAAGGGGCACCCGATGTGGGACAGAAGCCGGCGAGTGACGCTGGCAACCAAGATCGCCGTCGACCATGTGTGCGCCTCGTCCGCTATTCCTATGGTCTTTCAGCCCATAAGACTTAAAACGGCGAAAGGAACGGCATTTTTCGGGGACGGTTGTGTCCGCCTGCAACAACCTCTTAGCCCGGTCATACGCCTGGGAGCAGAAAAGATCGTGGCTATCGGTGTTCGTTGCGAAGCTCGCGAACACCAGGAAGAGTCCGCAGATCCGAGAGATCCCGCGCTGGCGCAAGTCTTGGGAATCCTGTTTAATGTGATGTTCCTGGATCATCTGGCGACTGACGTCGAACACCTGGAACGATTAAACCAGTTGCTCGGGAACGGCCAGCTCAGCCAGCCGGGAATTGCCGGATGCGAAAAAATGCGCCCGTTGAAGTCATTGCTCATCAGGCCGTCTATCGATTTATCAGAACTGGCGCATCAACACCGGAGAGACATGCCTTATCTCATCCAGTACTTTGTGAACAGCCTGGGGCGAGATGCGGGTTCCTGTTCCGATCTGATGAGTTACTTACTGTTCACATCGAAATACACCAGTGCGTTGATCGAGGCCGGTTACCGCGACGCGAGCCAACGGATCGATGAGATCGAGACTTTCCTGTATTCTTCCGACGGCGACAAGGACAACGTTCCGCGGCAAAATACCGGAGCGGTGAAGGGTCTGCAGAGCAAGGTGTAGACCCGGGCAGCACTATACCGTGCACGGCCGCAGACGGCCCGCTTGGGGCTGCGATAAAAAGGCGTACACAGGTAAGAATGCCTGTGCTACCTGCTATTTCAGCTTATCGGCGAGTTTTGCCAGTGCGGCGTTGGCGCACGCGGCGTCCTTATCTCCACCGGGAGCGCCGCTGACGGCCACTGCGCCGATGGTTGTGTCCCCGACCTTGATGGGCACTCCGCCCTGGGCATTGATGGTGCCCGGGATGGTGGCGGGAGGCGCCGTCGTGCCCGGCGGAGGAGGTTGGGCGGGACCGGACGGCCGGTTGTAGAGCATGGTGGCGGTGGCTTTCATTTTGGCCACTTCCGTGGTGGAGGCGGTCGCTCCGTCCGCGCGGACCAGCGCCTTGGGCGCATTGAGGGCGTCCACCACCAGGACCGTGACCCGATAGCCATCGGCCCGGCATTTGGCCAGCGCTTCCTGGGCGATGGACTGGGCCACATCCAGCGTCAGTATCTTGGTGGACGGAAGTTGCGCGGAGGCGGTCGTGGAAAGAGCCGCGGCCGCGAGAACTGCGAACGTGGTAAATCTCATGGGGGATATTGTAGTGCTTTTTGGCCGTCCGGGCAAAAAGGGAACGAGGTTTCGCAAACCGGCGACTTGCGTCTGGTCCCCTTTTAGGCGAGGGCTTGTTCAAAATCGGCCAGCAGGTCGCGCCAGTCTTCAATACCGGCCGAAATGCGCACCAAGCCGTCGGTGACCCCCGATTGTGCGAGCTCGTGGGGGGTCATCCCAGAGTGAGTGGTCGTCTTGGGGTGACAAGTCAGCGTCTCGACTCCCCCCAGGGACACCGCGTTGCGGGCAATGCGCACACGGCGCAAAAACTCGAACGCGGCTCTCTTGCCACCCTTGAATTCGATGGAGAAGATTCCGCCAGGGAAGGCGCATTGCTTCCGGAAGATCCGAATCTGCTCGGCATCCTGGAACAAGGTGGGGTAGATGACGCGGCTGAGGCGGGGGTCTCCCTGCAGCGCTTCCGCCAGCCGCTGGGCGTTCTTGCTCTGCCGGTTCATGCGCAGTGCCACGGTCGGAAGGCGGCTATTGAGCATCCAACATTCGTCCGGCTGAAGAATATTACCGAACATCACACGGCGGCTGCGGAGCATGTGAGTCTTTTCCGGCTCGGAGGTCAGCGCGACGCCGGCCAACATGTCGCTGAAGCCGGAAAGGTACTTGGTCGCCGAGTACAGCACCAGGTCGGCGCCTAACTGCAAGGGATGCTGAAAAGCGGGGCCGAGAAAAGTGTTGTCCACCATAACCACTGGCCGATCGGGGTGTTTGGCGGCCGCTTTCGCCACACGCTCTATGTCGGTCATCGTGAGCGTCGGGTTGGCGGGCGTCTCCATGTATACGATGCAGCAATTCTTCGCGCCGTGGAGGGCCGATTCGAACGCCTCGGCATCGCCGGAGGGAACGGCGATGCCCTTCATTCCGAACGGCTCGAGAAACTGGTGAATGAGCCCGGTGGTGCCGCCATAGAGCGGAGTGGAATACACGATGGTGCCGTGATGCCGGCCGAAAGTATAGAAAGCCGTCATGATGGCGGCCATGCCGGAATTGAAAACCGTGGCGGCGGCGGCCCCGGCTTCCAAGGGCACAATCTGGTCTTCCAGGATCTCCGCGTTGGGATGCGAGATGCGGGAATAGATCAGGTCGGGGCGCTCGCCAGGGGGCGGTGAAATTTTCCCCGCGGTCATGGCGAAGGCGCGTTCGGCGGCTTCCGGGCTGGCGAATACGTAAGTGGAACTTCGAAACACCGCGGGCCGCGCCGAACCGACGGAGAGGCTGGGGTCAAAACCGCGCGTCAACACCGCTGTGCGAGGCCGCACATCGGCGTGAAGGTCGTCATTCTCGGGCATAGACACTCCTGATCCCAGTGTATCGCTAAGAGGAGTCTCGTGTCCGATTTAGGGTTGGCGCTACGACCTGACGAATACATTTCGGGCCGGACCATTGCGGGTCTAGCAGCGGATGGACGCGCGGCTGCGGCATCTGGAAGAGAACCGCTGACGCACGCTTGTGAAAGAGCCGTCCCCCGGGGCATGCAGAGACGGCTCCAGGGCGTAAAGGTTACTGCAGCTGAATCGATTCGACTTTGATTTCATCGCCGCTCATGGTGCCGCTTACGGTGGCGATGACTTCAGTAGGGGCGTTCGGGTCTTTGGCCCGATCTGCCCCGTTATTTCTCTCCCGTAAGGCCATAGCTGCCTTCCGGTTGCCCTCGGCATCCAACTTCATGGTCTTGCCGGAGGCTTGAATGGAAAAGGAAGCAGTAGAAGCCGTGGGTGCGCAGGCCGCATTCTTTTGTTGTGCGGCACAACCGGCGTCCTCGAGTTTTCCAGTCCAGGACTCCGCGAATGCCACCGCGGAGACAAAGGCCACAAACGCAGTCAGTCTTAAGGCGTTTCGCATATTTCTCCTCTTCATCAGAATCGAAAAATGTCGAAATGGCGCTAGGACGAAGAGCTCTGCAAGTATTGTTCCAACGCTCGGGTTTCAACGAGTTAGAAATGTCGCAAGTCCCCAGGCTCGATAAATCTACCCCCCCAAGCGGGCAGCGCGGGTAAAAACTTCGGACCGGCAACGCTACAAAAACGCCATGGTCTTGATGCCCGAGATATCGAAGCGCTTGCGGCAGCGTAGGTTCTTGCAGGCTACTTTATCGTCCAGAAGAACCATGTAGCTTTGCGCCTTCTGAAAGCGGGCCCGGTCGCGCTCATCGGCGCCTCCGGGAATACGGTCCTTCTTCTGGCGCACCATCCACCGCAGCTCGTACGTCTCCGCGCTGCGGCAATGCGGGCAGTTCAAAGCCATCGGCTTAGTCGTCTGGGACTCGGTGTAAAACGCCCGTTCGTCCATTAGCGTTGTCCGATCGGAATCCAGGTCTGGCCGTCCGGGTTCCCCTTATATTCGGCGCGAGGCCGAATCAAGCGGTTGTTCCGGTATTGCTCGAGCACATGGGCCGTCCATCCGGACATACGGCTTACGGCGAAGATGGGAGTGAACAGATCGATTGGTATGCCCAGCGAGTAATAGGTGGATGCCGAATAGAAATCGACATTGGGGTTCAGGCCTTTGGCAGCCTTGACGGTCTCTTCCATTCGCTTGGACATCCGAAAGAGTTTTTCGTGGCCGGTGCGCTTACCCAGTTCCTCGGAAAGGACGCGCAGGTGGGTAGCCCGCGGATCATCGGTGCGATACACGCGGTGGCCAAATCCGGGAATTTTGATTTTGCGGGCCAACGTGTTCTGCACGCGTTCGGCGGCCGCATCTTCGTCGCCCAGTTCCAGGAGCACTTTGATCACGTCCTGATTGGCGCCGCCGTGCAGTGGACCCTTCAGAGCGCCGATGCCGGAAGTGATGGATGAATAGATATCGGAAAGGGTGGCGGCGGTGACGCGCGCGGCGAAGGTTGAAGCGTTTAACTCGTGGTCGGCGTGGAGGGTCATGGCGACGTCAAAGGCCCGCTCCATGACATCATCCGGCTTCTTCCCGCTGAGCGTGTACAGAAAGTTGGCCGCGAAGCCCAAGTGGGGATCCCCTTCCAACAACGGCTTGCTATTGCGCAGCCGGTCAAAAGTGGTCACGATGGAGGCGGTCTTGGACATGAGGCGCACGGCTTTGCGGTGATTGGCTTCCGTGGACATGTCTTGCGCTTCGGAATCGTACAGGCTCAGCATCGACACAGCCGTGCGCAATACATCCATGGCGTTGGCCTGGGAGGCGCCCTTTAGAAAGTCCACCACCGGGCCGGGCAGGCCGCGCTCGGCCGCCAGGTCGTTCTTGAGTTTGTCCAGTTCTCCCTGTTTGGGAAGAGATCCGTACCAGAGGAGAAAAATTACCTCTTCAAAACCGGCGTGTTCCGCCAGCGTGTGGATGTTATAGCCGCGGTAGCTGAGGATGCCTTGGTATCCATCGATAAAACAAATCTCAGACTCGCCTGCAATGATGCCTTCCAGACCTGCCATTGTCGCTCCCATAATACTCTCGCGTAAGTGAATTCAAACCGTCAAGATCCCGAATGAACGATGGCTCGTCCGTGGAGCCGGAACCGGATATTCCGCCAAAGCTCATGCAGGCGGTTTCCCTGTGGGCATTGTTCGAAGGGCGGAAAGGCCAGCACATGCGAGTCCCGCTCGACCCAGAGCTTTTTCTCGCCCGCTTTTCCGGCGTTCACGTCGACGATCACGCCGGAGCCGCAGGATTCCCCATCCAGCACATCCGAGTCATCCACGGGGCTGGCTTCTGCACTCCAGTCTTTCATGAACTCCGGAAAGGGATAGTCCCGGCAGGGGCGGGCAGTCGGTGCCGTGCAGCCCCACAAGGTGTAGGCCGCCTGGTAATTGCGGGCGGCGAGCAACTCGAAAAAGCGCCTGGCCTGCCGCTCCTCGGGGTAATTGTGAAAAAACAGATAGAATAGGCCGCCGGCCGCCAGCACGATCACCACCAGCAGGACGATTCGTTTGGTGATCTTTTCCCGGCGTTCGTCTCCCACGCCGTATTGATCGAGATAGCCGGCCATGGCTCCTCAAGCGCGCGTCATTTCGCCGGATACGCCTTGTCGAAAGCGGCGATCGCATCGTTGGTGATTTCGAGCGCCGGCTTGAAAAATACGGCATTGGAGACGTCCAGCACCACGTCGTATCCCTTGTCTTCCGCGATCTTTTTCACCACGCCGCTCATTTTCTGCGTACTTTTCGAAAGGATGTCGTTGCGTTCCCGGTCCACATCGGCCTGTAGATCTTCCTGAATGCGCTGGGCCTCCCGCTGCTTGCGCTGGCCTTGCGCCTGCAAGTCGGCCTCCGCCTGGGGAGTGAGCTTGCCGGCGTTTGTCTGCAGGTTTTGGGAGATCGCTGCCAACTCCTTCTGCAGCTGGTCGAGCTGCGAGGTGCGTGGTTTGTAGCGGGCCTCCATTTCCGCCGAGGCCTTCTTGATTTCGGCCGACTCCAATACGGCGCGCTGTAGGTTGATGATCGCCACCTTGGTCTGGGCGGACGCGATCGCACTGATCGATAAAAGGGCAAAGCCGACGAAAAGCGGCCGCAGCCCCATCCGTAAAGACATGAAACAACTCCTGGTAGGTGTGTTAATTTTCAGTTTAGCACTTCATTCCAGCACTGCAAGAATCTCGTCTTCGCGCAGAATGAGGTACTCGTTGCCGTCGAGCTTAATCTCGGAACCCGAGTATTTCCCGAAAAGAATCCGGTCACCCGGCTTGACTTCAACCGCCGTGCGCTCGCCGGAGTCCAGCAGCTTGCCATTGCCGACGGCGTGCACTTCGGCCTGCTGCGGCTTCTCCTTGGCGCTATCCGGTATGATGATTCCCCCGCGCTTCTGCTCGCCTTCTTCCAGACGTTTCACGAGAACGCGGTCGTGCAGCGGACGTAAATCCATGAATATGCTCCCTAACGATTATATAGCGGGTATCCGGCTGACGCTGGGCTGATTCGCCGAACATCTCCGAAAGGATGCGGCCAACCGACCCGCCGCAAGTGCCTATCACCGGTGTCAATTCAGTTTACATCCAGCCTGTCCACAGTCTATGCAGCTTCTCTGCCTCAATAGCGTAAGTAGTTGATGTTATTCGAGTTTATTTGTGGCGTAACAAATGCATCTACAGTTGGCGGAACACGGAGGATATGATGATCATGTCGAATCGGGAATTCGGAAACGACAGGCGGACTAAGCACCGGTTCGCCATGCAACGGGAGGTGCGATTCAAGGTCCTGGAGAATGACCGGATTGTGGCCAATGGAACCGGCCGGACCATCGATATCAGCAGTGGCGGGGTGGCTTTCGAGGCTCCCTGTGTGAAGGCCGGTGCGTTGGTGGAGCTCTCCATTAGCTGGCCGGTCCTGCTAGCCGAGTCCTGTCTGATGAGGCTGATCGTGTTCGGACGAGTAGTCCGCACCGGTAAGCGCGACGCCGCCTGCACCATTGACCGGTATGAATTCCGCACGCAAGGGCGCGTCTGCAAAGACCCGGTCCAGGCGGCCATCAATGGACCGCTACGACGCTGGGCGGGAACGATGGAAAGGGAATTGAGACCAGAACCCGCGCGGTCCTGAAGAGCAGGGGATTACGTGTCGGAGGAGGACGCTTTCGGAGCTGGCTTGCTCTCTGCCTTGGTCTCCGTCTTGGTTTCGCCCTTGGTTTCGGGCTTGGCGTCCGTCTTCCCCTCCGATTTGGAGTCGCCGGATTTTTCGGATCCCGGCTTCGATTTCCGGGCGTAATCGGTGACGTACCAACCGGTACCTTTAAACTGCAACGCCGATACCGAAATCAAGCGTACCACTTCGCCGCCACAACCTTCATGAGTGGCCAGAGGCAGATCGGAGAATTTCTGCATCACCTCAAATGTTTCGCCACATCGATTACAAGTATATTCGTAAAGCGGCATAAACCTCGTCGGAACAGCGAAGATCTTAGCTTGATTATAGCAGATTTCCTCAGCCGCACAGCAGCCTGGCTCGAAATGCCCAAGGCCAACTGCTAACCTCTCTCGTGCGTATGTCGTCTTATAAGCAAGATTATGCGAAAAGTATTGACAGTTGGCATCCTCAGCGTAGGAATGATCTTGATGGTCGGGCAACCCGGGCCGCGCCATCGAGTCGTCTCTTCCGTCAAGAACTTCGAACAGTCTTTTCAGGATCTAAAAGTAACCGGGAAGTCCCTGAATCCGCTCGAACGGTTCGTATTCAGTGTCCTACTGGCGAGTACCAACTCGTTCCAGAGTGGAAGTTAAGGGATCCGACAAGCCTTGAACCTGCCCCCCACTTACTTCTTCTTCGTCGCGACACCCTTCTTCACGGGAGCACGAGTGGGAGCAGGGGTGCACATGTCCTGCTTCACGTTCTCGAGTTTTTCCTGTTCCGTGTCCATGGTGAGGTTGAACGGGTCCTTCGTGAAGGCGCTCGGGACACCTTCCCATTGAATTTCCGCACCCGCGACGGGCGCGCCTTTGAGGGGCATGTCCAACTTGAGGGTGATTTCGGCGTGAGTCCCATCCTCCAGTGCCACCACTAATTCTTTCGACCGGCAGGCGGGTTTGCCTTCTAGCAGCGTACCCTTCAGCTTGGGAACCGCGGCGTTCTTGAGGCTGGACTCGAAGTATTGATCGCCATTGGTATCAGTCAGTTGTTTCTTGATACCCATCCACAGCGCGAGCTGCGGGTTCTTGGTTTTGAACTCCTCTTCCTTCTCGGCGGCGATTTCGGCGGAGGTCTTCAGTTTGAAGTTTGCCGGTGGGAGAGGGGAGGCCAGCGCCATCTGCTTGAATTGGGCCAGGCCGGCGTCATCGGCGCCATGATATTGCGTATAGATCTTGTTCAGATACGCCTCCACCTGGGCGCGATTCTGGGTCGGCAGGCCGCCCTTGGCCGGGTCCATGGCGACCGCGCGCGCGATCTGATAGATGGCCTGGGGAAATTTTTCGGGATTGCGCTCGGAAATCAAAATGGAGCCCAATTGGTAGGAGAACTGCCCGTTGTCCGGGAACTGCTGCAGCAACTTGGTGAACTGCTGTTCCGCCACGGGATAGTCCTTCTTCTCCAGCGCATCCATGGCCGGCTTGGTGGTAATCCACATGATGGTGCCCTTTGCCAGGTTTTCGACACCGGGCCTGGCCTGCTTCCAGGCATCATCGGTGACCGTCGCCGGCTTCAGCGAATCCAAATTGTCCAGCAGCGTTTGAGCGGCTTTTTGGGAATTCGCCATCTGGTCGGGCGTCGCGTTGGGCACTTTTTGTATATTCGCTGTGATCAAGGTGAGCGCGGTGAGATTCTTAGAGTCTTTGGCCAGCATCTTCTGGCCGAATTCGAGCACCTTGGCGGGCTGGTTCAGTTGGTTGTAAAACTGAAGCTGCTCGTCCTGGAAATCAGTTTCGGGGTACTTGTCGACCCACTGATTCAGATACTGTAGTTTCTTGGCTGGGTCGGTCTCTTTGACGACGTTGTTGTAGAGATCGTATTCACCCTGGTCTTTGACCTTCTTCTGGGGCTGAGCCTGCCCGGCTTGCGCATACGCGTAGTGTGGTGTCCCCAAACAGACCAACCCACCGACTACGGCGAGGGCCGCAATGCGCTTTAGAGTTTCAAGAATCCTGTCCACGTACGCCTCCTGCCTTCCGCAATTTCGAAATTCGGCTATGGCCTGCTGGTGCGCTCCCCGAATGGGACGTCCAACCTGCCGACGGTGACCACTGGAGTATAGCCAAAGCTCTCCCCATGCGCAACTGATTCGACACCGTCCTGGCGCAGCCGGTTCCAAATCACAAAATCATATCAGATCGGGGGTATGCTAGGAGTCGCCCGCATGCGTTTTTTAGACCTGGGGGTCATCTTAGCCTACCTGGCCGGTATCACCTGGTTCGGTGCCCGCTTCCGCCGCGACCAGAAGAACCTGCGCGACTACCTGCTCGGGGGCCGTTCTACGCCCTGGTGGGCCATCGCTCTCTCCATTGTCTCGGCCGAGACCAGCACCCTCACCATCGTAGGCACGCCCGCACTTTCCTTTGCCGGCGACCTCGCATTCCTGCAGATCGTTCTCGGCTACCTGTTGGCCCGGATCGTGATCTCGATCATATTGTTGCCCCACTACTTCCGTGGAGAGATGTTCACCGCGTACGAACTCATGCGGCAGAGGTTCGGCGAACGGATCCGCAGACTCACCGCCTCGATATTTCTCGTGACGCGGGCACTGGCCGAAGGGGTACGCGTGTTTGCCATCTCGCTGGTGGTTTCGATCGTTCTGGGCACCAACGAGGTCTGGTCGATTATCCTGATTCTGGCGCTAACCCTGCTTTACACCTTTGAGGGTGGTATGACGGCAGTGATCTGGACCGACGTCATTCAAATGACCCTTTACGTCACGGGGGCACTGGTCAGCTTCTTCGTCATTTTGGGGCACATTCCCGGCGGATGGGAGCATGTCGCGGCCGTCGCGGGCGGCGCTGGAAAATTCCACATTTTCGATTTTCGATTCACTCCCCGCATGGAATTTTTCGCGCGCCCCTACACGTTTTGGGCAGGTGTGCTGGGGGGCTGTTTTCTGACCACGGCCAGCCACGGCACGGACCAGTTGATGGTGCAACGTTTGCTGAGCGCGCGCGACGAGCGTCAGAGCCGCATTGCCCTGCTCACAAGCTGGGCGGTGATTTTCGTTCAGTTCAGTTTGTTCCTCCTGATCGGGGTGTTGCTGTTCGTGTACTATCGCGACACCCGTTTGCCGGCGCCCGCGCAAACCGATCGCATTTACCCCGACTTTCTTTGGCACAATTTGCCGCCTGGGATTGCCGGCCTGACGATCGCCGCGATCCTGGCGGCTGCCATGGCCAACTTGAGCGCCGCCCTGAATTCGCTCGCCTCCACCACCGTGGTGGATTTCTTTCACGCGCGCTCCCGAGGCATGCCGGAGAAGCGTTCGTTGCTGTTGGCAAGAGGGGCCACGGTGGTCTGGGGCCTGGTGTTGCTGGCGATTGGCATCATGGCTCGCGCCTGGGGCTCAGTCCTGGTGGCCGGCCTGACGATCGCCTCGATTCCTTCCGGCGCGCTGCTGGGAGTATTCCTGCTCGGGGTTCTCACCAAAAAATCGCGCGAGGGCGCGGCCAGTGTGGGGGTCGTGATCGGGCTGACGACCGTTCTTTACGTTCGCTTCCGCACTCCCATCGCCTTTACCTGGTACGTTCTCATAGGAACCGTCACCACTTTTTGCGCCGGCTGGGCGGCTTCCGTGTTCCAGCGTCCGCTGCCGCCAGAAGAAGTCCCGGTTCGGCAGGTGCCGTTTCTCCCACCGCAATCCACTGCTGCCGAGGAATAACAAAATGCCGAACCGGACACCCCAAACGGAACTTCGCAGAGATCTGGGCGCCTGGGCCGCCGCCTCCATCGTCGTGGGCACAGTGATCGGCAGCGGAATCTTTTTGGTGCCCCGAACCATGATTCAGAGGGTCGGCTCAGTCCCGATGGTGTTCGCCGTTTGGGTGGCCGGCGGGGTTCTGTCTCTGGCGGGCGCTCTGAGTTATGCCGAACTGGCCGCGGCCATGCCCGAAGCCGGCGGAGAATACGTTTACCTGCGCGAGGCGTATGGTCCGATCTGGGGTTTCTTGTACAGTTGGACCCAAATGTGGGTCGCAAAAAGCGGCTCCATTGCTACCCTGGCTACCGGTTTTTTCCTGTATTTTGCCGATTTTGTCCCTCAGCTTGATTCCGTTTTCTACACACTTCATGCTCCCTTGGGTCCCCACGGTGGCCCGTTGGAATTCCGCTACGGCCAGGTAGCCGCCATCGTCCTTATCCTTGGATTAGCATGGCTGAACTACTTCGGCGTCAAAGTCGGTGGAGAGGTGCAGACCGCGGTCACCGTGTTGAAGGTCGCGCTGATTGCCATGGTCATTGTTGTCGGATTAATGCTGGGTCATCCGCATGCATCCAACGTGGGCGCGGTCGCACCACTCACGCTGGCCGGTTTCGTCGCTGCGTTGGTGGCCGCGTTGTGGGCATATGACGGCTGGAACAACGTCGGCATGGTGGCTTCCGAGGTCCGCCGGCCCCAAAGCAACTTACCGCGCGCGCTGATCGGCGGGACTGCGGGCGTGATTGGTATTTATCTGCTCGCCAATAGCGCCTACTTCTACGTTCTTTCGCGGCAGGAGGTGGCCGGCAGCACCCGCGTTGCGGCGGATATGATGGGCAAGATCCTGGGGAACGCGGGCGCACACGCGGTTTCCCTCGCAGCCATGATCAGCATCTTCGCCGCGTTGAACGGCTCGATCCTGTCCGGCGCCCGTGTTCCTTATGCCGCGGCGCGCGAGGGATATTTTTTCGCGCCCCTCGCGACCGTACATCCTCAACACCATACCCCCAGTCTGTCGATTGTCGCCTTGAGTCTCTGGTCTTGCCTGCTGGTACTTTCCGGCAAGTACGATGACCTGTTCAACTTGGTGATCTTCGCTAGTTGGATTCTCTACGGAATGACGGCCGCCGCCGTAATCGTACTACGAGTGAAGCGCCCCAACATGCCCCGGCCGTACCGGACAGTCGGTTACCCTGTCGTACCATTACTGTTTATTGCCGGCTCGATTATCCTGCTTGTTTCCACTTTCTTCGATCGTCTGCGGGAATCACTCATGGGAATGGGTATTATGGCGGTGGGTTTGCCGTTTTATTTCTATTGGAAAAAACGCTAAAAGTAACCTTCCTTGTTCAATTACGTACTATTATTGGTCAATTCGTACTGTGTTGTTCAATTTCGTACTATACGGCACAAGCGTACCCGAGCCCTCGGTAACACTAACAAAAAAGTGCAGAATTATCTTGAAAATACGAAGGCATTGAGGTAAAAATGCAGGTGTATAATGAAATCATAAATTGGTTTCCGGCCTGCGGGAGCGAGACTCCGCGAAGGCGAGCCAGGAGGGCGTGAAGATGGACGTATCGAAAATTCTAGTAGAATTGAGAGAAGAACGGGCACAAATTGAGGAAGCGATCCTGAGCCTGGAACGATTGGCCAGAGGCAGAGGACGTCGACGCGGCCGTCCCCCAGCCTGGATGTCGGAGATCACCACCACCAAGCGCCGGGGCCGCCCGCCAGGAAGCAAGAACAAAACCGCTCCGGTAGCAGTCGCCGCGAATGGCGCCGCGGTCGCATAAGGGAGTCTCAATCGACAAGAAATGCCGGCGATCGGAAACGATCGCCGGCGTTTTTTCTTCTTTGGGCCTGCCCCCTACAGCACCGTTTGCGGCGCTTCTCCCAAACGCACCGCAATCTGCTGCGCGCGACCGTTGCGGTATACCGTAAGGTTCAGCGTCTGCCCGGCGCGCTTCCGGCCGAGCGCCCGCTCCAGCGAATCGTTGCCTTCTACTCGCTCGCCTTCTACCGCGGTAATTAAGTCGCCGCCAATTCCCAAACGGTAATTCCCTACGATGACGACGCGGCTGTAGCCACGCAAGCCCGCCAACGCCGCCGCCGAACCGCGCTCCAGGTTTTGGATCAGCAGCCCGCCCGATGCCGGCAATTCCAGTTCCTCCGCCAGATCGCCCGAGATGTAAACCGTCGTGATGCCCAGCGCGGGCCTCGATATTTTGCCGGTTTGCGCGTATTCTTCGAGCATGGGTTTGGCCCGATTCACCGGCATCGCGAACCCCAGGCCAATATTTCCTTGAGGACCATAAATCGCCGTATTAATCCCGATCACATTTCCATGAGAATCGAGGAGCGGCCCGCCGCTGTTTCCAGGATTGATCGCGGCATCCGTTTGAATCATTCCTTCCAGGCGCTGTCCTTCTTCGGGCTCAATGGTCCGGCCGAGAGAACTCACGATGCCGGTGGTGAGCGTACCATCCAAGCCAAACGGGTTCCCGATGGCCAGGACCTTCTGCCCCACCACGAGGACATCGGAATCGCCCAGTTTCAAAAAGGGCAGTTTGCGCCCGGCCTCAATCCGGATCATGGCCAGATCGTTCCGCGGATCGTTCCAGAGCACCTTCGCCTTATATGTCTTCTTATCCGCGAGCGTGACGGTCAAGTGCCCGCTGCCGCCACTCACCACGTGATTATTGGTCAGGATCTCGCCGTTGGAGTTGAGAATGAATCCGGAGCCGGTGCCCTTCTCGGGGACAAGCTGAAAGAACCATCCCTCGCGGTAGACAATCGAGGTGATGTTCACGGTAGCATCTCGGGCCGATTTGTAGATATCGATATTGTTCTGCTCGTCGGCCGAAAAGCCTGGGCCGGCGGCCGAGGCCTCGGTAAACAGGCGTCCGGCAGACCGAATCGGCTGAAGGAACCGTCCCATGTCCCAACGCGCGACAGAAGTTACGTAGACGAAGCCGGCCACCAGAATGGCGGCCCACAGAAATGGTCGCAATATCTTCATGATTCTATTCTCCGCAATTCTTCATAAACCGCGCGGGCCTGCCGCAGCGTGTCTTCCTTAAGTCCCGAAGTATCGATGACGAAATGGGCGAATTTCCGTTTCTCCGCGAGGGGCATCTGGCGGCTGAGCCGCGCCCGAACCTCGCCTTCCGTAACGCCGTCACGGTGCATGGCGCGCTGCACTTGCTGATCTTCGGAACAGGTTACCAGGATCAGACGGTCAAATCGATGGTAGCTGCCGTTTTCAATCAAGATGGCCCCCTCCACTACGGCAATTCCCTTGGGTTCCCGCACGGCGAACTCCGCAAACAACCGCTCCTCGCGCCGCACCACCGGCGGGTGCACCAGGGCGTTGAGGCGCGCCAGGGCTTCCGGGTTGCCGAAAACCCGCGCGGCGAGTTGGCGCCGATCGATCCGGCCCGTTGCCTCCAGCATCTCGCTGCCGAATTCCCGCACCACGGCTTCGTAAGCCTCGCCGCCCGGGGCAAGCACTTCATGTCCCAACTCGTCCGCCTGGATCACGAAACATCCGTATCCGGCGAGTGCCTCACCCACGAAACTCTTTCCGGAGGCGAGCCCGCCGGTAAGCCCCACCTTCAACATACTCCCAAGCGGCGCTCGGCAGATTCCACGGTGTTGACCATCAGCATGGCAATCGTGAGCGGTCCCACACCTCCGGGCACGGGCGTGTACGCGCCGGATATTGCGGCGACATCGATGGGATCCACGTCGCCCACCAACAAACTGCCTTTCTTGTCGAAAGCCGCCAGCTTTTCGGCGGAATTCCGGAAGAGGCGTGCAACTTCGTCCCGGCTCGTCAATGAATTCGTGCCCACATCAATCACCGTAGCCCCCGGCTTGATGTATTCCGCGGTAATCAGTGCCGGCCGGCCCATAGCGGCCACCAGGATATCGGCCTCGCGGCAGACCCCCGCTAGATCGCTGGTCTTCGAATGGCAAATGGTCACCGTAGCGTGCTCGTGGAGCAACAGCAGCGCCGCGGGCTTGCCCACGATATCGCTGCGGCCGACTACCACCGCGCGTCTTCCGGCAATGGCAATGTCGTAGCGCTTCAGGAGCTGGATAATTCCAGCCGGCGTGCAGGCGCGCGGCGCTGGCAAGGCCGCGACCAGGCAGCCCACATTGTAGGGATGAAACCCATCTACATCCTTTTCCGGAGAAACCGCCCGCAGAATTCGTTTCGTATCCACTTGTTTCGGCAGTGGAAGCTGCACCAGGATACCGTCCACTGCGTCGCGGGCATTCAACTGGTCCACGATGCCCAGCAATTCTTCCGTAGAAATGGAATCCGGCGGCGCGATCTTTTCCGAGCAAATGCCCAAATCCAACGCCGTCTTTACCTTGTTGCGAACGTACACCTCGGAGGCAGCGTGATTCCCAACCAAGACCACGGCCAATCCCGGCGCCCGTTTCCGGGAGACCAGCCGTGCCACGCGAGGTTTCAATTCTTCCTTGATCTCGTCGCGGATCCGATTTCCATCAATGATCGTGGCCATTGTTCTTCATGATAGCCGGGGCGGTGCGGTGACGGGCGCGGCCAGGCGCCGGCCCGCGCCCTGTCAATTCTATTGCGGGAGTTCGGTGGGTGGCTGCACGTTTTGCCAGCCTTCGCCGCTGAGGGCTTTCAGGAACGCGACGAGATCCTTCTTGTCCTGCTCGGTCAAATCCAGCTTCCGCACGTTGGAATCGAGATTCTTATTAGGGATTCCGCCCTTGCTATAGAACTCGACCACCTCTTCGAGCGTTTTCAGGCTTCCGTCGTGCATGTAGGGGGCTGTGTGCTCGATCTCGCGCAAGGTAGGAATCTTGAAAACGCCCCAATCGCGCGGATCTTTGGTGATCGCATAGCGGCCTACGTCCGGATCGGGCTTGTCGCTGCCCACGCCGAGGTTGGAGTACGCATTCAGCGTAAAGTTGGAGTTTTCGTGGCAGCGGTCGCATTTGGCCTTATCGAAGAACACCGACATGCCCCGAACTTGCTCGGGCGTCATGGCCTTTTTGTCACCCTTCTTATACCGGTCGTAGGGGGCGTTCCCAGAAAGAATGGTCCGTTCGAATGTGGCGATGGCCATCGCGATGCGATCCAGATTGATCTCCTCGCTGCCGAAAGCCTTCCCGAAGAGCGGCTTGTAACCCGCAATCTTCTGGACGGAGGACACTACGGCTTCATGCGTATTGCCCATTTCGATGGGATTCGCCATGGGTCCCTTGGCCTGTTCTTCCAGTGTGGCGGCGCGGCCATCCCAAAACTGCACCAGGGAAAACGCCCGATTGATCACCGTGGGCGCACTACGGCCACCCTTCTGCCCCTTGATCCCGGTGGATACCGGCGCGCCGTCCGTATAAGCGTACTTGGGATCATGGCAGGTTGCGCAGGAAATGGTCCCGTCGGCGGAAATGCGCTTGTCGAAATACAGGTACTTGCCCAGTTCGACTTTGGCGGCGGAGTATTTGTTGGCCTTCGGCCACTCGATGGGGGGAAGGCCGAGCGGCTCACGGAACTTATCGCCGGCCCCGACCGCCAGCCAGGCGGTGGAGATCAGCATCGCCACCGCTTTCCAACACCGGCTTGATCGCATTTCTACTTTTTGTTTAGTCCTTGAATGAAGATCGCGTTATATCCGTTTACCGTGGCTTCGGTGCCGTTGACCTGCACGATGTGTCCCATGTGATCGGCGGCTATCGAGCGGATATCCACGCCGCCATCGCGCCGCGGGTCATGCTCCTCCGCCATCAACATGAACAAGGCGCCATCTTTGGTCAGCAGGCCGGCGGCATTGCCGTTCTGTACGCATTTCTGGCCGCAGCCACGATGCTTCTCACCATGTTTGCCCACTTGCAGGTAGCAGGAAAAATCGACGATTTCTCCTACCAGCGTTACGGGCTTGCCGGGTTGCGGCTTCCCGTCGACGCCCGCCGAAACGGTGGTACCGGACCACGACTGCTCGGGCCTGGTCCCGATGGTAGCCATCGGCTTATCGAAGCTGCCGCTCTCTACCGTCATCTCCGGGTGCAGAATGCCTGCACTTTTGGCGGCCCAGGCTGCCGACCACAGTCCGGCCGCCGCAACTAGTGCGATCAAGCTCTTTCTCACGTTAGTACCTCCTCGTGCTCTTTAGAAAAAAGGGTATCACATTAAGTTGGAAGCCGATGTCCCCCTGGCAGCACTCCCTTGCGGTCGCTGCTCGGCGAGTAGGATGCCGATTCTGAGCCGGCCTCATCTGTGGAACTGATCGCCCGGCCGCCAGCCGGGCAACTTCTCCTGATTGGCAATGTCGATGCCCAGTAAAAAACCGAATTCCGCCGCCTGTTGGAGCGCGGTGAAGTCCCAATCGACGTGGAATTCATCGGATGGCTGGTGGTAATGTTTCTCGTTGAACTCTTCCCACGACTTCTTATAGAAATCGGCGGGCTTGCCGGCGAACTGGGTCGCGTGGTCGATGGAAAACGCCGGGATTCCCACTTGCGCGAAGGCGAAATGATCCGAGCGGAAATAGTGACCCTGTTCGGGTTCGCTATCGGGGGAGATGGTCAGGTTGAGCCGCTTGGCGATGGACTGGGCCAAGGGCCAGACACTGGTTCGCTCCGCACCGTTAATGACGATGTCTCGGGCGCGCCCCCACGGGAAGAGGGCATCGAAGTTCAAGTCAATGGCCGTCTTGGAGGCCGGAAAGTCCGGATGCCTGGCGTAATACTCCGCGCCCCGCAGCCCATCTTCTTCGGCAGTGACGGCCAGGAATAGCGCCGAGCGGCGTGGCTTCTGAGGAAGCGCAGCCCAGGCCCGGGCCAGTTCCAGCAGGATGGCGCAGCCCGTAGCGTTGTCGATGGCGCCGTTGTAAATGGAATCGCCATCGACCGCTTCGCCGATTCCCAAGTGGTCCCAGTGGGCGGAGAAGATGACAGCCTCGTCCTTGAGTTTGGGGTCGCTACCGGGTACCAGGGCGGCCACATTGCGAGTATCCAGCGCGTGGATCCGCGCCCGTAAGCTGCCGCGAATCCGGATGCCTAAAGGGATCGGTCGGAAGTCCCGGCGCTCGGAAGCGGCCAGCAGATCGTCCACGTTCTTGCCTGCCAGAGCGAGAAGCTTTTCCCCAGCCTCGTGCGTGACCCAGCCGGCTAGCCCCAGCGCGGGTTGTCCCGCCGCCAGCGCCACGTAAGATTGCTGGCGGCCCCAGGAGCTGCGCACTACGTCCCAGCCGTAACCGGCGGTCGCGGTGGTGTGGACGATGAGGGCCGCCAGCGCCCCGCGCCGGGTAGCCTCCTGGTATTTATAGTCCCAACGGCCGTAATAGGTTAGGGCGCGGCCGTCGAAGAATTTGGGGTCCGTGGAAGGAGGCTCGTTCGTGAACAGAACCAGCACTTTGCCGCGCACATCGACGCCTTTGAAGTCGTCCCACTGAAACTCCGGGGCCGAGATGCCGTGCCCAACGAAGATGGCCTCCCCTTCGAACTGCGTCTCGGGTTTCTGCTGCTCGCTGACTCCCACAAAGTCCTCGAGCCATCGAAAGGAGACGCTGTTTCCCCCGGCGGTGGCGGAGAGCTCCGACTCCGGTTTCGGATCGATGCCCACGAGCGGCACCTTCTGAAAGTAGGCTCCGTTCTCCCCGGCCGGCTTCGCTCCGGCCAAGGCAAGCTGAGTGCCGAGGTACTCGGTGGCCAGATCGCCGCCCCGGGTCCCGACTCCCCGGCCTTCCAGTAAGTCACTGGAAAGAAAGCGATCATGCTCTCGAATATGCTCTGCGGAAAGGGAGTTGCCAACCTGGGCCAGTACTGGCCAGACGGCAATCACCGCAATGCCGATAGACTTCATCGTGATGGTAGTGTAATCTAGTTTTCAGGCCGCCTTTAAGCAGCCTTATCCTGACCATAGCACAACCCTTACGTTGTGAAACCTCAGACGCCCCAGCGAAACTTGACGCATCTCCGCCACCTGGAAGCGGAGAGCATTCACATTATTCGGGAGGTAGCCGCCGAATTTCAAAAGCCGGCGATGCTGTATTCCATCGGCAAGGATTCCTCGGTGATGGTTCGGCTGGCCCAGAAGGCGTTCCATCCAGGCAAGATTCCGTTTCCCCTGCTGCACGTCGATACGACCTATAAGTTCCAGGAAATGATTGAGTTCCGGGATAAGTTCTGCGCCGAGATCGGGGCCACGCTGATCGTCCACACCAATACCAAAGCGATCGAAGACGGCGCCAACCCCTTCCGGTTGGGTACCCAGAAGTGCTGCGCCTTACTCAAGACCCGGGCGCTGCTGGATGCCCTCGCCGAAGGCGGGTTCGACGCGGCTTTTGGCGGCGCGCGCCGCGACGAAGAAAAGTCCCGGGCCAAAGAGCGCATCTATTCCTTTCGCGATTCGTTCGGCCAATGGGACCCCAAGAACCAGCGGCCGGAACTGTGGAACGTTTTTAACAGCCGGATCGACAAAGGGGAAAGCATCCGGGTATTCCCGCTTTCCAACTGGACCGAACTGGACGTCTGGCACTACATCCTGCTCGAGAACATTCCCATCGTTCCCATGTACTACGCCAAAGAGCGGGAGATGGTGGTGCGCGGCGATTCATTGATCACGCTGGAGCACAACATGCCTCTGCGTCCGGGCGAGAAACCGCAGATGGTCATGTCGCGCATGCGTTCCCTGGGCTGCACGTACTGCACGGGCGCTATTCGGTCCGAAGCCGATACCTTGCCGAAGATCATCGGGGAGATGATCCAGTTCCGGCGCTCCGAGCGGGAAAACCGCGTGATCGACCACGATCAGGAAGGTTCTATGGAATTGAAAAAGCGCGAGGGCTATTTCTGATGGCGGCCGTGAGTTTGGAGATCGAGAGCGCGGATTGGCTGGTCTCCACGGCACAGACCGAGTTGCTGCGCTTCACGACGGCAGGCAGCGTGGACGACGGCAAATCCACACTGATCGGCAGGTTGCTATACGACTCCAAGGGTGTTTACGAAGATCAGTTGGCATCGGTCCGCAAGGCGACGCGCAATCTGACCACGGACGGGCTGGACCTTTCGCTGCTCACCGATGGGTTGCGCGCCGAGCGGGAGCAAGGGATCACCATCGACGTGGCTTACCGCTACTTCGCCACGCCCAAGCGGAAGTTCATTATCGCCGATACCCCGGGACACGAGCAGTACACCAGGAACATGGCGACGGGGGCTTCCACCGCCAACCTGGCCATCATCCTGATCGACGCCCGCTACGGCGTGCTGCCGCAATCGCGGCGTCACGCTTTCATCGCGAGTCTGCTTGGAATTCCGCACCTGGTGGTCGCGGTGAACAAGATGGACCTGATGGATTACCGGGAAGAGGTGTTCACCACGATCCGCGCTGATTTCACCGCGTTTGCCGAACAGTTGAAGGTGCGGGATCTGCAATTCATCCCGATCAGCGCGCTGAAAGGCGATAACGTGGTGACGGCCGGCGGCCGCACGCCTTGGTATACGGGGCCGAGCCTGCTGGAGCACCTGGAAACCGTACCCATTGCGAGTGACCGCAACCTGATCAACATGCGTTTTCCGGTGCAATACGTGGTGCGTCCCAACCTGGATTTCCGCGGCTTCGCGGGCCAGCTCGCCTCGGGCGTGATCCGGCGGGGCGACGCCATTACCGTGCTGCCTTCCGGCCGCACCAGCCGCGTCAAGTCGATCGTCACCTGGGACGGCGATCTCCAAGAAGCCTTTTCCCCCATGTCCGTGACCGTCTGCCTGGAAGACGAGATCGACATCAGCCGGGGTGACATGCTGGTGCCTACCGACGATGTTCCCCACTCCGGCCGCCGTTTCGAAGCTACCGTGGTGTGGATGAACGAAAAGCCCCTGGAGCCGCACCGGCCGTATCTCCTAAAACACAGCACCCAAATGGTGCAGGCCAAGGTGCGGGAGATCCGCTACCGGGTCGATATCAACACCCTGGGCCACCAGCGGGCGAGCTATCTGCAGCTCAACGAAATCGGAGTCGTGAGTGTGGAAGCGCAGCGGCCCATCTTCTTCGATGCCTATCGCAAGAACCGCATGACCGGAAACTTCATTCTGATCGACCCGATCACCAATGAGACGCTGGGCGCGGGCATGATTATTGGGCCCGATGTGCATCACCATTCCGGTCCGGTCACTCCGGCGGAGAGGCTGGCGCGGATTGGGCACCGGCCGTACGTCATCCGGCTTGGCAATGGGAACGCGGAGATGGCGCGGCTCATCGAGCGCCACCTGTTCGATCTCGGTTACCTGGTCCACGTCGTGGATGAGACCGATCATCTGGCGCAGGCGGTGCGCACCGGTTTTCAGGCGGGACTGGTCTCGATCCTATTTGGGCCGGCCGCCGCGGACATTTCTGCCGTAGCACAGGGTATTGCCGTCGATCAGATCGTCGACGTCGATGGAGCGCAGTTTGAAGACGAAGCGGAGTTACTGCAAGCCATCGTATCGATTCTGGCGAGCGGCAACCCCGGCAACGTCCGGCTTACCGACGGCGCGGGGATTTAGGCGCCTTCGACCGCAGGGCGGGCCGTAATCTTGGCAATCCCGCACTCACTACCGAAGCCCCGTTTCCGGGGGCAATCGGAAGCGCTGCTTCGGAGTTGTAGGAGTCCGGTCCGACGATATCAAGGTATACATTGCCGGAATGAATGCCGCTCGGCACTACTACGTTGAGCTGATATCCGCCGCCGACCGAAGACTGCGATCCGGCGAAAGAAACCGTGGCGGCCACCCCGTCGACGTAAGCCGTAAACGTATTGGTGGTGTTTCCCGAAGCATTCACGTCTCCCAGCCCGGTCAAATAAACCAGTAGCGTCTCCCCCACGCTCGCCGGCTTGGAGGGTGTCACTAGCGAGTAGTCGGAGTGTTGCGCAGCTGCATAGTTGTACCCGTTGACGTAGTTCAGGAAGACGCCCGGCTGTGTGAGACCCACGTAATTCGTGACGGTGTTGGAGGGCGCGCCGTTATTGATCACCTGGACCGAGGCGACCACCGTCGTCGTGGTGAACGGAACCACCGCATTGATTTGCGTCGGGTTCACAGAGTAAATCGGCGCCGCGCTGCCATTAATCATCACTTGAACCCCAGCCAGGTTGAATGGCAGGGTGTCATCCGACGCCGTCCTCGACGCGAGATTTGTTCCGAAGATGGAAATCAATTCTCCGGGAGCGAGGCTCGCCGTGAACGGCGCGAAGCTTCCGGCGTTCAGAATCCCGGTAGGGTCGATATACGGGCCGGTGCCGCTGAACTTGGGTGCCTGAACGAGCGCCGTAATGCCCAGCGCGGAGCCTTTGGCCAGAGCGACCCCCACCGCGCCGCCCGCCCCAAACACGTAGTGATTGTAGGAATCGTCGTACGTGCCATCGGTGTTGGCTGTCGGGCCGTCGGCATACGTATAATCGACGGGGTTGTTGTTAAAAGGGGAAAGCAGGCGGTGATGCGCCAGCAGGAGCCCGGAGGCGACGTCCACCGATCCGTACCCCGACTGAATGTCGGCGCCGGCCGATGCCAACTGCGAGTTGTCCACCACCACACCGGCCTGATAATACAATCCGTTAAACTTGGGCGGTCCGGTGTTGGAACTGGTGCGAACACCAACCAGCATGTCCCAACCCTGGGGACTACCGCCGAATACGAAGTTGCCGTCGGGTGAAAAATATAAGTATTTCTGGCCGGCTATCAGGTTGGAAGAGGCCGACAAGCTGCCGCCGAAACTGACCACCGCGGCGCCATTGCTGAAGATGTAGCGAACCCCCGAAATGTTCTGATTCGTAACGGTGCTGCCGTTGCCCGCCACATAGCCGCTCGCGCGCACAACGCCGATGTTCCCATTGCCATCGGGATTGAGCTGAAAACTGCTCGCCCGGTTGTAGAGCACGCCGTTCTGCGAGCCCGGGGACGGGAAATCCAGGCTCAACATGGAATACGCGCCCTGAAAGGCGGAGATCGTCGGAGTGGCCGAGGGCAGCTGCGCCGCAATGAACAGATCGTTGTAGGCGTAGCTGTTTTCCGTGCTGCTGGCTACGAAAATGCCGTTGGACACCAAGCCATAGACGGAATCCGGCGGAGACCCCTGGGCCGCCGGAATGGTGCTGCTGAGAAACCCGTAGCCGCTGGCCGCGATGGAATAGGTGCCGCCGGCAGAATAGTTTTGCGGCTGCGACGAACTGCTGTTGCTGTCCATCACCTGGCCATTGATGGTGTAGTTCCCGTTGCCGTCGAAGGTGATACCGCCGAAGATCGAAATGGCTTCCTGGAGGTCACCGTAGTTGTCGCCCACCAGCCACACGACTTGCCGGAAATAGTAACTTCCTTTTAACAGCCCATTTCCGGAGTTATCCCAGGTTTGAGCGGCCGCCGGCCAGGCCGCCGCGAGCGGGAGAAGCCACCCCAGCAACGCAAAGATTCTCGTTTTCACAATTGGTTAGATGTACGAAGCAGCCGCGTTCGGTACATGATTTCTAGTACGCCGACCTTGTGATTTTACCAACGAAACCCGAGCCGCGGCGAGCGGCCCGGAGTATACTGGACTGTCCCCTGGAGATCCTTATGCACATCCCACATCCCCGAAGATGGATCTATTTGGCAGTCGCCCCGATTATCGCGGCCACTCTGTGTTCCGCTCCACCGGCCGTTGCCCAGTGGAACAGCTTTGCCTATGACGCGCAGCATACCGCGCTGTCTCCTACAGCCTCCCAGGCACTGAGCCGGATTCATTGGCAGACGCCGGTCGATCTGGACCCTCAGTATCATCGCGGCTCTTTGCTGATTCACTACGGATCTCCCCTGGTGACGGCAGCCAATACGGTGATCGTACCGGTGAAAACCGGCGCCAGAAGCGGATTCCGCGTCGATGCGCATGATGGAGGCAGCGGCACTCTTTTGTGGAGCTTGACTACGGACTATATTCTCCCCGCGCACAACTGGACCCCCCCGTTCAGCCCTGTGCTGGCGCCGGGTCCGCGATTGTATTTCCCGGGGACTGCCGGCACCGTCTACTATCGGGATTCTCCAGACTCCGTGAGCGGAGCGACCGGACAGATCGCCTTCTATGGCTTGTCGCAGTATCAGAAAGACCTCAAAACAAAACGAGCATTTCAGGAGAGCGTGCGGATCGACACGCCGCTGACCTCCGACTCCGCCGGAAACATCTACTTCGGCTTCGTCGTTGTGCCCAACCGAATCCTCTGGCCGCTGTACGATTCTTCAGGAAAACAGCTCAGCAGCGGCATCGCCCGGATCAGTGCCAGCGGCGTGGGCACGTGGACTCCGGTCACCACCGCGTCCGGGGACACCACCATGACCCAAGTGGTCCAAAACTGCACTCCGGCCATCAGCAATGATGGTGGGCTGCTCTACATTGCCGTGAGCAATGGAAGCGCCGGCTATCTGGTTTCGCTGAATAGCACCACCCTCGCCCCGATCGCCACCGCCCGTTTGAAGGATCCGAAGTCCGGCGCCGACGCGACCTTAACGAACAACACGTCGGCCTCGCCCACGGTAGGGCCCGACGGGGACGTGTACTACGGAGTCCTGGAAAACCCCTGCTGCTCGGAGAATCACGATCGGGGCTGGCTGGTGCATTTCAACAGTGCTCTTTCACAACTGAAAATCCCCGGGGCTTTCGGCTGGGACGACACGGCCGCGCTGGTTCCCACGTCCATGGTTCCCTCCTATGCCGGCAAGTCCCCGTACCTGCTGTTTACCAAATACAACAATTATGCCAATTCGGGCGGCAACGGCCAGAACAAAATCGCGATTCTCGATCCCAACGCCACCGAGACCGACCCCGTCACCGGAGTCACGGTGATGAATGAAGTGATGACCATCCTGGGCCCCACGCCCAATCCGCCATTGCCCGGAGTCAAGGAATGGTGTATCAACTCCGCCGCCGTTGACCCGGCCACCAAATCCGTGCTGGCCAACAGTGAGGACGGCAACCTGTACCGGTGGGATCTCACGACGAACACCCTGTCCCAGAAAGTGGCGCTGACGTCCGGTGTCGGCGAAGCTTACACGCCCACTCTGATCGGTGTGGATGGCGCCGTGTACGCCATCAATAACGCGATTCTGTTTGCCGTGGGACATTGAGGGACCCGTTCGATGGCGCGTTCCGGAAATTTGGGGATTTGGTACACTGTCCCCGAAATAGGTGTTGCGAGAGATGAAATATTTTCTGGCCAAGACCGACCCCGAGACCTACTCGATCGACGACCTGGAACGCGACAAAAAGACCGCTTGGGATGGCGTGAGTAATCCGCAGGCGGTCCGCGCCATCCGGGAGATGCGCCCGGGCGATCGGGTGTTTCTCTATCACAGCGGCGGTGTATCGGGGATCGTGGGACTGGCGACGGTTCGCTCGGAGCCTCGCGACGACCCGAAGAATCCGAAATCGGCGGTGGTAGCTCTGGAATTCGGCGGGCGACTGGAGCCGCCCACCACGCTGGCCGAGATCAAGCAGTCCAAAAAGTTCGACGATTGGGCCCTGGTGCGGCAAGGCCGGCTCTCCACCATGGCGGCGCCCGAGAAGTTTGTCGATTGGATGCGGGCGCGGTATCCGGGCGCGAAGGTTTAGCCGTTCTAGTCCTAGGACGCGGGCATCACAGGATTTACACACATTCGTAACTGAAGTTCTGCTACTCTATTTTCATCAGGGTAATGCATCGTTTTGTCCCCCCTCGTCGGTGGACGAAATCACGCACCGGGCGCGTGCGGATGGGAGTTCCTATTATGAAAACGAAGACGAAACTTGCGATTCTCGCACCGTTTTTTCTGTTTTTGGGTGCGGCATGGGGGCAAACCACCGGTTCCGGGACCATCAGCGGAACCATTCGGGATCCGAATCAAGGGGTTATCCCCGATGTAGGCGTGACCATTCACAACACGGGCACGGGTATCGATCGGGCCGTGCAAACCAACGACGTGGGCATCTATTCCGCGCCGTTTCTCACGCCGGGGAATTACGAGGTCACGGCCTCGAAATCCGGCTTCACCAAGCTGGTTCGTAAGGACGTTACTCTGCAGGTCGGCCAGACGCTGACGCTGGACCTTGCCCTGACGCTCCAGGCGACCGCCGAGACCGTGACCGTGACGGGGGAAACTTCGGTGGTAGACACCGAGAAGACGGACATGTCCCAGGTGGTCAGCCAGGTTTCCAAGGACAATCTTCCCATGGCGGGCCGGAACTGGGCGCAATTCCAGTTCCTCACTCCCAACGTCACCAACGACGGCGGCGCCGGTCTGGCCTCCTACCGTGGGGTCTCGGGGCTGTACAACAGCAGTAACGTGGACGGCACCAATAACAACCAGGCGTTTTTTTCGGAGCAGAAGGGGCGCACCACGCTGCCTTATGTTTATAGCCTGGACTCCATCCAGGAATACCAGGTCGCTTCCAGCAACTACTCGGCGGAGTTGGGGCAGGCGGCCGGCGGCGTCATCAACGCCGTGACCAAAGCGGGCACCAACGACCTGCACGGCGACCTGTTCTATTATCTGCGCTACCCGACGCTGAACGCTCTCGACCCGCTGCAGAAGTCCAAGGGCATTTATACCCAGCCGATCCATCAGCAGCAGCAGTTCGGCGGCAGCGTGGGGGGACGAATTGTCAAGGATAAACTGTTCTACTTCCTGACCTATGACGGGTCACGCAAGGTCAATCCGATCTCGTACACCAGCAGCGGCACATTCCCGCAAGCCTGCCTGCCGGCAATCCCGGCGGCTACGTGCGCGGCCGCCAACGCTTTCATGGTTAGTAATCTCGGAGCCTTCCCTCGGTTCCAGAGCCAGGACATCGCCTTCGGCAAGCTGGACTACTCGGTGAACCAGAACAACCAGATCAACGCCTCCTTCAATTTCGACAACTTCCGTGCGCCGAATTCCTATATCACCTCGACAACGGCCAACAATTCGTCCAATTCGGCCAACGGCAAGGCCGTCTTTCACGAGCGGAATTTCGTGTCTAAGTGGAGTTCCACGCTCAATCCCACTACCATCAATGAGCTGCGCTTCCAGTGGTCGCGAGACCTGGAAACCACCGCCGCCAATGCCACCGCTCCCAGCGTGACCGTTACCAACTTCATAAACTACGGTTTGCCGAACGCCTTGCCTCGCCCCGCCTTCCCGGACGAGCATCGCTTGCAGTTTTCCGACGTCCTGAGCAAGATCCATGGCACACACACCTTTAAGTTCGGCGGGGACATGAACTTCGTTCACGAACTCCTGATCAATCTGTTCCAGGGGGGAGGCGTTTATACCTACTCCGGTACGAATAACTTCAGCAACTATGTGGCGGATGTAGCGGGAATCAATTTGGGCGATGGCCTCACCGGGAGGCATTTCAGCACCTTTGTCCAGGTGAACGATCCTGTCACCGGCGTGGGCAGGGACGATTTTTACAACAACGACTACGCCCTCTTCGCCGAGGACAGTTGGAAAGCGAAGTCGAACCTGACCATCAACTATGGTCTGCGCTGGGATATGTCCACCATTCCGCAGCCGCCCAAGCCCAATCTGGCGACGCCCCTGACCACGCTCTATACATCGACCATCAATATTCCCAAGCACCAGTTCGCGCCGCGGATCGGCCTGGCCTGGGA